>Ga0315545_1003921_pt1 | contig 12478 bp, 7 predicted proteins | sample SalMarSW160210MG_FD_203096 | JGI IMG/M metagenome (GOLD analysis project Ga0315545, IMG submission 203096) | Salt marsh sediment microbial communities from the Plum Island Ecosystem LTER, Massachusetts, United States - Salt Marsh Sediment SW1602-10 ... | reverse complement strand
CCAAGCTGGCAGAGGAAAATGTATCGGGCAGAATTAGTGTCAATCCTTATCGGCTGAGAGACTGCTCGCCGTGCGGCTGGTGCGAGTATCGGGCTGTATGTCGGTTCGAATGGGCGATAAACGACTATAACAGTATGGAGGCCGTGAGCAAGGAGCAGATGCTTGAAATGATTGGTGCGGGCAATGGCAACTGAAAGCAGCAGGTGGACAGAGCAGCAGCGAAAGGCAATTAAGGAGCGGGGCCGGGGTGTGTACGTAAGCGCCTCGGCGGGGACGGGAAAGACGTCCGTGCTTTCCGGCAGATGTATCGACGTCGTGGCCGACCGCGGCGAGTGTACAGACGTGCGCAACATATTGGTCTTGACTTTCACCAATGCAGCGGCGGATGAGCTTTGCTCACGAATTGCAGGTGAGCTTAAAAGGGCCTTCGAGAATACCGGTGATTCGTATCTGCGCAGGCAACTGTTGATGCTCGACGCGGCAAATATCAGCACAATACACTCTTTTTGCCATCGTCTGATTAACGAGCATTTTTACGAGTTGGGCATCGACCCTGCCTTCAAAATAATCGATGAAGATGAGCAAAGGCTGCTAAAGGCTGCTACCCTTGATGAGACCATCGAATGGGCCTGGGCACAGAGCAATTTGGCTGCAAGGCTTCAGCAGCTTTTGTACCAGCGAAACATCTGGGGCACAAAGGGCAATTTTCTCAGCAGAATAATCGAGCTGAGCGACTTTCTGGATGGCGTGGTGTGGCGAGAAGACTGGTACGAAAAGGCGCTTGCCTTCGCTGAGCTTTCATCAAGACTCGCCCCGGCAACGGCCGAGATGCAAAAGCAAATTATCCTGGACCGATTGGAGCATTGCCTTGCACAACTAAGCTTTGCGCAGGAGCTCGAGCGGAAGCTGTGCGAGGAAGAAATATGGGCTGCGAAAATAGAAAGCGATTACATAAAGCCCATCAGAAAATGTGCAACACTCGTCAAGGAAGATAAATTCAACGAGTGCGCCGAAGAGATAAAAAACTTCAAGGCAACAACCTTAAGGCGTTACGAAGGTATGTCTGAGGACGCAGCTGATACAATCAAAGAACCGATTAATAAAGTAAAGAAGAATTTCCGTAACCTAACAGAGCTTGCAACCTTGAATCCGGATTATGTGCGGATAGTGGGCCCGGCGGCAAGACAGCAAATACAAGTATTGATTGAGCTTGTCAGGGAATTCGACCGGCGTTACTCGCAGGCCAAGCGTGCGGCAAACTGTATGGATTTTGCGGACCTCGAGCACTACGCACTGAGACTTCTGACCACTTCGGATTTAAACGTTGATGCGCCTCAGGCTTCCGAGACGGCGATGCGGCTTCGGGCCAGATACAAGTACATTTTTGTTGATGAATACCAGGACATCAATGCAGTTCAGCAGGAAATCCTCGAGCGAGTCAGTGATGGACGGAACCTTTTTGCAGTCGGCGACATCAAGCAGAGCATCTACGCTTTTCGCGGCGCGGTGCCTAAGATTTTTCTCAAGCAGTTAGCCACGGCCTCGCCGGAACCAAAGAGTGCCGAGGAGCACCTGAGAGTTGATTTGAACAGAAACTACCGGTCGCGAGCAGAGATTCTGAATTTCGCCAACAAAGTATTCGAACGAATAATGAGCTCGGATATCGGGCTGGTTGATTACGACGAGAATACTGCACTGAAACCCGGCGCGGAGTATAAACAGCTTGAGCAAGTTAGTGATACAAGGCCGGTGAGGCCTGCGGTCGAAATTCACATTGTTGAAAAGCAACGAGGTGCACGCGACAGTGATGAAGAAGACAAAGGTGATGACGCAGCCGAGTCTTACGAAGAGCCGCTGGAGGCCATTGGTGAAACCCAGAGACAGGCCTTGCTGATAGCGGACCGGATACAGAAAATGGTGGGCGGTAAAAAAGGCAAAGCAGAGTTTCAGATATACGACAAACAAAGTAACTCATATCGCGACGTGCAGTACCGCGATATTGTGGTCCTGATGCGTTCGCTCATCGGCAAGGTCAATCAGTATGCAGAAACACTCAGTCTGGCAGGGATACCGGTCCACAGCCAGAGCTCCGTCGGCTATTTGGCGGCCGCCGAGGTTGTCGATTGTCTGTCGCTGCTTAAGGTGCTGGATAATCCGATGCGTGACATCGAACTGGCGGCGGTCTTGCGCAGCCCGTTTTTCCAGATAAGCGATACGTCACTGGCAAGAATAAGGGCCTACGGGTCGGGCAGGGCCGGGTATAAAAATGCCCCGGGATTTTATGAGTGTGTATGCCAATATGCAAAGACAGGGCCGGATGAAGAATTGAAGAGTGAACTGTCAGAGATTCTGAACAGGCTCGAAGAATGGCGGACGATGGCTCGGCGCGGCAGTCTGGCGGATTTAATATGGCGAATTTATCGTCAGACGAGGTATCTATCTTTTGTGGGTGCTTTGCCGAACGGCAAGACTCGCAGGGCCAATCTTGTTAAACTGCACGACAGGGCAATTCAGTTCGAAGGCTTTGCGAGTGTAAAAGGCTGCTCACTCGGTCAATTCGTCGAGTTTGTGGAAAGACTTATGGAAAAAGGAGGTGACTATGGTCCGGCGGACGTGGTCGGACCGGAGGAGAATTGCGTTCGGATAATGAGCGTCCATAAAAGTAAGGGACTTGAATTTCCGGTTGTGTTTCTGGCTGAGACTGAAAGCAAGTTCAATACTCGAGACAGCCGCAGCGATATCCTTATGGATGCCGATGGGACGGTGGGCATTCGGATTATCGAGTCGAATTCCAAGGATAAGTTTAGCTGTCTTGGTCACCAATTCCTTGCGGAAAGTAAAAAGGCGGCGACAATTGCCGAGGAAATGCGAATTCTATACGTGGCGATGACCCGTGGGCGGGAAAGACTTGTTCTGACCAGCTCAACAGGAAAGAAACAAGGCCAGAATATTCTTCGCAAAGGCAATCTGCTTTACCGTGAGCAAATTCCTGATTGGCAGGTGCGATCATCTCAGTCTCCTTTGGAATGGATTCTTTATGCGCTGGCAGGGCAAAAAAGATTACACGATGCTTTCGAAACCGGAAGCGAAGGCGGTTTGGTCGATGAAAATCTTTTTGCTGTGAAACTCTGGGGGCAGGCAGAACTGGAGCCCCGATTCTATCGGGGCCACGGCGGGCAACCCCGCCACGGCGGGCAAGTATCAAAAAGGATTCTTCGGCAACAAAAACCGCAGAGGGATAAAGTGTTCCTCGTGCCGGCAAAATCCTCAAAGGCGATGCAAGAGAAGCTATCAAAAGTGAAGGCCTCAGTTGAGTGGCAATACCCGTTTAGCAGCTCAATCAAACTGAAAGCGAAGGAGTCTGTAAGCCGACTTACACATTCGGGAGACGAATTTTTCCTGAGGGATTACTCGATGGCTTTGGAGCGCAGGCCAACCATTATGGAAGTCCGGGCTGAGATGGGCGGGGCTGTGGACCCTGTACTCATAGGCTCAGCCACACATCGCGTTATGGAAGAGCTTGACTTAGCCGAGCCGATTACAACGAAGGCAGTCGATGAAACAATTAAAGAGCTGTTATCACAGGGCGAGATTAGCGAGTCGGTTGCGGAGCGAATCGACGTTGACTCGATAGTGAGATTTTTCGACAGTGAGCCCGGAAGAATGGTACTTAAATGGCCTGAGCGAGTTTTGCGGGAATGGCCGTTTACTCTCGGCCTGCCCGCCGCACAACTGAATGAAAATAACGAGGAAGAACAGGACGAGGATATTGTCATTATCCAGGGTATAATCGATATGTTGGTGCAGACTCCAGCGGGTCTTGTCGTCGTTGATTTCAAGACCGACCGTATCAAAGCAGGCCAGGTGGTCCAGCGCGCGCAGCTTTACGCGAAACAAATAGATATTTACGGCCGGGCTGCTGAGGCGATATTAAAGTCGAAATTGACAAGCAAGTGGCTGTATTTTCTCGGGCCGGGCTGTGCCAAACAAATAGAATAGAGTCACGCAATAACATTGTCGGCAGGTTTTCTTTACAATCGATGCCTTTGTAGATACAATTTCCGCGGTGATATATGAAGATATATTACAAAAACAAAAAGGCGGAAAAGCTGTTAATCGGCCTCAATTCCCTGATAAGCGCGGCGGTTGCAGCCTCGTTTGTTGTGTTGTACGGATTTGACAAGCCGTTACTACCAATAAATGTGCTGTACGGCATTCAGATTTTCGCGTTCTGCTTTTTCGTCGCCGAAAAGCCGATTCGAGGGCTAAATGCCGTATCAGTTCGCGACTTTCTAATCGCAATCTGGTTCGAGATTCCACTTTTGCTTACGCTGGCCGCGATTCTCATCGGGGCAGGCCGGTGGTTCGCCAAGGCGAATCCGGAGCAGGTCCGATTAGTGGCAATAGATGCATATCTTGTCATCGAGGTTATCAGCAAGGTCTGCAGGAGCTGCGTCAATCTTGCCGCAACAGGCAAAAGTCCTACCAGGTCACTAATAGCCAGCTTCCTGGTTCTTATTTTCGCCGGGGCGGGTTTGCTGAGCCTGCCGAAATCAGCAAGCACAGAGAGTCTCAGTTTCGTTGATGCATTGTTTACAGCAACCAGTGCAACCTGCGTAACAGGATTAATCGTAAAGAACACCGGCAAAGACTTCAGCCTAATGGGACAGATAGTCATACTGGCATTGATTCAACTCGGGGGCCTTGGTATTGTTATCTTCGGCGCGGTTTTTGCGCTACTGCTGGGTCAGGCCCTTAGCCTGCGAGAGTCGGCGGCGATGCAGGATATACTCAGCGCGCGAACGCTGGGGCGAATCGAGGCTATAATAGGTTTTATTTTCGCCACGACCATCGCCATCGAAGCGATAGGCGCGGTGAGTATGCTTCGTATGTGGACAATAGTGCCGGGCAGGGTCAGCAGCCTAAGCCAGCAATGGTTTTACAGTATCTTTCACTCCATAAGTGCTTTCTGCAACGCCGGCTTTTGCTTAGCAAGCGACAGCCTAATCGGATACAACCAACGCTGGGAGGTTTACGGTGTAGTTTGTCCCTTGATAATCTTAGGCGGCCTGGGATTTGGTGTGCTCTACAACCTATTCAGTGTCGCCTTCGACCGGATAAAACGATTCATAAAAAAGCTGTACAAGCCGCAGCAGGCGGCCTTGCAGGCACCACAGCGTATACAACTGCAGACCAAAATCGTCCTGACGGTTAGTTTGGTACTCATTATCGCAGGAGCTGCGGCTATTGGTTTGTTTGAAAATGCGGCAAGTGACAATCCAGACGGTGTTGGCCGGGAAAGCGGCGGCATAGCAGCGGTGTTTTTTCAATCCATCACGGCCAGGACCGCTGGCTTCAATACAATTGATATCGCTTCGCTGTCTGTATCGAGCAAGTTTATTCTTGTCCTGTTGATGTTCATCGGCGGCTCACCCGGCTCTACCGCGGGTGGAATCAAGACCATTACCTTCGCTGTAGTTGTGATGGCCGCGTACGCGACATTGCGGAAACGCAATGAGGTAGAACTTTTCAACCGGTCGGTCCGAATGGTTATTGTCGGAAGAGCAATCACAATTACACTGCTGTTCGTGGTAATGCTTTTCGGTGTGGCACTCACTTTGAGCATCACGGAAAAAGCCAGCGGCTTTATGATGTCTGATATCATATTTGAAACGGGCTCGGCCCTGGGCACCGTTGGACTCAGCACTGGGATAACGCCGAATTTGACAACCGCGGGTAAACTCCTTATCATTGCAACAATGCTTATCGGCAGGCTGGGGCCACTAACGCTATTAGCTTCGCTGACGTTTAATCTTAAGCCGGCGCGGTACAGCTACCCCGAAGAGGCGATAGTTGTCGGTTAAGTGCGTTGTGCGCTCCTTCGATTTTGCTCAGGACAAGTCGGGACAGGCTTGCGTGACGGGAATCGCGTAAAAATAGCACAATACAACATACGAGGAACTAATTATGAAACGCTTTGCGGTTATAGGATTAGGCCGGTTCGGTAAAAAGCTGGCCATCGCTCTGGCAATGAGTGAGGCTGAGGTTATCGCTATCGACAAGGACAGGGCGGTGATTGATTCGATACGGGACCAGGTAAGCCACGCGGTCAGGCTCGACAGCACAGACGAAGAGGCGCTGAAGGCACAGGGTGTGGATAAAGTGGACGTTGCCATTATTGGTATCGGGGAAGGCGGGACTGCTTTTGAATCCTCGGTCCTTACCGTCGTGAATCTAAAGCAAATGGGCGTACCGCAGATATACGCACGGGCGCAGAGTCTCACGGCCGGCCAGGTGCTCTCGAGCGTGGGGGCGACGGAGGTAATCTATCCGGAAACCGAGTCTGCACAACGATGGGCCTACAAGCTAATAGCCCCTCAGATAAGTGATAAGATTGACTTTGCATCCGGTTACAGCCTGGCGAGCGTCAAGGCCCCTGCCAGCTTCGACAATAAAACAGTCGAGGGTCTGGAGCTGCGAAAAAAGTATAACGTTAACCTCGTTGCTATAAAACGCGGCGAGTCCGGGCCAGATAAAAAAAGTGGAAAGGCGGGTATAATCAACGTCCCGCTGCCGAGCACTGTGATATATGAGGGTGATATTCTAATGGTGGCCGGCTCCGATACGGACCTGGCAAAACTCCCGCAGGAATGACAGGGTGTCAGGATTTTCGGTATTTTCTCAGCATATCAAGCAGGTTTTGCATATTCTCAGGCAAGGATATTCACAGGCGCAGTATGGCTGTCATTGCCCGCATTTGCGGCTCACCACAAGTCTTACATTGACTTTTAAACTCATTAAACAAAGAAATTTTCTCGTCTTTTTTATATGCCATAACTTTATTACGCAAAAATAATTACAAATATCCCAACTTAATAATCACTAATTTTTAATAATAATTCATAATATTTTTGTTGATTCTATCCGACAAGCACCGATAAGATTCCCGTCGCTGAGTAGCAGAGATAAAAGATTGCCACACCTTGGCGGTGCAGCACATAAACTTTACGGTCTTTTTTGAAAGGGATTTATTATGCAAAGTAAAAGGAAATTGTTGCTGGTAGCTGTTACATTTTTAGTGGCAAATCTATGTGGTTCAATGGCTCTTGCCTTTGCGCCTGTGGGACCTCCAACAGCCGGCCTTAAAACCGAACAATGGAGTTTGGGTTTTGATTATGCACACGGCGAAATCGATTTTGATATAGAATGGAGTTCTGATTTTGCCTCAGGTATTGCAGACGCGAAAGCTAAGGATATGAAATCAGATTCTTACTTAGCGAAATTCGGTTACGGCGTAACTGATGAGTGGGAGTTCTATAGTTTTCTTGGTGCTGCAGACAGCAGGGGCAAAATTGAATGGTACGGTGAAACTGACGATTTTGATGGCGGTTATGACGTTAGTGGTGGTTTTGGCACCAAGTGGACTTTCCTGAAAGATGAAAACCTTTCCTGGGGCTTAGTGTACCAAATGAGCTGGATTCAGGGAGACGACAGTTATAGCGTTGATTTGTCATCCCTTGGCCTTGGTACGCAAGAGATCGATGCGGCTCTTGACTCGTTTGACATTTTCCTCGCGTTAGGTCCGACATATAAAATGGAAAACTGGAGTATATATGGAGGGCTGGGCTTATACTACTTCGATGCTGACATAGACATAGATTTAATGGATACAACCATATTAGAAGGTGACGCGGATGAAACATCCTTCGGAGGATATGTAGGTACGGCAATCGACCTTGATGCAAATGCTTCGCTTTATGCCGAGTATATGCTTACCAATGATGCCTGGGCCATTGGCACAGGCTTTGTTTGGAGATTTTAGGCACAGTTGATACTTTGGCAAACTTCTATTGGGTCTGGATAGAGCCGGCCCAAATATAGAAAAAGGGCTGCGAGGAAAATGAATAAAAAGTCTTGCAGCCCTTTTCATTACATTCAACAAAGAATTAATTAGCGCTTCTTTACTTAACCTGCGCAATCTATCAAATACGTGGTTAATCAGGATGAAAAATCCTGCGTAAGATGCAGGATTAAATACTATTCTTTTCGGTACTTTCGCAGCATATCAAGCAGGTTCTGCATATCATCGGGGAGAGGGGCTTCGAATTTTACTATCTTCTCGGTTGTGGGATGTTTGAATTCGAGCGTTGAGGCGTGCAGTGCGCAGCGGGCAATAATCGGCTCCTCGGCCGCGGAGTCTCTGTCCTCAATCTGCCAGGGATAAACGGGCCGACCGCCATACATATCATCGCCGATGACGGGGTGTTTGATATATGAAAGGTGGACCCTTATCTGATGTGTCCTGCCGGTCTTGGGCATTAGCCGGAGCAAAGAAAAGCCCCGAAACCGTTCGAGAACTTCATAGAAAGTAATCGCCTGCTTGCCAACTTCCGGCCGAATTGCATATTTTTCTCTTACTATCGGGTGTATGCCGAGCGGCTGCTTTATACAATCCGCCTCCAGTTCAAGGCTGCCGTGAACAACGGCAAGATAGGTCTTTTTCACCCTGCGCAGCTCGAACTGCCTTGCTAAACGCCAGTGGGCGGTGTCGGTCTTTGCGACGACCATAACGCCGGTGGTATTTCTATCGAGCCGGTGAACGATGCCGGGCCGGAACTCGCCGCTGCCTTCAGAGAGCTTATCGGCATAGTAAACCAACGCATTGACGAGAGTGCCGTGCGTATTGCCTCGGGCGGGATGGACTATCAAGTCAGCCTGCTTGTTCAGGATGATTATGTCATCATCTTCATAAATGATATTCAGCGGAATATCTTCAGGGATGATTTCCTTTGACCGTGGCGGCGGAAGGATGAGGTCAATCTGGTCGTTGGGGCTGACTCGGTAACTGGGCTTGGCGGCCCTGCCATTGACCTTTACGCCATGCTCTTTGATGAGCTTCTGAATTGTGGTTCTGCTAAAGCAGTTGAAACGGCCCTGGAGGTATGTATCCAACCGGGGATGTTTAATGGATTTACCAAGGTGGATTTTCAAATGCTCGGCCCCATCAGACTGGCCAGGCACAAAAAGACGGTCAGAGGCGCCGGCTTGGGATTGGACGGTATCTTTTGACATTGCCGGTTACTGGGTTAGTTCGTTAATATCGAATTGGTATGGGTCTGACGGCATAACAAGAGGTTCAGCATCCTCAGCCTGCGGCTGAAAAACAATCTGGTCGCGCTGAACCTGAGAGACGGATTCCGTGAAGTAAACGGGGTCGCCGTACTCTTCTATTGTCTCAAGACGCCGCCGGGCCTGATGTACAAAAATCGTTCCCTCATAGTCAGGATTGGCGACGATTTGGCGATATATACTCGTTGCCTTTGCCGAATCGCCTACCTCTTCCGCACACAGGCCGAGGCCGAATTCAGACATAGCGTTCAGCGATGTATTTCCATGGCCCTTTTCGAGGGCTTTTTCATAACACTTGACGGCCTGTTCTATCTGGACTCCGGCCGCCTGGGGCTCAAGTGACTCGGGTCTGTAATGCAGTTCGGCTCGCAGGGCCTCGGCTCGCTTGTTAAGAGCCAAAGCTGCGGAGACGGGGTCGTCTGCACGACGTGAAGCAGTCTCGAGAGAATCAGCGGTTACGAGCAGACGATTGGAATAGTCGATGCCCTGTTGCAATCCCATAACCGCATCGACTTTACTTTGAGCAACTCTTGTGGAAAATTCAGTTATCTCTGTCCGCAGTTTTGTAAACTCAGCGCGCTTACGATACCACTTGGCATAGACCGCTACACCGACGATAATTACAATGATAACTATATAGATAACAGTCTTGTAGTTTTTTTGCCAGAATTCGGGTAAATGGCTGAGCCATTCGGCCAATTCATTGGTCTTTAAGTCGTGACGACGTTCAGATTTCATTTCACACCTCTCTAACCAGTAACCGGGGTATACAGTGAGATTATAGAAAGATTGCTTTTATCTTGCAATAGGTCTTTGGCGGTGTTAAAATTTTATATTTAAGGCCGGTTTTGCCCCACAAAGCGGCCAAATCAAAGGAATATCTAATGCTGAAACTATGCGCCAAGCCGGATTGTAAGACCCCCGCCCTGTTATTGTTGTTGTTCTATGGGCTGTGCTGCGCCTCCGGGGAGCAACTGGACAAAAGCAGGTATATCAGTATAGATGAAATCCAACCCGGGATGGATGCTTACTGTCTGACGGTCTACGAGGGTACAAAAGTCGAAAAATTCGATATAGAAGTCATCGATGTGATGCGTGACTTTATGCCGGGCCGAGATTTAATACTTGTCAAGGGAATTGATGAGCGTCTTATCTACACCGGCCCCGTGGCCGGTTGCAGCGGCTCGCCGGTTTACGTCGAGGGGCGTCTGGCCGGTGCGCTGGCATTAGCAATAGGCTGGCCGTTCAGCAAAGATGCACTGTACGGCGTAACACCGATTGAAGAGATGCTGACAGTCAATGACTACAGCGGCGATGGGGATAAGAAGGCCCACCCGGCCATTGCAATTGACTTTTCAAAACCGCTCGACCTGGTGGAAATCGATAAACTGCTGCGCGCAGGCTATAGCGAAAGCTCTAATGAGCCTGCAGGCTTTGTCAGGCTGCCGGTGCCATTGATTACGTCACTCCCCGGCGAGGTTACCGAGCAGCTTAACGCCTTTGTTGAGCCCTTTGGTTTTATGACGGTATCGGGGCTGTCGGGTGGTGGCGCAGCCGAGTCAATTGAGAAAGTAAAACTTACTCCAGGCGCTTCGCTTGCGATACCTCTATGTACCGGTGATATCAAAATAACCGCTTTGGGTACAGTAACCGACGTGATTGATGAGAAGCTCTACGGCCTGGGGCATGGTTTGCTGAGTTACGGGGCTATCGACTTGCCTTTGGCAACCGGCTATGTAAACACCGTTGTTGCCAGTAATTACCGCTCATTCAAGCTCGGCGACGCACTCCAGATAGTTGGTTCAATCAAAGCAGATGAGGCTACCGGAGTATACGGAGAGATTGGAACCAAGGCGCAATTGATACCGGTGAAGCTGGGCATAGAACGCTATAATGACCGGCGGCGGATTCTGAATTGTCAGTTGGCGAATAACATAGAACTGACACCGTTATTAGTCCGCCTGATACTGAGAGGCGCAGCCCTTATGAAGGGTTCCCTGCCGCCCGACCACCTGATGGAATACAAGATAGCTATCGAAATTGAGGGGCACGAGGCCATTACTTTCGAGAATATCTCCACGGCAAAGGGCCTGAACGAATTGCTTGCCGAATGCATTGTACCGGTTGGGATATTGCTAAACAATCCCTTTGAAAAAGTCCGAATAGAGGATATTGATGTGGATGTCCACATAGCCGAGAAGAATGTTCTTTCCCATATATGGTCTGTCGAGCTATCGGATTCGCACGTAAAAGCAGGCGAAAGCGTAGAGGTATCGGTGGTGATTGAATCATACCTGGCGCAGAAGAAAAGGTATACATTCGAATTGGAAATACCTGAAAGACTGGAACCGGGCCAATACGATTTGATAATAGGCGGCCCATCGGCATACGAGATTTTTCTCCGGAGGACGGCACCGTATAAATTCATGGCCCAGAATCTGCCGGGTATAATCGAGGCTTTGAACGATATTCTTAATGTTCGCCGAGACAAACTATATTCGGTTTTGGCGCTGCCGGCGGCAGGCGTGGTAATAGAGGAGGCAATCCTCCCAGACCTGCCGGCAAGCAGGGCCCTGGTACTTCAGGATGCCAAAAGGACGTTAAGGCTGGCGCCTTACACGCCGTGGATTGAGAAACAACTGGACGTTGACTCAGTAATTATTGATAAAGAAGTTGTTGGAATCACTGTCGAATAATCCTACCGGAGTTTTGTCAGGGAGTTATGTCTAATGAAAAAGCCGAGACACTATGGCGTAGTCATACCAGCAATTCTGGTATTAACGGTTTTAAGCGTAAACAGTCCCGCGGTCACCAGCAAGGTTACCCGTCATTCAACACAGGACGATTTCATCGAGGGCGAGACCGAGAATATTATAATTGATTCACGGGGAACAATCGGACTGGGAAGGGCGTGGCAGGTTCTGGCAGACGAACTCGAAGACGTCTGGGCAATAAACAGCATGGTGACGGCCGATGATTCAGTCTTTTTGGGAACAAGTCCTAATGGTCTTATCTTCCAATACCGCAAAGGTAAATTGACAAAAATTTACCCCTTCGACAAGCTCGGGGCAGGCCCCCCTTGCGAAAGCAATATTTCTGAGACACAGCCGGAAGAGGCAGGCTCGCCTGCCGTCGAGGCAGAAACTTTTGAAAAGGACCAGCGTATTTCCAACGAGCACATCTTCGCAATGGCAAAGGACCAGAAAGGCAGAGTTCTCGCCGGTCTGGGCGGCGAGAGGTGCGGATTGCTGCGCTTCGAGGCGAATAAGGCAGAGATGATATTCGAGCCGAATGATGCCCAATATATCTTTGCGATATTAGTTGATAACAAGGGCAACATTTATCTGGG
>Ga0315545_1003920_pt1 | contig 12480 bp, 8 predicted proteins | sample SalMarSW160210MG_FD_203096 | JGI IMG/M metagenome (GOLD analysis project Ga0315545, IMG submission 203096) | Salt marsh sediment microbial communities from the Plum Island Ecosystem LTER, Massachusetts, United States - Salt Marsh Sediment SW1602-10 ... | reverse complement strand
TTGAAGAATAGAAAAAACTACCACAGAGCACACAGAGTAATAATTTTTTAAAAAACAAAAAACACAGAGAGCACAGAGAAAAAATTAAAACTCTGGCCTTTCTGTAGTGGAAAACCGGGGTTAAATAAAAGTGAGACATCTAGCTTATTTCTTCGAAAAAATTAAGCTTAATTTAAATAAGAAAAAAGCGCTAAAGAGCTTTTGTTATTCAATAATCTTATTTATACTTGCGTTTCGACTTACACCCTATATCTTACCAATCACCGAAAAAGACTTACAGAGAGAAAGTTTTCATTCTGTAAAATTCTTCGACCGTGACGGAAGATTACTTCAGGAGGTTTTGTCGGAAAATTCGAGCCGCTCAATACACACCGCTCTAAATCAAGTATCTCCTTACTTCGTAAAAGCAATTATAGCTTCCGAAGATAAAGATTTTTATTACCACAACGGTATTGACTACAAGGCTATAATTAGAGCAGCCTGGCAAAATTTTAAAGAACGAAAAATCGTATCAGGTGCTTCAACAATAACCCTTCAGCTTGCGCGAATGATGAGACCGGGAAAGCGGACACTACTCAAAAAGATAAAAGAAGCGTATTTTGCTTACCGTCTTGAAGCAGGTTTAAGTAAAGAAAAAATCCTCGAATCATACATAAACCGGATACCGATGGGAGGAAATCTTTACGGTATAGAAGGAGCCTCAAAGGCTTACTTCGGAATATCTTCTTCGGATTTAACTCTGGCACAGGCTTCTTTTCTGGCTTCCATTCCCAATTCTCCAACCCGACTGAACCCTTATAATAACCTGGAAGAAATCAAGAAACGCCAAAAATATGTTCTCGAAAAAATGCAAGAACGAAACCTTATAATAAAAGAAAGAATAAATAGAATACTGAAAGAAGACATTTCCTTAAGACCTCAAACAGCATCCTTTCTTGCGCCTCATTTTGTTTTCACCCTGATGAAAACATTACCGGAAGATGTGCAAAATGTCAAAGTAACGATTGACCTAGATTTACAGAAAATCGTTCAGGAGCAAACCAATAGAGTCGTAAAGGCTCTCAAGCCCTTTAACGTTACCAACGCGGCTGTTATACTGCTCGACAATATAACAGGTGAAGTACTTGCATATACAGGTTCGGCAGATTTTTTCAGCTCTGAAAACGAAGGCGAAAACGACGGGGTAAGAGCTTTGCGGCAACCCGGATCAACATTAAAACCTTTTCTTTATCTATTAGCTTTCGAAGACGGGCTAACACCCAGAACGATAGTTTCAGACATACCGACTTATTACAAGATGCCCACAGGCATATACTGTCCAAAGAATTATTCCGAAGATTTTTACGGTCCCGTAAGATTAAGAGAAGCTCTTGCAAATTCTCTAAACGTTCCGGCTGTTAGAGTTCTCACCGAAACAGGCATAGACAGATTCCTGTCACGCTTAAAGGAATACGAATTCAATTCCCTGGATAAAAATGAAGATTATTACGGTGTAGGACTCGTACTCGGAGGAGGCGAAGTATCACTGTTTGAACTGGCAAGAGCTTACATGTGTATCGCTCGCTCTGGGAATTTTATTCCGATTAAAGAAATTATTGAAATCAATGGAAAAGAAAAGGAAGACTCGGAAAAGGAAAAAATCATCTCTACACCTGCATTGAATTATTTGATAACCGATATTTTAAGTGACAGATTTGCCCGTACCTCTGAATTCGGATTTTTTTCCGTACTTAATTTCCCATTCCCCTGCGCCGCAAAAACCGGAACCTCATTCCGCTTCTGCGACAACTGGACAATAGGCTTTACCAAAGACTACACTCTTGCTGTCTGGGTGGGTAATTTTGATCATACTCCAATGCAAAAAGTTTCGGGTGTTTCCGGAGCCGGACCCTTGTTCGCCAATATAATGCATTTACTATACAGCAAAAAAGACTATCCCGAAAAAGAACCTTTACCAGAAGAACTTACTTTAGTACCTATTTGTCCGCTGTCAGGCAAAAGACCTAATCATAGTTGTCCCTCTACAATCGAAGAAATAATACCCAAAGAGAATCTTGCTTCATATTACAAAGATAGTTGTGATATGCATACTCATATTAAAGGTGAAATCCATACGGTATTACCGGGCAGATATGAAGAATGGGCAGAAGGTTTCGAAGCAAAAAATCCGTCAAGAGAAATAAAAAAGGAAGAAAGATTTAAAATAATAAAACCCCAACAGGGAGCTATTTTTTACCGATTATCTAATGTAAAACCCGAATATCAATCTATAAAAATAGAACTTACAACCACCGAGAAAGAAGAAAAAGTAAACTGGTTTTTAAACGAAAAACCACTAAATGAGACTTTTAAAGAACACAGTTTTCTCTGGCAAATCAAACCAGGCGAATACTGTCTTACCGCTATATCGGATAAAGATAATAATATATCCAGCAATATCAATTTTACGGTTAAATAAAATATCTTTCCCCAAAAAACTTATTGACTTTCCGTGCAAATACATTACTCTGTATACTGAGAATAAGATGGCGAAAATAAGTAAAAAAAATATAGAAGAAATCCTTATAGAAGCAATCGAGAAAGCTGAGACAGAACTGCCGAAGGACGTTATAAAAGCTTTAAAAAAAGTAGCAGATATAGAAAAAGGCATTGCCAAAATTCAGATGGAAGCAATTCTCGAAAATATAAAAATCGCCTCAAAAGAAGGAATACCAATGTGTCAGGATACTGGTATAATGACATTTTACATTCAAGCTGGCACCGAATTCAAATATCTCGCCGACTTAAAGAAAATGCTTGGTAACGCGGTAAAAAGAGCAACCAAAGAAACTCCTCTCCGACCCAATACCGTTAATCCTTTTACGGGTGAAAATTTAGGAGACAATCTGGGAAGAAACATTCCTTATATAAGCTGGGATATGGTAAAGGGTAGCGAATGTATGATTCACATTTTACCAAAGGGAGGCGGCTCCGAGAATATGAGCGCCTTATGGATGTTAGCTCCCGGTGAAGGATTTGCCAAAGCAAAAAAACTCATAGTAGGACATATAATAAACGCTGGTGGAAAACCATGTCCTCCTACCATCGCAGGAATAGGTATCGGAGGGGGGGCTGATATATGTATGCAACTCGCAAAAAAATCCCTCTTACGCAAAATCGGAGAACACCACAGAGAAAAAAAAGTTGCAAAAATGGAAAAAGAATTATTTGAACTCATAAATAAAACAGGAGTCGGACCAATGGGAATGGGAGGAGCTACCACGGTTCTTGACGTACACATTGAATATGCTCATCGTCATCCTGCATCTTTCCCGGTAGGGTTAGTCTTACAATGCTGGGCAAACAGAAGAAAAGTAATTAAATTTGAAAAAAATGGCTCAATAAAAGTTATATAAATGAAGAAAATACATCTACAAACACCATTATCAACAAAAGATATAAAAAAATTATCCATTGGAGATACAGTTTTTTTATCCGGTAAATTATTCACCGCGAGAGACCAGGCACATAAGAAAATGCTTGAGCTAAAAAAGAAAGGAAAAAAAATACCCTTTAGCCCGAAGGAAATGGTTCTCTATCACGCAGGTCCTGTTGTGAAAAAAGAAAGAAACAAATGGGTTATAGTTTCAGCCGGACCTACAACTTCGATTCGAATGGAAAGCTCTGAGAGTAAATTTTTATCATTATTCGGGGTAAAAATGATTATTGGTAAAGGCGGAATGGGGAAAGAAACACTAAAAGCACTTAAAAAAACAGGAGCAGTATACGTCCATTTTACAGGGGGAGCAGGCGCTCTCGCGGCGAAATCAATAAAAAAAGTTGAAAAAGTCTATTTTCTTGAAGAACTCGGAATACCCGAAGCTATCTGGATACTTGAGATTGAAAAATTCGGTCCTCTCATTGTAACAATGGACACAAAAGGGAATAGTTTTTATGAAAAATAATCACGACATCGAAAAACTCATAAAGAAAGCCGAACAACCTCAAAGAATTGCCCCGAAATGGCATGAGTATTACCGGGGTAAAATCGAAAGTTCTTTAAAATGCTCCGTTACGAGCATGGATGATTTTAGCATATGGTACACCCCGGGTGTTGCTGAACCGTGTAAAATGATAAATAAAGACCCAACACTTGCCTATAAATTAACAAACAAGTGGAACAATGTTGCGGTAATTTCAGATGGTTCGAGAGTCCTCGGACTCGGAGATATAGGTCCACTTGCAAGTATGCCTGTTATGGAAGGAAAAAGTCTTTTATTTAAATATCTTGGCGGTATAAGCGCTTTTCCGATTGTACTCGATACAAAGGACGCCGAGAAAATCATTGAAACGGTTAAAATAATTGCCCCTGCTTTCGGCGGGATAAATCTCGAAGATATTGAAAACCCGAAATGCTTTTACATTCTGGACCGTCTTCGAGAAGAATTAGATATTCCCGTCTGGCATGACGACCAGCAGGGAACTGCTTCGATTGAACTTGCGGGAATTATTAATGCATTAAAACTTGTAGGCAAGGATATAAGAAAAGCAAAATTCTCGATTATAGGTGCGGGGGCTGCAAACGTTGCACTCTGCAGAATATTATTTAAAGCCGGGGCAAAAGAAAAAAACGTCGTAGTAACAGACAGTAAAGGCATTCTTCATAAAGGTCGAGAGGATCTGAAAAAAAACAAAGAACAAAATCCATATAAATGGGACCTTGCCCGCAGAACAAACGGAGATGAGAAAAAATTAGATACCGAAGAAGCAATTAGAGGAACGGACGTTATGGTAGCGGCTGCAAAACCAGTACCCGGAACAATCAAGAAAGAGTGGATTTCCGCAATGAATAAAGACGCTATCGTTTTTGCCGTAGCAAATCCAGTCCCCGAAATCTGGCCATGGGAAGCAAAAGAAGCCGGAGCAAGAATAGTAGGAACAGGACGCTCGGACTTCGAAAACCAGATAAACAATTCCCTCGGTTTTCCCGGCATATTCAGAGGGACGCTCGACGTAAACGCAAAAACTATAACAGACGAAATGACAATAGCAGCCGCCTATTCGGTTGCGAAAACTGCCGAAGAAAAAGGGCTTAAAGAGGATTATATCGTTCCGACGATGGATGAATGGGAAGTTTTTATAAATGAAGCAGTTGCCGTCGGACTTAAAGCAATCGAACAGGGAATAGCCAGAATAAAATTAAGCGAAAAACAACTAAGACGAAGCGCGGAAGAATTGATCGGAAATTCAAGAAAACAAACAGAACTTCAAATTAAGGAAGGATTGATAAAAAAACCACCACGTTAGGTCTTAGGTATTGGGTTTTAGGTTTTAGTCAAGAAAAACAAAAAACTACAAAAATTTTTATTCTGCATCTTAACATCTATGAGGGAAAATTCCGCCTTTCACCAGCCTGACATCCTCAACCGAGATAAAGGCTTCTTTATCATATTCCCTTAAAATTCTTAAAACTGAAGGAAGATTTTTCCTGTTAACTACGGTAAATAATTCATCTATTTTTCCTGTCTCACCGCGAGCAATTCTGCTGGTTACTCCATAATTCTTGTCCCTGAGTCTTTTAAGTAGTTCGTTTGCGCCCTTAGCTGTAAAAACATGAATACTAACCAGCCCAAGAGCAATACGCTCCTCGATAAGTATACCAAAATAAATACCCGCAGCAAACCCTCCCGCATAGACTATATAATAAAAGAAATTCGTGATATTCTGCATAATCTTTGTAATAGCTATAATCCACACTAGAATCTCAAAAAAACCTAATAGAGAAGCTAAAAACCGCTGTCCCTTTGACACAAAGATTATACGTATCGTTCCCAGAGATACATCTATTGCTCTTGAGAAAAATATTAAAAGAGGCAGTATTATCCATAGAAATATCCAAGTATCAAAAAAAGAACTTCCTTCCATTTTAAAACACTCCTTTCTATAAAGAACATTATATACACGAAAATAATCTTCGCCAGCCCCTATAAAAATTTTTAGGTCTTAGGCCTTGGGTTTTAGGTATTAGTATAATTTTGTTAGTGCGTAAATGCGTAGAAGCGCTAGCGCGTTAAAAAACAGACTAACGATTTAGTATTTTAGAGTTAATTCAAAATTCAACACTCAAAATTCAAAATTACTATAGTGCCTTCGTGGTTAAAAATACTGTTAAGTCCTTGCGGAAAAGTTAAATCTCCTTTATTCTTCATATATGGAAAATAAATTTAAACTTACCTCTGATTATAGACCAACTGGTGATCAACCCCAGGCCATCGAAAATCTCGTAAAAGGAATAGAAACGGGTAGAAGACGCCAAACTCTCCTGGGAGTAACCGGCTCGGGGAAAACATTCACAATGGCAAATGTTATAGAGAGGCTGGGGCTACCGACTATTGTAATTTCTCACAATAAAACCCTTTCGGCACAATTGTACGGTGAATTCAAACAATTTTTTCCCGAAAATGCTGTAGAATATTTTGTCTCTTACTATGATTATTATCAACCGGAAGCTTACGTTCCCGAGAGCGATACTTATATAGGGAAAGACGCCTCGGTAAATGAAGAGATAGAGCGCTTAAGGATGAAAGCCACTACCTCTCTTCTCGAAAGAAAAGATGTACTAATCGTTGCTTCTGTCTCCTGTATATACGGTCTCGGTTCACCAACCGATTTCTCCAAACAATCGATTAAAGTTTTCAGTAATATGGAAATTTCAAGAGATAAATTAATAAAAGAATTGGTCTCGATTCAATATAAACGTAACGATATTGAGTTTGAACAGGGAAATTTCCGGGTAAAAGGAGATGTAATAGACCTGTTTCCCTCTTACGAATTTAAAGGATACCGGATAGAATTTTTCGGAGACGAAATCGAACAAATATCCTCTATAGACCCGATAAGTGCAAAAAAAATAGAAAAAATAAGCAAACTCAATATATACCCGGCACATCATTTCGTTATTCCCGAGGATAGAATATTGAACGTAATAGATAAAATAGAAAAAGAAATGGAAGAAAGAGTTCAATATTTTCTGGATAACGAAAAATATATAGAAGCTCAAAGAATAGAGAGCAGAACCAAATATGATATTGAATTCCTCAGAGAAGTCGGTTATTGCGCCGGCATAGAAAACTATTCCAGATATCTATCCTTACGTGAAGAAGGTGAACCACCCTATACACTAATAGACTACTTTCCGGATGAGTTCCTCACCATTATCGATGAATCTCACAGGACCGTACCTCAGATAAGAGGTATGTATCACGGAGACAGATCGAGAAAAGAAACTCTTGTAGAATATGGCTTCCGACTCCCTTCAGCTCTTGATAATAGACCGCTCAATTTTGATGAATTTCAGGCAAAGGCAGATAAAGTTATTTACACTTCAGCAACACCTCAGGAATGGGAAATAGAAAAATCACAAAAGATAGTAGTAGAGCAGTTGATTCGTCCGACTGGAGTTATTGACCCACCGGTAACAATAAAAACAACAGAGAATCAAATTGACGACCTTATAGAAGAAATAAGAAAAGAAGTTGAAAAAGGAAATAGAACGCTCGTCACCACTCTAACTAAAAAGATGTCCGAAGAACTCACCGAATACTTAATCGACGTGGGTCTAAAAGTAAAATATCTACACTCAGAAATAGACGCTCCCGAGCGAATGGAACTCTTAAGGGGACTCAGACTCGGAGATTTCGACGTTTTAGTAGGCATAAATTTATTAAGAGAAGGCCTTGACCTACCTGAAGTTACATTGGTTGCCATCCTTGATGCAGATAAAGCGGGTTTTCTTCGCTCAGAAACTTCTATTATACAAACTGCGGGCAGAGCCGCCCGTAATATCGATAGCAGGGTTATACTCTATGCCGAAGAAAAAACTATCGCCATAGAAAACGCTTTAAAAGAAATTGAACGCAGGAGAAATATACAACTTGAATATAATAAAAAACATAACATTATTCCTAAAAGCATAAAGAAAAGCCGTGAACAAATAATGATGACAACAGTTGTCGCCGGAGAAAAAAAGAAGGAAAAAGAAATAATTTTAGAACTGGAAATACCGCAAGAATTTACCTCGGAAATAGAAAGAATCGAAATGATTGAAAAACTCCGAAACGAAATGAAAAAAAGTGCCGAACAATTGGAATTTGAAAAAGCTGCAAAATTAAGAGACGAAATCAGGAGGATTATACGTGGACAAATTAAAGAAAGAAAAAGTTTTGCCGCTGATAAAAAAAGCTCTAGCGGAAGATATAGGCAAAGTTGATTTAACTTCAGAAAATATAATACCTGAAAAACATAATTCGTTTGGAATAATTAAGACAAAAGAAAAAGCTGTCCTTTCGGGTCTCGAGATCGCAAAATGGACATTTGGTGAATTGGGTGATGTAACAACCGAAATACTCGTAAAGGAAGGTATCTGGTTGAAGCCCCAAGAAATAATTCGCATCAGAGGAAACACACGAGCAATACTAAAAGGAGAAAGAGTAGTTCTAAACTTTATCCAGAGGCTGAGCGGAATCTCCACATATACAAGAAAATTCATTGATGAAATAAAAGGCAGCAAAGCTTCAATACTCGATACAAGAAAAACCACTCCTACATTAAGATATCTGGAAAAATACGCTGTGCTTATGGGCGGAGGAAAAAATCACAGAATGGGATTGTACGATAAAGTTTTAATAAAAGAAAATCACATAAAAATCGCGGGAGGCATTAAAAACGCACTTTCTCTTACAAACGGCGAAATCGAAGTAAAAAATCTAAAGGAAGTTAAAGAAGCCGTAGAGAACGGAGCGAAACATTTACTTCTTGATAATATGCCTGTAAAAGAAATAAAAAAAGCTGTAACTCTGATTAATGGAAAGAATATAGTACTTGAATACTCGGGTAATGTAACACTCGAAAACGTAAAAGAAATCGCAAAAACAGAAGTGGACTATATTTCGGTAGGGGCTTTAACCCACTCCTATAAATCTATAGATATTTCCCTTTTACTTAAATGATATTATTTTTTTTATTGTCTCTTCTGGGTGATGATAACACTCTTTATTTAATGGATAAGAGTTTTTCTCTCACACCCATTGAAGAAGAATTTAGTTTTCTCAATAGTAAAAACGGAATCCAAACAATACACGGTTCTCGAAACTCGGAACAATGGTATGAAATGTACAGAATAAAAATCCAGACGCCCCTTTTTTCAAATATTGTATTTGAATATAACCTCGAGAACGAAAACGATTATGACATAAAAACCGAAGAACATCTATTTAAGCTCAGATGGATCGGGGGTGAGAATTCTCAAATACCGCTTTCTTTCTCTCTCTTTCTATCGCCGCAATCGTCACAAAACAAGAAATATATAGGCATGGGGATTGGTTACTGGAAAAACATTGAAAATAACCATTCTTTGAATATCATTTTACACGAATTCGATCATAATTACCTAATTTCACACAGAGAACCATCAATTTACGAGGATCCTTTTACAAAATTTCCCGTTAGTCTCGAACTCCAAGGTCTAATTAACAGCAATCAGGCTGATCTGTACTATAGATATTATAAAACAATAAAAGCAAAGAAGAATTTTCTAGAGAATGATGAAGAAATCGGACGCGCGGAATTCGGCGGTATGGGTTTAAAAAATATCATTTACTATCATTTATTTGACAAGTTTTCCCCTGGTTTACGATTAAATTACCGGAAAACGGACTCATCTTATATCTCATTATCAGAAGACAGTTTAAGTTATGAAACTAATATAGATAAATTCTTCGCCGAACCTTTTATACAAACAAAAATCTCGAAAAAAAGCAACTTTTACATCGGTTTACCGATGGATTGGAAATATGTTAAGAATGACTCATTAGAGTACAAAAGAAAATGGATTGGATTGACTTTACTATATAATCATTCATTTTCTGATTACATAAATTTAACGTTGGGAATACAAAAATCCTGGCGAAATTTAAACGGACAAAAAAACAGCGAGACAAGAGGAGTTCTTGGGCTTAATTTAAAACCTAACAAAGAGACATATATTGCTCTCCGCCAGGGTATAGAACTGGATTTTCCTCTACCAGAAAGGATAGAAGAATACAACAATCATACCTACTTGATATTTAATTATTGTTTTTGATGCTTCACGCTACCCGCTGTCCGCCATCCGCTTCTCGCAAAAAAACAATATCATTAAAGAAATTTGGGATAGGGACTTGTATTAACAAGCGGTTAGCCGTAAGCGATTTTTTCCTATCTAATTAAAATAAACTTTTCCGGTGGAAACACTCTATTTCCGGCTTTCATAACAAAGAAATAAATACCCGTCGAGAAATTTTGCATATCTATAACTTGCGTGAAGTTGCCGGAACTTTTCAGTTCTAATTCAGACGTAATTTTTCGCCCCAAAGCGTCAAAGACAAGAAATTCGACATTCGTTTCCTGCGGGATGCTGTATTTTACTTCTAAATAATTTCCATTAATCAATGTAGATAAATCAATAGCGTAAGACTCTGGAGAAATATTGAAATCAAGATTGCTGCTGGGATTCTTAACAGTTATAGGATATAACTCACTTTGATATCCAACACCTGCCATATAAACATCATAGTATCCGCATAATAAAGAATCATCTAATTCATAAAATCCGTTATCACCAGAGGTCATAACGGCGATAGGCGTAACAGAGCCGGTGTCAGCGCCGGCATTATAAACCCGCAGAGTTATTTCATTTACGGAATCAGCCCCGCTAATAACGTAACCCGAAAGCCATCCTCTGTAATTTATAACGGGAAATACTTTCTGATATATATTGTAACCTGGCTTTCCAAGCGTTACTTCAACTTCTCCGGGTTCTTCAAATATTAAATCTTTTTCTAAAAAACCATCCGGTGCAAAAAAAGAAGTATCAATACCAGCTCCACGTATAAACATTGAAAAAGACAATGAACCGGCGGATCCAAGAATTCTACCAGAAAAACCAGGCATTAAACCACCCCAAACTCCAATTTCATCGCAAGAAGCTTGAATATCAGGGGCGGTTAAGTCCAGCGCGCCAAAAACAGGAAGTGTTTTCTTATAGAATAATCTTGCTTCGGCAGTATCGAAAAAAGAAACCTGGAGTTCACCACCAAAAGGAGCGTTAATATTTATGATTGCTCTGCCAGAATCGTCAGTGGTATCACAAGCCCAAAAACCAAAACCATCAACCACAACTTCCAAACCACTGCAAGTTAATATTTCTACTTCTGTGGGGACGTTAACTTCTACAGACTCAGGAGAAAATACAATACTCATAAGCGTTGTTGAATCCAGGTAGGGTATATAATTAAAATCAGTCACTGTTAGATAAACATACTCATCCCGCATAAAATTGTTTGAGTCAAATGTAAATTTATAATTACCTGCCGAATTTGTATATCCTGATGCTATGAGTGAATTCTCTTTGCTACAAAAAGATACCATAGCGTTTTCAACGGGAGTTATTGAATCCTCCTCATAAACCTTTACTTCACAAACCAGAGAATCGAGGAAATTAGCAAGAACCTTATTGACCTTGAATTTACGAGGTACATCTGTACGAAGTTGAAGAGAAGGATCACCGAAAATATGCCATGTCTGAGCGATTTCTACGCCATCATCGTAAGTATCACCTCCACACTGTTCAATCATATAACAAAGACCGTTAAAATATATACCTCCGGCAGTATTCGCCCTGTAATGCGCAAGTAAATTAACTGCACCCTCCTGACCAATACATGGCGGAACCCAGGTCTGATTTATAGTTGGACCTAATGTTACAATAAATCCCGTAGGGTCTTCCGGTGTACCGGCAGTCAAAGCCGCTTCAGAAAAACAATTTCTATTTCTAAAATCACCAACCTGGCAACCAACAGAAATCACGTGAGGCAACATCCAGTAGTTAGTAAGATTTTCTATATTACTGATGGTAAACCCTCCCCCGCTTTGCCAACCGGATACATACCCATGTCCGATATAGCTTATGATAGAAACTCCAGAATTAACAGCACTTGAAATAATAGAAGAAGAACCCCAGGGGTCATAACTCGAATCGATAGAAGTATATGTAAAATAAGGAAAAATATCGTAAATTAAAGTATCTTTAAGCCATTCGCATCTTTCCTTATCCATAATTGAATCGTAATCATCGCTTTCATCACTTGCCACCATAAGACCTTTACTATACCAATCTCCTCCCTCTTCCGGATTTCTTTCATATTTGATGCTACGCATCACTTGATTTCTTATATTATACGCTTCTCCCCCATTCGATGAAAACCTGCCAATAAAAAGATCCGGATAATAATCATCACCGTCAGTATAAGCATAAACAGGATCAGCATCTCTCCCAAATGCCCTTCCGACATTGCCAACAGGAGGCGGAAGTTCATCTCCATCACCAACAAGCAAACAAAAAGTAACACCTAAACTATCATATTGTTCCTTAATGAAATTTCTAATAGAAGCAGTGTCGCTTCC
>Ga0315545_1003919_pt1 | contig 12484 bp, 11 predicted proteins | sample SalMarSW160210MG_FD_203096 | JGI IMG/M metagenome (GOLD analysis project Ga0315545, IMG submission 203096) | Salt marsh sediment microbial communities from the Plum Island Ecosystem LTER, Massachusetts, United States - Salt Marsh Sediment SW1602-10 ... | reverse complement strand
TCCAGCGCTCGAGCGGTACTCGAATATGCCGGTGTTCAGGATGTTCTTACAAAAATTTACGGAAGCACTTCCGCTAAAAACGTGGTCAAAGCTACGCTGGATGGATTGTTGAGATTGCGCAGCAAAGAAATTATTGAATCTCTTCGTGGTGTGGCAATTAACGCTTAATGATTGTTGATTAACAATTGGGTAATTTGAATGTTGAATCATGAAATAACTTCTGTTGCAGGTAAACACAAGCGTCGCCGCCGTATTGGCAGGGGCACCGGCACCGGCCGCGGTAAGACCAGTGGCCGAGGCCACAAAGGTGCCGGCAGCAGGGCCGGCTCAACTTCCGTTACGCTCTATGAAGGCGGCCAGATGCCTTTATTTCGGCGGCTGCCTAAACGTGGTTTTAGTAATTATAAATTCGCAACACGCTGCGAAATCGTAAATGTCTCGCAATTGGAAAGATTCATGGATGGGGCTGATGTTGGTGTAGAGCAATTGTCCGACGCCGGTCTGATTGACAGCACCAAAAGCAAAATCAAGATTCTCGGCAAGGGAGACCTGACAAAAAAGCTGCAGATAACAGCTCACAGATTCAGCAAAACAGCAGAGCAGAAGATTGTGGCTTCCGGCGGCACGGCAAAAGTTATTTGATTGTTGTCCGCATATTCTATCATGCGGAAGGAAATATGAAACTGGCATATCCGCTTCCCAGAAGCGGGTAGAGAATACTGGGTAAGAAATAATGCTTGGAACGGTAATTAACATATTCAGAATCCCGGACCTGCGCAATAAGGTTCTTTTTACTCTGGCACTGCTGATAATATACAGGATTGGTTTCCATATCCCTGTTCCCTGCTTCGACCAGGAACAGATAGCTAAAATCACCGAATCAAGAGACACGGAGAGTCCCTTGGGCAGGGCTGCTGAATACATGCAGATGTTCACGGGGGGGACGCTGGAAAAAAGCAGCTTGTTCGGCCTGGGAATTATGCCTTATATTACTTCATCGATTATCCTTATGCTATTGGGTGAGGTGGTTCCCGCTTTGAAGAAGCTGCGCCAGGAAGGACAAACCGGCCACAAAAAGATACAGGAGTACACGCGCTACCTGACTGTGCTGATATGCGTTGTTCAAGCGATAATGTTTATGAAGTTGTTAGGGGGGCGGGGATTGACCTATGCTGGTATGTATCGTCAGGCAATGATAATGGGTATTGTCGGCATGACGGCCGGTACCATCTTTTTGATGTGGCTGGGCGAGCAGATAGATGAATACGGCATAGGCAACGGTATTAGTTTGATAATTATGGCCGGCATTGTCTCCAGAATGCCCTGGGCAATCCGGACGCTTTGGCAAAATGTTGACTTAAGAGTCGGCGCAGCTACCGGCTCTGTCGGGCCGGCAAAGATATTGTTCCTGATAGCGGCGTTCGTATTCGTTGTTGCCGGTGCGATACTAATAACTCAGGGCCAGCGTCGAATACCGATTCAGCAGGCAAAACAGATGCGAGGCAGGCGAATGTATGGCGGGCAGAGACATTATTTGCCGCTCCGAGTCAATCATGGGGGAGTGATGCCGATAATCTTCGCATCGAGTTTTATGATGTTCCCGCCAATCATAATTGAACAGTTGACAAGGATCCCGGCGTTAAATAATTCGGCAATTCTTCTAACACTTAGAGATGCTTTGGGCCACCGTGCTTATACCTACAATGTCCTGTATATGCTGTTGATATTTTTGTTTGCTTATTTTTGGGTAACGGTGCAGTTTCAGCCTAAGGAGATGGCCAAGAACCTGCGGGATTCCGGAAGCTTCATCCCCGGCCTTCGCCCGGGACGAAGAACCGCTGATTATCTGGAAACGGTAATGACCAGAATCACTTATTTTGGAGCATCATTTTTGGCTGTGATTGCCGTTGTGCCATCGCTGGTTTCAATATTATTGGGAATTGATTGGCGTGTAGCGATGTTCTTAGGCGGCACAGGCTTGTTGATAGTTGTTAGTGTTTCGCTGGACCTGGTTCAGAAGATTGAAGCCAACCTTTTGATGCGCAGCTATGATGGTTTCAGTGGAGCCGGCAGGATAAAAGGAGCGTATGGATGAGAATAGTGTTGTTGGGCGCACCGGGCGCAGGCAAAGGAACACAGTGTAAGAATATCGTTGCCCGGTATGGTCTGCTCCATTTATCCAGCGGGGATATCTTGCGACAGGAACGGGCCGCAGGTACCGAATTAGGGAAAAAGGCCCAGAGTTATATGGATTCAGGTGCTCTTGTGCCGGATGAAATAATAATTGAGATGATGACCGAAGCGATAAGAAAGGCCCCTGCCGCCGGTTTCTTGCTGGATGGTTTTCCAAGAACCGTCAACCAGGCAGTAGAGCTTGCTGAGTCATTGGCCGGTAACGAGATGAAAATAGACGTTGTTTTGAACCTCCGGATAAATGACGGCGTAGTAGCTAAGCGAATGACCGGTCGGAGAAGCTGTCCTGAGTGTGGGGCGGTTTACCATATTGAAAACTTGAAGCCTAAAGTCGAAGGTTTATGCGATAACGATGGCACCGAGCTTGTTCAACGACCTGATGACGGCCCAGAGGTGGTGGCTAATCGTCTTAAAACCTACCATCAGCAGACAGAACCGCTGGTGGATTACTATAGAAACAATGGCCCTGTTTATGACTTCGATGCCGACAGAAGCCCCGACGAGATAAGGGCTTCGATATTTGAGAATCTGGACGCCCTGGTCAAAACGTGAAGCGCAGGAAAGTGTATCGAAACACGAGACGAGATACGAAATTAAATGGCTATAACGCTTCGCAGCAGAAGAGAAATTGATTTAATGCGTAAAGCAGGTGCTGTTTTAGCAGATGTTCTTTTAAAACTAAAAGAGATTGCAGAGCCGGGAGTAACCACCGCGCAGCTCGACGGCGTAGCCGTGCAAATGACTGCTGATGCCGGGGCACAAGCTTTGTTCAAGGGCGTCCGTACCCCGACCTCCAAAATCCCGTTTCCGGGTGCAATTTGCGCCTCGATAAATGAGCAGGTCGTTCACGGGATTCCTTCGGAGAATACAAAGCTTAAGCTCGGCGATATCCTCAGCATTGATTTCGGCATTAGACTTGACTGCTATTGTGCGGATGCAGCAGTTACGATTGCCATCGGGCAGATTTCAGAAGATAGACGCAGGCTGATGGACGTAACAAAACATGTTCTTGACATGGCAATAGCAAAATCTGCGCCGGGTGTTAAATGGAGCCAGGTAGCTGCCGAGATGCAGCAATATGCTGAGTCTGCCGGTTTTTCGGTGGTAAGAGATTTTGTCGGGCACGGTATTGGCAGAAAAATGCATGAAGAGCCGAGAGTGCCAAACTTTGTCAATGATGACTTGTTGGCAAATGACATTGTTTTGGCCGAAGGAATGGTTTTAGCTGTTGAGCCGATGATAAACGCCGGCTCCAGTGCCGTGCGAACACTGAGGAACGGATGGACGGTGGTAACAAAAGACAGGAAATGCTCGGCTCACTTTGAACATACAATTGCGATAATGGAAAACGGTTGTGAGGTTTTGACTTTAGAAAGATCGTGAGAAGTATCTCGAATGGATGACGAGTTACGAGCCACAAAATAAAGAAATGCGAAACAGGAAAAATGGCAAAGAAGGACACAATAAGATTGCAAGCTAAAGTGATCGATGCTTTGCCGAACGCGATGTTTAAAGTGGAATTGGAGAACGGCCACAAGGTTTTGGCGCATGTTTCGGGCAAAATGCGGATGCATTATATTCGGATTTTGCCGGGCGACACGGTCCTGGTTGAAATGTCACCGTATGATTTAAACAGAGGCCGAATAGTGCTCAGGCATTAGTCGCAGACTACTGCCCAAAAAGTAGGTATGTAAAATGAAAGTTAGAAGTTCTGTAAAGCGTATATGTGAGAATTGCAAGGTTATTCGTCGTAAAGGCGTTGTGCGGGTGATTTGTACGAACCCGCGGCATAAACAACGCCAGGGTTGACCTTGTCGTCAGTGGTGAGTGGTTAATTGGTGAGTGCTAATTAACTAATAACTGGATACGAAAAGGAGCTGATATGCCACGTATAGTTGGTGTAGATATTCCAAATGACAAATCTATATGGATTTCGCTGACGTATATTGTCGGTATAGGTAAGTATACCTCGGAACAGATTTTGAAAGAAGCTGGCATCGAAGGGATTACAAAGGCCGGCAAGCTCAGCGAAGATGAGCTTAGCCGCATAACGCAGATTATCGACCGCAATTATATCGTGGAAGGTCAGCTTCGCAGGCAGGTTTCACAGAATATAGCTCGCTTGCGGGATATAAATTGTTACAGAGGCATTCGTCACAGAAGGGGTTTGCCTGTTCGGGGCCAGTGCACCCAAAGTAATGCCCGCACCCGCAAAGGCCCAAGAAAAACAGTCGCGGGTAAGAAGGGTGTAAAGGAAAAACGCTAAGAGAAAATAACATATACGTTATACGCTGATTAGAGGATTTTTCTGAATAATGGCGAAAAGAACAAAGCGAAAAGTAAGGAAAAATGTCGTCCGGGCTATTGTGCACATAAAGGCGACATTCAACAATACGTTGATTACGATTACGGATTTGGATGGTAATACGGTTTGCTCGGGTTCAGCCGGCTGTGTGGGCTTCAAGGGCTCTCGCAAAAGTACTCCCTTTGCCGCACAAAGGGCTGCGCAACGCTGCGCCAGTGCCGCTATGCGTAATGGTGTGCGCGAAGTCGAAATCAGGGTTAAGGGGCCTGGTTCAGGCCGTGAATCCGCCATCTCAGCTCTGCAGCAGGCGGGATTGCGTATCTCCTCGATAGAGGACGTTACCCCCCTTCCGCACAACGGCTGCAGACCGCCGAAGCGAAGGAGAGTATAAAAAATAAAGTCCGAAGTACAAGATGGTAACTTGGTAACTGGTGAGTAGTGAGTAGTGAGTGGTGAGTATTCAACTGGCCAATTAACCACTCACTGATTAACCAATTAACTTATCCTGTTTCGGATTTCGATATTCGGATTTTAGTTTTGAATTATAGTTTTAACTTTTGGAGATAAATAAAAAGAATGGGACGTTATCTGGATTCATCTTGTAAACAATGTCGTCGCGAAGGAATGAAGCTTATGCTCAAGGGCATCAGATGTGAGACGGCTAAGTGTCCTGTCGAAAAGAAACAGCGAAATTTGGCTCCCGGGATGCACGGGTGGCGCAGGGGCAGAGTAAGTGAATACGGTGTTCGGCTGCGCGAAAAGCAAAAGATCAAAAGATATTACGGACTTTTTGAGCGGCAGTTTATGAGGTATTTCCACGAGGCCGTGCGGTTAAAAGGCAATACAGGCGAAACACTGCTGCAATTGCTGGAAAGACGTTTGGATAATGTGGTCTATAAGTTAAATTTTGCACCATCGCGCAAGGCGGCAAGGCAGTTAGTTGCTCACGGCCATATTTATGTAAACGGACACAAGGTGAATGTCAGCGATTATACTACGAAAATCGGCGACAAGATTACAATCAAAGGTTCCGAAAAAAGCGTTAAAAAAGTGAAGGAGCAGCTGGAAAGCAACCCGAATTATTCCACACAGAGCTGGCTGCAATTAGCTCGGGAAAAACCCGAAGCTACTATTGTCGCAATGCCCGCTCGGGATGATGTCCAGATTCCCGTTGAAGAGCAGTTGGTTGTGGAATTCTGCTCGAGATAGCTGCAAAACAGTTTTAAGTTTTTGGTGTCGAGTTTTGACCCTGCCGGCAGCAAGCAGGGGTAAAAAAAATTCAAAACTCAAGACTTACATAGGAGACCTATATGCGAGTTACATGGCGTGGTTTGGAATTGCCGACTCGTGTTGAACGAGACACGATCGTATCGAGTGATAAGTATAGCCGATTCTTTATTGAACCTTTCGAAAGGGGTTTTGGTACTACTATTGGGAACAGCCTTAGACGTATATTGCTTTCCTCTTTGGAAGGTAGTGCCGTAACATCGGTCAAAATAGCGGGTGTAAGCCATGAATTCAGCTCGATAAACGGGGTGATGGAGGATGTTACCGACATTGTTTTGAATGTTAAAAGTCTTGTCATTCAGCTCCAGGGCGAGGAGCCAAAGACGATGACTGTTTCGGCAAATAAAGCCGGCGTTGTAACGGCTGCCGATATAGTTGCCGACCCGGCCATTGAAGTGATAAATAATGATATGGTGTTGGCCACTTTGACGGAAAAAGTGAAATTTGAAATGGAAATGGTAGTTGAGAACGGACGTGGTTATGTGCCGGCTTCCGAACGCATCGCCGCCGCTGACAGGTTCGACCAGGAAGTCGGAAGAATAATGCTCGACGCCGTATATTCACCGGTTATAAGAGTACGCTACACAACCGAGAACACCCGCGTGGGCCAGCGAACCAACTATGACAGGCTGATTCTGGAAATTTGGACCAATGGAACAATCACGCCTGAAATGGCGCTGGTTGAGGCCGCTAAAATTTTGCGTAAGCACGTTAATCCGTTCATTCAATATTTCGAGCTTGGAGAACAGACCGTCGCTGCCTCTGAGATTATTGAGGCAGAGGCCCAGGAACAGGTGGTGGACGAGGAATTAATTCAAAAACTCGCTATGCCGATTCAGGAGCTGGAACTCTCAGTAAGAGCAAGCAACTGTCTTGAATCAGCAAAAACAGAAACAGTTGGCGAGCTGGTGAGGATGACGGAAGGTGATTTGTTGAAGATTCGCAGCTTCGGCAAGACTTCTCTGCGGGAAATCAGGAGAAAACTCGCCGACATAGGCTTGTCTTTAGGAATGACCAATAGGGATAGTTAATTTTGATGATTTAGTTTGATTATGTTTGCAGGCAGCAGTGCCGGATTAAGAGGAATTTGAATATATGCGTCATAGAGTAGCAGGACGTCAGTTAAGTCGAACAAAGGAGCATCGTCTGGCTATGCGACGAAATTTGGTCGCTTCGCTCATCCAGCACGAGACGATTTCGACCACAATAGAAAAGGCTAAAGAGGTAAAGCCCTTTGCCGAGAAGTTGATTACATTAGCTAAGAAAGGCACATTGGCAGCCAGACGCCGGGCCATTGCCTTGCTTGGAAATCGCAACATCGTAGATTACGAGGATGGCCGAGCGGTCAAAACCGGCACGATAATTGGAAAGTTGTTCAGCGAGCTTGGCCCCAGATACCTCGATAGGCCTGGCGGTTATACGAGGATTATTCGGCTGTCTTTGAGAAGATTGGGTGATAATGGCCAGCTTGTTTTGCTGCAGCTCATTGGCGCCGACGAGACTTTAGAAAAAAAGGACAAAACTAAAGCCAAAAAACGCTCACGCAAAAAGGCAAAAGAGACTGTAGAAGTTAAAGAGATTGGCGAAGCCCGGGAGAGTACAGAAACCGGCGAGAAGTCCGACCAATAATAGCAGATGGTAGGTAGCGGATAGAAAATAGCGAGAAGTATAAAAGTGAAAAATGCAGCTCGGCTCGGCGAAGGCCGAGGCCGCCGCAGGGCACTAAACGCAATACGAGATAGGATAGAATGAGCAAAGATGATTGCCTTTTTTGTAAAATGGTAGCCGGGCAGATTCCGGTTACGAAGATTTACGAAGACGAAGTTGTCCTTGCTTTTTTGGACATTGGCCCCATAAGTGATGGCCATACTTTGGTGATACCGAAGCAGCACTTTGAAAAGTTACATGAATGTCCGTCTGAGTTTTTAGGCCGGGTTGGTTCTCGGCTGGGCAAAATCGCCGGAGCTGTAACTGCCGCGATGAATTCCGACGGCTATAATGTGTTGTGTAATAATGGCAAGGCGGCCGGCCAGCTTATTGAGCATTTGCATTTTCATATAATCCCTCGCAATACCGGCGACGGCCTCTTCAGCCAATGGCCGGCTTACGAGTATGAGCAGGGAAAAATCGAACTAATAGCCGGGAAGATTCGAAAAAATTTGTAATTTGTTTTTGTTCTTGAAAAAAACTGTTTGGCAGTATATATATATGTTAATGATCGCGGGGTAGAGCAGTCTGGTAGCTCGTCGGGCCCATAACCCGGAGGTCGCAGGTTCGAATCCTGCCCCCGCTATTAACCCGTAGGGTACAAAAACTCATATCTGGGTAGAATCGGGGTGAGTAGCCGGTTGTCCCTCCCGAAAATTCTGTACTTGTTTATTTACAAGGGTTTACGTACAATCACCGGATCACGATAACCGCCGACTTTTACGTTATCCCTTAAGTTGTTTGTGGCAAGGACGAGCGGTGTTTGTTTGGGATTGTCAAACTTGCCCAGGGCCAAACTCAACCGGGGGATTCTGGCCTTCGTCGGCAAGACCAGAGCTGTTCGGCCCGCGAAACTGCGGCCAGATCAGATCATCTGCTTCTGTCGTGTTGGTTGAATGGATAATCAAGAGTGCGATAATCAGTACTATTCGAATAAAGTATCGATACTCTGTCATTTGAAGCCCTGTTCCGGAGTGAATATGGGGGGCTTACAAACTGGGCGTCAATCCAGGCAGCTCGCCTTGCCAGCCAATCCTTAAGGTGGTCTATCTCCCCTTGAAAACTGCCAAAACGAGGCGGGGCGTTGCGCCATCTATTAAAGTTCCGGACCTGTGCCTCCTTCAGCTCGTTGGCCATCGAGTCTATGAGGGTGTTGATATTTTCGGTGCTAAAGTGTCCCCGCCTCAATTCAAACCACCGATCGATATACTTCTGCCGGAAATCAGGGTCCTCGAAAAGTCGATCCCACCAGATGTAATTCAGATAATCGGTCCCATCTCCGGTTCCGTGCCAACTCTCTGGATTGTTGTCGCGGCCATCGGTAGAATCGAGAGACCGATCAAAGTCCCAGAGTGGTCCCATTTCGAGTTTGCCGTTACAGGTTTTATACAGGTGTGTACTTAGACGAAGGGCGTCCACATTCATAGCAAGCATATTTAGCAGGTTATGGTCTATGAAGGAAGCTACATTGATGAATCGGGCATAACCAATCTGGGGATCAGTAAAACTTGTCCCGTAGAGAGCATCTTCAAAATCGTCCAGATAGCCTCTGATCCATGCTGACTGTGCCGCAGTGATTTCAACCTCTTTGGGGTCCACGTAACACAGTGTCCCGTCACCATATGTTGGATTTCCTCTGGAAGTACGAAAGCCAGAGTCACCTGAGTCAGGCCGGTCGATTTTCAGCATGTACCCACCTGTGATTCTTGGCTCAGTACTGTCCCATGGCTCGAGCTTTTCCACATTAACGCGTTCATCGCCTCGCTTGATCTTCTCCATGAATATATAGATCCCGACATAATCATCCGACGATACCTTGCCGCTACCTGTGTTAAGGTACATCTCGACAAATCGTGTGCGAACCGCATACCTGCCAATCTGATTACTCAATTCAAACATGAAGGCATTGTTAATGAGCGCCCGATCAAAGTTGTAAGGAGCATATAATATCCAGTCGGATTCGGCAGGTAAGCCGAAAATTGAAACATCTTTATCCTGATCATCTTCGTCCCATACTTCGAAACCGTACGAATGCTTGGGTGCCCCCGACGTACTTCTGCCGCGAGTCTTGATCCCACTCCGTCCGGCAAAATCAGCCGGATCGGTAATGTGCGCGCGACCATCCACATCAGTATCAATGAAAACAGAAGAGACCCTTTTATAAACTCCATAAATTATACTCTGGCGATTCGTATCCACTATGACAATCGGCAGGTCGGAACTGAAGCTCTGAACATCATTAGCCAACGCGATGTAAGTATGACTGACCACAGGGCCTGGTGCCTTTCCAGTCCCATATACGCGGGCCTGTACCTCGACTGTATTGCTGATTGAGACAGGACCGGTATATCGTCTTGATTTTTCAGTTGGCTTTCCTCCATCGAGTGTATAGCGGATATGGGCACCGGCAGCAGGGCCGGTTAATCTTAGGGAGAAAGAATTTGTAAACGTACCCCCCAGATGGGAAAACTGCGGGCTTTCAGAAATGCCGGAGTAACCTTGTGTATTAGCATTACCTGGCGTGGGATTAGTGAAAAACTGCTTCTGGTTCGCATAGAAACCGTAGGATATATCCTCCTCCTGCTGTGGATAACCGTATTTGTCTTTATCGTACCTGTATTCTTTATAGTCGTGCGCTATTTCTCCATTCGGATTCACCAGAGCCAGATATTCCCCATCTCCATCCAGTTTGAAGTTAGTGTGATAACGGCCGTAATCATCCTGATATGGAAAATTTTCAGGGTGATCAACCTCTTCAATACCCGAGGCATAGACAACCAAGTAGCTATCGGGCTCCAGTGACACATCGGGAAAAGGCCACCTGGTCAATTCACTATCTTCATCCGTCAGGTTCCAACCTTTCAGATTTATTGATTCCTGACCGGCATTATAAATCTCAATCCAGTCCGAAAAGACTTCTTTACCTTCGACATTAGTTAGATATGTACCTTCGTTGATAGCCATGATCTCGTTAATCAGTAGAGCAGAGTCCGGAAGCTGGGCATACGTTCCACCATTGGTAACTATCCGGCTTTTATGAATTTGGACCATCTTACCTGGGGGTCTGATCCAGTTACCTACAATATTAAACTCCACTGTATGAATCCCCGGGATAAGGTTTTTCACTAAGTCGCCACTGTCCTGCCATGTTCCACCATCCAGCCGCCACTGTGCGCCGTCAGCAACGGCTTGCGGCGGAGAGATAATTACCCGAAGGGAACCGGTCCAGTCCTCTTGCCAGCTCTCTGCTAACAGGGCAAAATCAACCAGATTGACACCATCATTACCCGCCAGGTCGGCACAGCCGAGGGGGTAATCCGGGCAGCCTGGAGGGTCCAGCCATTGCTCGACAAAAGCCGCCAAGTCAGAAAAATTGACTTTGCAGTCCCCGGACAAATCACTTGGCGGACATTCCGGCTCAACAACCATAATGGTTATGAAATCATTGCCCTCTTGACCATGTTCATCCCAGACCTGAAGCTGTAGTTCATAGACACCGGGCTCAGGAAATAAGACCTGTGCATTGGATTTTGTTTGGGTACCCATAAAATCGGCGCTCGATTGGCCCAGGGATGACCAGAGAATTGTTAAATAATCTGGATTGGTCTGGCTTAGGTTACATGGGTCATCATCATAAATAGTAGGATATAACGGTACGATAGTGTTTCCAACACCCCTCCAGGTGATTGTCTGATCATCACCAGCATCAACTTCGGGAGGAAATCCGCCAGCCGGGCTTCCCAATAGCTCAACTTCGGCAATCTGCACACTATTCACAGATCCACCTGCTGGGCCTCGAATGGCTGTGAATAAGAGTTGATAGTGAATGTACGCCGTTTTATTGTGGAACGTAATCGGGGTTGTGTTCTTGGTAAACCTCGGCCACACCGTCCCTCGCATGAAATCGACGATATTACCACTGGCAATCAACGTATACGGCCCATCTATGCTCTCATTAGAACCAGAAAGTTCAAATGCAATCGGGTCACGACCCGGAACGTCATTCGCTGTCGTGAAAGTCAGTCCAGTAACGATATTCCCACCGACAGATGTTGTAACCTTCAAACCAGTGGGACCTAAATCGGGCTCAAAATCTCCGTTGAAATGCAGATACTTCGTCCCGGTATTATCATCGATCGCCAATGGAGGTGATTCATTACCAGGCCAATTTCCATTGTTCGGAACACCCTTTATGGTATCCCCTGGTTTGGTGATATCATCCGCCTGTGTCATTCCGCTCCATAGCAAGGTAGACACAAATACAACTATAACTGACAATTTTCTGTACATAATAATCATGCTTAAAAAAATAAATATAGTATGTTAATTGAGATGTAAAATATCTTCGCTGGGAAGCACCTGTACTCGCGTTACTACATCTGTGTCTGTGTTACTCCCGTTCTTGCTTTCGCACCTGTGCCTGCGTTACCCCCATTCTTGCTTTCGCAAGAAAGCATGGGGGTGCAGGCAAGAAAGCACGGGAATTCAGGCAGGTGCGAGCACAAAGTTTCTGCTGCAACTTCTTACCTCACGTAATAAACCATCCTTTATCGGGAAAACTACAAGAATTCCGCCTGCTGGATGAACTCAAATTCGCAGATGCCCGACTGCGCGGGCACAAGCTTCACTAACATTATCTATACCAAATTATCTACCTTCCCGTCAAGAAAAATCTCTCAAATTATTGGATGTATTCTCAACAGCCTCAAATAAAAAACAGGCAATCTCCCCTGGCTGGGCGCCGCGGCGACTGCAAAATAATCAATTATCATTTAATTGGGGCTTATACCGAATGGTTCGATATAAGCCCCGAATCGCCTGTACTTGCGTAAACGCACCCTCATATCTTGCTTCACAATCCGAAGTCCACAGTCCGCAGGATGCCTGTCGGCAGATTCCTTACGGCAGAAGCCATGGGGGCCAGCCAAATCCTGGCTTCCGGTTCTTCGCTTATGGAGCCGGCCGATACAGCCGAATATCGTCAAAGTACAT
>Ga0315545_1003916_pt1 | contig 12488 bp, 18 predicted proteins | sample SalMarSW160210MG_FD_203096 | JGI IMG/M metagenome (GOLD analysis project Ga0315545, IMG submission 203096) | Salt marsh sediment microbial communities from the Plum Island Ecosystem LTER, Massachusetts, United States - Salt Marsh Sediment SW1602-10 ... | reverse complement strand
TGTTCCAATTACCCCAATTGGCACAATTGGCACAATCGGAACGCCCCGCCACGCCCCGCCCAGAGCCACTTTCATTTGAGACGCCTGTTTCACATCGGGCCGCTTTACCCCTTCACGTTTCAGGGTATCGGCTACTAACTGAGACGGGTGCAGATGTTCTGTTCCATTGGGGTGGGGCGGTGCGGTGCGCGGCGTGGCGGGGGCCTTAAGCGCGCGAGATCTCAAAGCTCGCTTTGAGATCTCGCCGGCAACCTCGAGGTGGTTTTTACCTCGAGGTTGCGATACGATTCGCTAAACTTTTTACTTGACATTGCCGATATGAGTATTATATATAGATATAAACACGTAAATATTAACCTAAACAAAGGGAGGTAATTATGGTGACCGAGAACGACCGAGAAAGGTTGAATGAGATTATTAAGTACTATGATAACCAACCCCATCTCGAGAAGTTTATGAGTGACCATGACAAGGACGATAAGCATTTTCTTATGTATGCTCTTATTTTAGAGTTGATAAAAGGGGTTTCTGTGCCTCAGTTTGTTGCAGCTATTAAGAGAGTCGAGAAGTTATATCAGGAATTTGGAAAGAAAGGAGGTGAATAAATGGAAGTCAACCGTGAGTCTGATACACCAATGAGAAAGTGGCTAAGGTGTCCTAACTGCCAGTGGACGTCCTTCAGGTATCGCCCCAAGTCAAAAGACTATTATTGTATGCACTGTGGGGCCACGTTCGTGGTAGATTATGACAAGGCTTGTACCAGGTTGGTGCAAGTTCCCATATTTAACCTTAAGAAGAGGAAGTGAGAAATGACAGAGTATCAAAAACAGTATGAAGCAGCACAAAAGGCCGGTGAGACAAAAACCATAACTCCTGAGTACGTAGAGTTCAAAAAAGCCGGTGACACTGTTGTTGGCCTTTTAAGGGGCTGGACGCCTGTTTCATCGGCCAAGGATGAAGGAACCTACAATCAGTACGTGGTCGACACGGATAAGGGCCTCGTTAAATTCGCCCTAGGCCGGGCCACTGACAGGGAAATTTCCCTTATGCTGAAAGTAGATCATGCCTATGCCTTCGTTTTTGAGGGCAATGTTAAGCTTTCAGGCGCCAGGACTGTCAACAAGTTCAAGGTGGTCGAGTTTGGTAAGCCCGAAGAAGAAGGATCACCCCCGGACGATGATATACCGTTTTAAACATAAGTTCGTTAAGGGCAAGCGTCTCTTAATTGGGGGGCGATATATGACCTTCCAGGAATGGAGACGTTTTGCCCTAAAACTAGGGAAAGAAAGGTGGTCTGATGACAGCACGTTCAACCAGAAATAAAATGAGATGGCAGGCCGAAAAGGTTATGAAAAATGTCGATATGGCCCAGGGTCATTTGCAGCTTTTAACAGCCCTGACCATGGGCCAATCTGAAGACATTGAAGGGAAGGTCGCCAACCTTGTCACTCTATTTGAAATGATGTATCAAACCGTAAAAACCTTTAGGGAGGGATTATAGATGAAATCACTTGCCAGAACATTCTTAAATATCGTTATCCTGGCCTTTGTCTTCTATCTAGGCTACATTATAGGCTCAATGCCATAGTAAGGTATAGGCCCTGCGTTTTTCTCTTGACGTAGGGCCTATTTTGTGTTTAACGTCTAATCGGTAGGGGGTTTAGAGAATGGAAGCAAAAAGATATTTCACCGATGAAGAGATTCAATGTAAGTGTGGCTGTGGCTTTATTAGAAGACACAGCCCTTTTTATTGGAAGGTCAACACCGTAAGAGGCATTGTCGGACACTCTTTGAAAGTCAACTCCTGGTGTCGTTGCCCAACCCACAATACCCTAGTCGGCGGTTCACCTACTAGCTCACACCTTAAAGGCATGGCAATCGATCTTGCCACTCCCACTGAATACATCAAATATCGCATACTCTTAGCAGCCGGGGAGGTCAGTTTTAGGGGCGTAGGAGTAGGTAAGAACTTTATTCACCTGGATGACGATCCCGACAAACCGCCTAATCGGTTCTGGGTATATTAATACCCTACCAGAAAGGGTTTTCCTTTGTCCTCAAGTCTATGGACGCCTATCGTCCGAAGTATCATCCGTAGTTCACTCAGTGCCGGTTGGTCAGGTAACAGAATCTACTCTGCTTTGCCTGACTGGGGCCTCCCCTCTTATCATCGAAAAGATTTCCTTAAGGTTGCACGGGATGAGAGGGAGTTCCTTAAGTTAGGACCTGCCACTCTTGAAGCCGCCGGCGACGTCAGCTTTCCCCGTAACATTATGGCCGAAGAGAAATTTGACGCCGATTTTAGGTATAGGATACATGGTAAAATGACCTACTATGACGCTGTAAGGGATGAAGAGATAGAGACTGAAATTCAAATGTATGACGATGAAAACCGGGGAAAGGATGGTTGGCAAAATGAATTTGTGGACAGGTACGAACAGAGATATGAAGAGGAGGACATTCAGATATTATCCGTCTCTTTTGAGAAGGTTGTTCACCAACCGAGATATAGATATTGATCTGTAACTACCCATATCGGATTCTTAGAAAAAACCACGCCTTGGGCACGCCTCGTAACTGCCTGTATCTTGACACCGAGACCAAAACAAAAGAGATAGAAGAGTATGTGGCCCACCGAATGAAACTAGCCTGGACGTGCTCCACGCGATATGACACTAAAGGCAATCAGATAAAGGAAAAATACCGTTACTGGGAATCTACCCGGCTTATGTGGGAATACATTTTTTCCCTGGCCCACGTTAAGTCAACCCTGACACTATTTGCTCACAACGCCTTCTTCGACCTGCAAGCCTCTGACTTCTTCTATCACGCTCAAAAACAGGGTTGGAAATATGCCTTTAACTGGGAGGACGGTATGACTTATATTCTGGTAGTAAAGAAAGACAACCGTACTCTCAGGGTATTATCATCTACCAATTACTTCCACTCTTCACTTGAGGAACTGGGCAAAATTCTAGGCTATCCCAAGGGTAAGGTTGACTTTGATACTGTCAGTAAAAAAGAATTATCCGGATATTGTAAACGGGACGTAACAATACTCAAAAAAGCAATGGAGTTTTATTTCACTTTCTTGCTGGATAATAACCTCGGACAGTTCGGTATGACTCAAGCCGCTCAAGCCTTCAGGGCCTTTAGACACCGTTTTATGAAGGAAAAGATATGTATTCACCAGGACACCTACGTTAAATCACTTGAACGAGCAGCATACATGGGGGGAAGGGTGGAGGCATTTAACTGGCGTGAGCAGACAGAAGGCCCTTTCGTTACCCTGGACGTCAATTCTATGTATCCCTATGTGATGAAAAAAGACTTTATGCCCGTTCAACTCCTTGAGGTAAAAAAAGACGTTCCTCTTGACCGGGCCAGGGAAACCCTTGAGAGGTTCTGTGTGGTATGTGAGGTAGAGCTAGAAACAGACCAACCGATATATGCCGTTCGCATCAAAAACAAGCTAATTTTCCCTACTGGTTGTTTTGTGACCTACCTCTGCTCAGAGGGGATGAAAGAGGCACTGAGCAGGGGTCACGTTAAAAAAATCCTTGTAATGGCCATCTATCGAAGGGCAAAGCTCTTTGACGAGTATATCGATCTTTTCTATACCCTTAAAAGTAGATATAAAAGAGAAGGAAACAAGGGCCTTGAGATGATGTGTAAATTCTTCTTGAATACCCTGTACGGAAAGTTCGGACAAAAGAGGACAGAGACCCTGAAGTGGAAGGACAGGACACCGGGTCAATACTTTAAGGAGCAGATATTCGACCTTACCAGGGGGATATGGATAATAGAGACACACCTTTTAAGCATGGTTATTCACAAAAGGTCAGCAGGAGAGGCGCCTCATTCTTGTGTAGCTATTACCGCTCACATAACCGAGTCAGCAAGGCTTTACCTATGGAAGTTATTTGAGAAAGTAGGATTTGACAAGGTTATGTACTGCGACACCGATTCACTGAAGTTAAGGGCCTGTGACATAGGGCCTCTTAAGCCTCTTATGGACGAATACCGTCTGGGGTATCTGGGCATTAGTGACAAAAACAAAAGACTTGATATTATGGGAGCAAAGGCATACCAAACTGAAGATAAGCGTGTTATGAAGGGCGTCCCTCGAAGGGCCAAAAAGGTCGATACCTATAAGTATGAATATTACACGTTTTTCAACCAGGCTACACACTTAAATAAAGGGGTAACCAGATATTATCTAACGAAGAAAACAGTCAAGGACGTTACCCCTCGGTATGACAAGGGTGAGATTACAACCGAAGGTAAGATCATTCCTTTTCATTTTGAATCTTCCGAGCCTCTTCTTTCGCAGCTTCCCGAACCAGCCTCATTTTTCTCAAACCCTCCGGTTCAACCACCTGAGCCCTCTTGAACTTCTTGACGGTGTTCTTGAGTAGTTCCTTCATGTCTGGCATCGTTATTTTCCTCCTTTTATGCCTGAAAGTTTCTCATACCACTCGATATATTTGAAGCTATACCCTAGCCTGTCCATTTCGATTCGATAAATATCCAGGGTAATAATCTTAGCGGCAAGAAACTTATCAAGGTCCGATTTACTAGGCAGCTTGACGTCAATTAGCTTCTTGATCTTCCACTTATCCATAAGGATAGCAATTCTTTCCCCGGTCAGGTTCAAGGAATTAAGCCTTGAACGTGTCTCAAACTCATCGGCAAAGTTGTTTTGAAACCTATCTTTGATGTTAGTCAAAAGGTCATCTTGCAGGTCTTTAGCTTCCTTGTAATCTTCCGTGAGAAGATAGTACTCGGCCTGAGCCTCGCTATAGTCAAGGTCAGTGAGGAGGGTCATGGCATCTTGCCGGATCAAAATTTTTTCCTTATATCCAGTAAGAATCTGACCCCGGGTTAACTCCTTGTCCGCTCCCTGATTATACCTAACGGTGAACTCGGCCATCTTTTCAGCATGCTCTTGATCATAGCCTAGGTCTTTATAGGATTGAATCAACTGAGCATCATTCAAAACCCCCATATCATGCATACGCCTGACGTCTACTCTTGTATAAGGTTGGTATGCAATCTTTGTGAGCCGAGACCGCCAATAGGGAGGGATCTCAACCGTCCTGTAAAGCATGTCAAGTTCCGATTCATCAATTATACTTTGTCCCGGACGGTCAGGATCTTCTCTGTGGAGCATCTCATAACCAGCTTGAATAGAAGGGGTTTCCCAGTGAGCATACCAGTATTTCTTTGCCCACTCTTCACTTATGCCCTGTTTTGTCAACCACTCGACCTGACCTGCCGGAAACTCGTCAGCATAGCCCATTCTCTCTATCATGTCAGGTTCAAAAGCCTCTTTGGCTACCAGGTGGAAAAGGTCGTTAGGGCCAGGGATAACAGACCACCCTTGAATGACCTCTTTGATCCGGGTATCCGTATAACCTAGCTCTCTCATTCTCATAAACATTTCGTCATCTGACAAGACACCACGAAGCCATAAGATACGAATATTCCCCTCGTCATAAAGCCTATACCGGGAAAGAAAAAACAGGTCGATGTCATCATCGTCAAAACCGGACTCCTTCATTTTGTCCCTGATCTCCTGAGTTTTCTCGGGAGCAATGAAAGCAGCCGCAACCATAGTTTCCGCCCCGGGCCTTTCAGGGGTGTACTTTGAAAGTATGGCCCTTCTCATATCAGCAGAAGCACCGTAAACGTTTTGATCCATATAGTTTCTGGATAAGTCCATGACCATCTTGACAAACATGATCTGGTCGAGGGGTGTCGGGAGGTCTTTCAATTTTATAAGCTTTTCTGCGGTAGCTACATCCAAAAACCCGGCAGTGACAAAAAGCTTGAGCATAAACTGCCAATGGGAAGTTTCGGCCCCTGCCATTGAACCCTTGAGGGCCCTGCCTATTTTGTATAGTACCGTGTCGGTTATATCCGTAAAACCTGACCAGACACTGGCAAACATGCTGACAAAGAACACCTGGACTTCGTCCCATAGTCTACCCAACAGCCAGGGCCTTTCTTGTTCGTCTTCAGGCATTTATAAGCCTCCTTTGGCTTATTAGTAGTCTCCTATAAACCAGGTTTTTCTTGGTGTCGCTTTTACCTTTGACGACCTGATAGGTGCCTCTATCTCTTCAGGGAACCCCAAAGGGACAAGGGTAACTAGTTTTAAGGCCTCTCTGATCTTGGCAAGCTCAGCACTGACCGGCTTCCCCTTTTCGACAAGCTCGCTTACGTCCCTGGTATATTGCCGAGTTGAAATATCACCTATTTTCCTTTCCTGGCTAACTCTTTCCCAGGGTTCAAGACGGTCTATCTCAGACAGGTAATCACCCGGCTTTTTGAGCCTATCAACAAGTAATCCCATGTTATTAACCTGCTGGTCTTGAATAGCCTTTACATTGCTGATAATGTTGTCGAGTTGCTTCTTATAGGGATCATAAGTTGTAAGTATGAAATCGTCAAACTCTTTGAGGTAAGGCCTGACAAGGGGTTCGACCTGAGACCGTATGTTTTCAGGTAGGTCAAGGACAAGCCGGTCAATATCGTTCCGTATTACAACCACGTTTTCAATGACTCCCCCAACCGCTTCAGTAGCCCTCTCTACGGTAAGGATTAACCCCTGCATGAACTCACCCTTCTTGTCAACCAGGTCTTTCTCAACCCATCTATTCAAATCAAAGAATATCGCCTCAGGATTATTCGCATACCTGGTAGTGGCCTTAGCAAATCGACCTAGATAACCCTGCATGGTTGTTAACCACTGTACTTCTGCCAGGTCAGCTTTCATCCCAAAGGTAGAAGCAACGTCAAGAACAAGCATTCTCACATTTTGAAGTAAAAGCGTTAAATAATAAGGGCCAAAACCAAGAGCCTGAGATATAGCGCTTAACTCAGAGTAGATTCCCCTCATAACGATTCGATAATCCTCACTAACAAGCCATGCAACTTTGTGTATCTTAATAAGGGTATCAAAATGAATCGCCATGAGAAGGCCCTTAAATGCAAGCTGCAAGCTTCCTGCAAATACCTCAATACCCAGTTTTATTTTTGAAAGGGTTGATAAAGTTCCCAAACTCGGCGACATAACCGCCGAGTAAGCCAACTGTGAAGCCGTTATAATGGCAGGTAAAGCTATAAGGGCAGCCATGCCTAAAGTTAGATAAGTCCTGAATTTTGCAATATTCTTGTTTCTCTCGGCCTGTTGCTGGTAGAGCAACTCAACAAAAAGGTCAAGCCTTAAAGCCATTATCCCAGTATAAATATAATCGTCAATCTTGTCCTGTAATTCTATGCCCTTAAGGCCTGTTTTCTCACCAAGCTCTGACTTGAACCTTTCAGGCATCTGACCCCAATGAACAACAGCATCCGAATTGATCCTCAAAACATCCTCATAGCTGGGCATGTATATTCCACCTGGTAAAACAGGACCAAGACCGTATCTAGTTACAAACATCACTATCAGTAAAGATTGCCAATACCTAGCCTCTGAGCCTGTAAAGCCAACACTGACTAAATAAGTGAGGCCAGGAGAACTGCTACCCTGACACTGGAGGTAAACGACCTCATTAACCCACCGTTGCCACCAGGCTATAATGGTATTTACAGCCAAGGTCCTGTTTTTGAAAGGATTGTCCGGAGTGAATATAAGACAAAAAGCGTACCTATCATATCGTTCATCCTGATAATCCAACGCCCCAAGCTGCAAGCGGATAAAATCAGCAAAAACATCTCCAAGTATCCCTTTCTGGTAGTACTCAAACTGTCTCTTTCTCCTCGTTATCGCTTCTTGAGAGGGCCAATCAAGAACACTTAAATCTTGTGTCGCACATCTCTCCTCTCCAAGGATTGTAAAATAAATATCAGAGGGAGGGTCATTTATAATATGAGCCATTTAGGAAAAATCCTTCAGTAAGACTTCTCTTGCAGCTTCAGCAAAGGCAAGCTTCTCATCAATATCCTTGGTATCCATACCCAGTGTCTTTAGTGCATCCCTGGCAATCTTCGTATTTTCAATGTCCTCTTTGTATCCCTCAATAGTCTTCTTCTCTTTAGGGGTCAATTTAATAACACCCTTCGCGGTTATTTCTGGCATAGTAGGCCCTCCTTTCTTAAAACGCCTTCTTCCACTTCTCGATAGCCCTAACCGGGAAGTAAAAGGCTATTATTACAACATAAACAAACCCTATCGTTATCGCTTTATCACCCCAGGTGAAAATGACATCGCTGGGGAAATGGCCTGTGAGGAAAAGCTTGACCCACATGAAAAAGTGAAAGGTCAAGGCAATGACTTGCCGGGTGTGTAGGGAATCACCTGTGCCAGCCTTAAGGAGTTCAAGATCGAAGGCAACCTCGGTCATGAATAGCTTAATAGCGTTCTCTCCTTTGGCCTTTATGTGATCCCCTACTTGCTTCGCAATCTCTGCCGGAAGGCCCCCGGTGAAAAAGTTAAGGATCTTGCCTAACATCGGTTATTTCTCCTTTGTATTTAGGTACTTCTTAATCCACTTAACATCGTTCTTTAGGGTAGCAATCGACACCTCAATATGAACGATTGCCCCTATAACGATAATACTTGAAGATATTAAAATTGATAACTCTTCCATAAGGAACCCCTATTTCTATCCCAAAGCTAAATAATCGTAAACCGTCCCATTTCTATTAGGATTAACATTTGATCCACCATCACTCACAGTAAAACCATCTGCATCAAGAGATTTTATCCTATCAGCGTAAGTATCATTTACGCTGCTATTCTGACCTGAATATGCATAATCCCCCCAGCCCTGATCAAGTTTTTCATAATGACCACTTACCTCCTCTGATAAAGGATGCTCCCATATATGCAAATATTTGGGTTCAAATCCCACACCAGTAATAGCCTTACCTATCGTCCCATCTCCAGTATAAGTACCTGTTTTTATCCGGCACACACCGGCCCCCACCACAAAAGATACCGGGATAGGGTCAGCCCCTTGCGAGGGGAGAACACCCACCATTCTAATCTTATTTGTTTCTATCATACCCCCTCCTGCTGGGGTTTCAGCCAATCTCACCGGGATAGGGTCAGCCCCTTGCGATGGAAGAACCCCAAACATTCTAATTACGTCAGTCGTTTTATCACCCATGATAAACCCTTTAAGCCCTTATTGCATAATGAACAACACAGACATAAGTAAAAGTGTTACCCAGAGGATTTTCAAAATACCAGTAGTAATCGCTGTCAGTAGCCATCGGCTGACCTAAAACCACACCGCCTGTCTTGTTTGTAGGATCCCAAGCCGTTAAGCTTAACCAGTAACCTTGACCAGCTATATATCCAGCAGCAATCATCTCATTAGGAGTTATGTTTCTAAACGATTGATCGTCTATGGCAAATTTAAAAGGGCAATCAGCAATATCAGTAGTCCAACTGAACCGGCAATAACCGCCTAAAATGTTGAGTTTTCCTTCATGATCATTTATTTTCTTTGTGCCACTGGTAGCATAATTCCCCTCTTGTAAGTCTATATCAGCAGCGCCCATTGAGGACAGGGTTATAATGTTACCCAGATCTTGTGCGAAAAGGTTCGCTTTCATATTCCCAGCAGCATCAAGGGCAATAGTAGCAAGACCCCCAGGCCCTTCACCCTGCATGATACCAAGCATGTTACCGTCAATGTCAACCGCGACTGTGATATAATCATTAACGCATTTCCCATGCATCGCTACACTTGAATACCAATCTGGTCTGCCACTTGCCATTTACTCTTCTTCCTCTTCTTCTTCTTCGTCTGGTTGAATCCATGAAAATGGTGTCGCCACAATAGCACCCCTGGCCTGTTCTTGTAAGGCCGTTTCTTCAGCGATAATTCGCCTTAATTCCTTATACCCATAAGTAGGTAAAAACCTTGCCATATATAGCTCTGATGAGACCATACCTATTCTCACGGTCACTCCGTGAGAATGGATAGTGTCCTCATTCCAGGTGTAAATGTCGAATTGAAAAGGAGCAACAAGTTTAAGAAAGGTATCGTCAAAGGATATGCAATAGCCGTCCGTTGAAAAGGACTCCCCAGATGAAGAAGGCCAGACCTGATGGCCCCCGTCAAATATTTGTACTTTTAAAAGCCCGGTCGGGCCAGGAGGAAAGTCAACCTCGACCTTATAGACAAGGCCATTGGTTACTTTAAGGACGGATTGTTTAGGTAGGGTTTCGTCACCCAGTTTAAGGGTATTGACGTACTTTGAATATATCATCCTTTACGCTCCGTGAGCTAGGATTTTTAGCGAGAATCCTCTAAGTATTGAACCATAACTCCGGTAGTATCTTCACCAAATTCGATGTAAAGACCCTTATTGAAATATACAGGCAAACCTCCCTGCAATATAGGGCAACTATACTGGCCAAATAAAACAGCCAGAATCTGTGAAGTTGAAGTCTCACCATTTCTTAGAGTAGCCAGGCCCGTCTTATCATTAGCAAGAATATCAACTATTACACGAACAACCCAACAGGGTCTGTCTGTGATCTTCCGGGAAACTGTTATAAACTCAGTAGAGGCCATCCTTGAGAGTTCAAGAATCCCGGCCCCGAACTCGTTCTTGATGGGCAACGCTTTCATATCTTAATCCCTTTCAAATGGTAGGCCCCGTCCCTCATACTAGGAGGAACGGGGTTTAAGGTTTAGAGCCATGTAATGATTAGTAAGTCCGGTATTGCTGAACATACACCTTTGTCTGACCATGAGCCGAACCGTCAGTAACATCCAATAGTAAATGGCCCACACTCCCAACATTGAACCAGTCATCAATCACACCCTGCTTACCAAAGGGAATACACAACGCTCCGTGTGGTGCCCATCCCTTTAGAATTGCCTGAGCATTCCCTGCCGCTTCAGCAAACGCCTGCCAAAACCCACCGCCTGCATGAATAAAACCGATATCTCCTGCTACCCCGGCAGTATCAAATTCACAAGCTGCACCTTGCACCCCGGCTGTAGCCGTGCAATTGAAGTCTCGTATAGCAGCCGCAGCGGGAAACGTGATAACATCTTCGATGTAGGCATTTTCTCTGCCCAGGCCCATCAGGATATCCCATGCGTTATGGTTAATTATTACCTTTTTATCCTGGTCGGAAGACAACTTGATATTACCGATTGTTACCCTGGGATCATAAGAATTTATCCGGTTCTGGATGAACAACTTCCGGTAGGGATAATCAATGGGCAAATCAGTGTACTGATGAGAAGCGGCTGTAGCCGCCCACTGTTTAATCTCTTTTGTCATAAGAAAACCACTGGGAGAAATTTCCTTCTCATCAAACAAAGCAGCATTAACCCTCAACTCACAGGTAGTAGGGGCTTGACCTAACAGAGTCGGCGCATAGGTAATCTTTAGTTGAGGATTTAGGAATTTTGAGGGATCAAGGGCCAGCTCTTCATCCCACAAATACCTGCCAAAGTTAATGGCAATTTGCATGTCAACACTCAATCCTGACAATAAATGGTATTCCCCCGCTCTGGGATAAATACCACTATGATAAATGTCAAGAGCCTGCATTTCTGTGCCCTCCAGGGAAAACAGAACATCGCTACCATCAATAATCTCAACACTCAAAATGTTCTGCATAGGATGACCAGTATTGGCAACGTAATTACCCATGTTGGTTGAATGCCAAATGAGAATCTCACTGATAGGGTCAAGCATGTTAAGATCAATAGTTCTAACCGCAGCAGCAGCAATTCCAGTCTCTAATGCCCTTATCGTTACGAATCTATGTTTCATAACTCACTGCCCTCCCCTCTTAACCTTTCCTCTGGAATTTGGCCATTCCACGGATAAAGGTCGTCATACGGTTAATGTTATCCTCAAGGGTAATATCAGGCATCTTTGTAATCGAAGCTTTGACGCTGTCCTGGTAGGGCAGTAATTCAGCAGCAAAGGCAGTGACTTTAGCAGCTGCGCCATCTATACCAGCCGCTACACGTCCGACACCTTTGTTAATCATCTGACTTTTCCACTCTTCCAGGGTTACCCTCTTGAGGCCCCTTTCCCACTTGCCACTCTGAATGGCTTTGTTAAGGTTGGCTACCATCTTATCTTTCTTGGCAGCAGCCTTAGCTGTGGGACTTTCCGTTACTTTCTCGACCCCCAGGCGCATATCTTCAGTTGCCCCTTTGAGTCTCCGAGCATGTTTCTCCTGATACTCAGCAGGCGTTAGCTTTGCCATACTTGGCTACTCCTTTCAATTATAGATTAATAAATATGCTCGATTGCCCCCGTGGGGTCTTATGTCTTATAGGAAGATAATGTATCAAATATGGTATGTCAAGTAAAAAGTGGATACTTTTTATCCACTGGATACTTTTTATCCAGTTGGCCTGTTAAAATTATTTACAAATTAATGGACAACCCCCCTACAGGGCTTTTATCGACCACTTGACGTCTCGACCTAGTAACTAGAACACACCGCAACGAAATAAAACGCACCCTGAGCGTGTTTCTGTAACATCTGG
>Ga0315545_1003914_pt1 | contig 12493 bp, 9 predicted proteins | sample SalMarSW160210MG_FD_203096 | JGI IMG/M metagenome (GOLD analysis project Ga0315545, IMG submission 203096) | Salt marsh sediment microbial communities from the Plum Island Ecosystem LTER, Massachusetts, United States - Salt Marsh Sediment SW1602-10 ... | reverse complement strand
CCTCTTCAGCATACTCATAGGCCGAATCGTAGTTTCCTTCTTCGTAGGCTTTCTCCGCCTTTCTGTTCAACTCTTTTGCCTTCCGATAGTCGGGATTATCGAAAAGCGACTGCCCTACTGCTGCGATTGCGCAGAGGACCGTACACATAATAACCGTGATAATAATCAGTGTTTTCCTTTCCATGTGAAAGTCCTTCGTCTTATCTATGATATTCGCCCCGATTGACAGGGCGCAGAAGACATCGGGCTGCTACAGTCCCGCTGCTTCGACCTTTTGTTCCACCTGCTGAAGCTCGCTTTTCGATCTCTCGATCGATTGTTCCGCCCTCTGTTTTTTCACAAGTGTCTGCTTTCTGACTTCCTCGAAAAGCGATTTTGCTTTCTCGAGAAGAGAAACCGCTTTCTCATGGTTTCCCGCCTCCTGTTCTCTCAAACCCTGTTCGTAGGTTTCGAGCGCCTCGGCATACTCTTGCTTCATTGCAACCGATGCCTTGTTTTCATCCGCTTCCTTTTTTATTGCGGCTACTTCATTTCCGAGCCCCTTTGCGTACGCGGGATACCCTTTTTTGATTACCGCATCGAAAAACCGTGTCGCCTCTTCGAATGCCTTCTTTGATTTGCTGTTATTCTTGGTGTAGTACTGCTCTCCCTCTGCGTACTCTTTTTCCCCGTTTTTGTATTCTTCCGGCGCATACTGGTCGAGGTTGTGATTCCGAATTTTCTCCCTCAGCAGTTTCGCCTCCGCGTATTCTTCCGAGGGAGGGGTGGACGCTTTTTTCCCATCCTTCAGATCCTTTTTCTCAGGGGAAGAGGCACAGGATATCATTAATCCGCATAGTATGAGTGCAATACACAGAAATGAGTATTTTTTCATTTATCATTCTCCCTATTTGTTATATCGTCAGACAGTAGAGCAATTCTTTAGCCTTCTGACGAAAATCAGGGCTATTTAAATTTTAGTGTATTTGCAATCTCTTTTCAAATAAATCTTGTTAATTCTCATATGCATGAAAATTACTTGTTTGTGCACATGTCTGTGCTGTATAGTTGAAGGGTATTGGATTACATGTTATGGAATACGGGCAAAAAAAGAACGGCGCATTGAGAAGGCCCGAGGGGGAATGGATCCTTGCAAACAGGCGTGGAGGATATGCCCTCGGGACCGCGGATCTCATCAACAGGCGAAAGTACCACGGACTTCTCGTGGCGTATGTCGAGGGTGCGGGCAGGGTCCATCTCGTATCCACTGTTGAGGAGAGGATCGGAACAGAAAGTGAGCACGCCTTTCTTGACGCGCACAGTTACCACGATCTCGTGTATCCGCACGGACATCTGCACCTCATTAGTGCCGCACTCAGGCCCTATCCGGGATTTGTGTATTCCTTCCGGCTCATGGGGCGTGAAGTGCGTGTGGGAAAGGAAATCCTCATGGCGGAAACCTCCAACCTCACCCTCGTGCGGTACACCAATATGGGCACTGCGTCGCTTGATTTCGCGTTCCGTTACCAGTTCAGCATGCGAGACCACCATCATGTCAACAATCCCGGTACGTTTGACGCGCTCTCGGTGTTCTTTGAAGTCGAGAACCGCGGAAAATTTCGTGAAGGAAAGGTGCTGAGGCCTGACAACGGCGCGGAGGCCTTCATCTACACCTCCGCCGGTGAGCTCGGTCGTGAAATGCTTGTCTTCCGGAACATCGTGTACAGTGTTGAGCGAATGCGGGGGTACGATTTTCGGGAGGATCTTGTGTCGCCCTTTATACACCGGGGGACGCTCGAGAACGGCCGGTCGCTGATTACGGTGTTCTGCGACCACGAGAGAAACGACCTGAAGAATCTTGACCCGCGCGTTCTGTATGATGAAATAAAAAGCCGCTATTCCGCATACACCGTGCCTGAGGGGCATCCGGCGCAAATGCCATGGGATGGCCCGGGGCACACGGGGGTGGTAAAAAAGAGACGCGCGCGATCCCGTATGAGTATCGAGCAGTACCGGTGTCTTCTCGAGCTGATGCTCGATGATTTCCGGACGGAAAACGACATCATCGCAGGTTTTCCCTGGTTTTCGCCCTGGGGGAGGGACACGATGATCGCGCTCGAAGCGTACATGAAACAGGAAGGCAATACCGGGTACACATTCAAGGTACTAAGAACGTACGGAGAAAGGATGATGAGCGGAATCGTTCCCAATGTACTCGGTGAGGCAGGCAGGGGTGGGAACTACGACACCATCGACGCTTCGCTCTGGTTTGTGCTGAGGGTTTTTGAGCTTTTCGCAAGCCTCGATACTGAAGAAAAGGAGATACTGCTCGGATTCTGCGAACAGGTCGTGCTCAATTACCGCTTCAACGGCGACCTGCTATTTTACTTCGACCCCGCCGACTCGCTCCTCTCGATTCGGGACGGGATCGGTTCCGCACTGACGTGGATGGATGCAAAAATCGGCGGTATTCCCGTCACTCCCAGGTACGGAAAACCGGTCGAAATAAACGGACTCTGGTACAATGTACTCGAGGCGGTAAAACGCATGGCCGGTGAAATGAACAGAGAAGAGCTTTTATTCGGATCATACAAAATGGAGATGGATGAGCTGAAAAGCTGTGCAGACACGGCAGGGCGGATGATGAAGCGATTTTATCACTGCGGTATCTGGTGCGACAGGATCGAAAAGGGAACGCCGGTGTGCGAAATCAGGCCCAATTTCGTGATTGCCTGCTCCCTGCCCTTTGACTTCGCCGACTCGGCAGGGCTGTCGTCTGCAGTAGCTACCGCACGAACACATCTTCTTACAGGGTTCGGCCTCAGGTCGCTTTCGCCGGAAGACGTGAACTACAGAGGCGTGTATGAAGGAGATCAGGACAAGCGTGACAGGGCGTATCACCAGGGAACCGCGTGGACGTGGCTTTTGCTTCCCTATGCGAAACTCGTTCGCAAAACCGTAGGGCGGAAGGCACGTCTGAAAATTGAGCTGGAAGAGATCGCTCGCGGAATACGGGAGCGTGTCATGCAGGGCGCTCTCGCGTCGATCGCAGAGGTATGGGACGGTGACACACAGGATGTTCCGAAAGGCGCTCCCGCCCAGGCGTGGTCGGTCGCAGCTCTCTTCTGTATCGAAGAAATGATAGAGCGGCTGGACATAAAACAAGAGAAGGACGGCACATATTAGTCGTCCAAGAGCAGTTCCGGATGATGTTCTATCGATCTTTCAAGGAGCGTATTTTCAAATTAGAGTTCTAATGCTGACATGGGAGTTTCCCCCCTATGGGCGGGGGGGGCTTGGAAAGGCATGCTACGGCCTGGTGAGCGGGCTCCTCGAGAAAGGTGTTCAGGTACAGCTCCTCATCCCCTGTGAGGGAACAGCGGGAGTGTATGTGCTGAAAGAGCCCGGGCATGCGAACACGCTTTCGGAGCACTTTGAGCCTTTTGTTCATTCTGAGAGTATGTATCAAAAAACATGGGAAGGGCATTGCAGGGGGGAGTACACAAAAGATTACTACGCGGCCGGCGCGGATCTGCTTCTCAGTGGCTCATTTAGGTTTTCCATGCCGGCGGCATGCATCTCTATCGGGGAATTTGATCTCATTCACGCCCACGACTGGGCCACATTTCCTGCGGCTCTGCAGCTCAGAAGCTTGACCGGAAAACCTCTTGTCTGTCACATCCACTCAACGGAGTGCGACAGATCCCCGGGCAAGGGGGAGGAGCGTATACACGCGGTGGAGCGGGCGGGTCTTTCCGTGTGCGAGAGAGCAATTGCAGTCTCAAACTACACGGCATCTGTGATCCGGGACCGCTACGGTATCGATTTTTCCAAGATCCGTGTGGTGTACAATGCGTGCGGAAAAGATAATACGGCGAAACGGACGGCGCGAATATTCAAAGACCCGGTCGTGATCTTTTCGGGACGGGTCACACAACAGAAGGGGCCCGAAACCTTTCTCAAAGTTGCAGAGCGTGTCGCGGCACGGTTGCCTGCCATACGGTTTCTGATGGCAGGTTCAGGCGACCTCTTCTGCAGAATCGTTCACCAATCAGCGTCAATGGGGTTTGGGACACGGTTTCTACCTCTGGGGCACCTTCAAACAAAAGAACTGCAGCGTGTCCTTTCTGCAGCGGACATACTCCTTGCACCCTCTGTGGCCGAGCCGTTCGGGCTTTCAGTGCTCGAGGCAATGAGCTTCGGGGTGGTACCTGTTGTCTCGGCCCGCGCCGGTGTGTCGGAGATTGTCGAACACGTGATAAAGGTGGACCCCGGCGACATTGATGGCATGGTGAGCGCAGTGGTCGGCCTGGCCGAGGATCATGGAAAACGGCGGTCCATGGCCCGTGCCGGGGCGCAGGAAGCGAGCGCGCTTACATGGAATACTGCAGCGGAGGCGGTCGTGGATATCTACGGAGAACTTGGATGCTGAAAGTAATGCTCAATGTGTTTTTCCACGAGCCGTACCCTTACAGACCGGTGAATGTGTTCGACCCCTTTACTTTTCTTTCACTTTTTGACGAAACGGAGATGCGGTCCCGGGTTGAGACTGAAGCCGCATACAGATACAGGCCTGTCTGCAGAAAACTCGTTCACCTGTGCAGGGACCACGCGAAGGAGTTCAAAGTTGTTGTCTCGGTATCGGGGTGTGCGCTCGAGAGCTTCAAGCGTTACTGCCCGGACATTCTGCAGCTGCTTGAAATAATTTCTGATTCCTGTTGTGCGGAATTCACAGGTGAGACCTATTACCACTCCGCTTCTTCCCTTTTCGACATCGCTGAATTCAGAGAGCAGGTCTTCATGCACGCAGAGCTGATCCGCCGGGTGTTCGGAGCCGAACCTTCTGTTTTCCGAAATGCCCTGTTCTCCTACGATGAGGAGTCAAGGGATGCTCTGCAGTGCTTTCGGCAGTTCAGGGCCATTTTCACGGAGAGCGGAAAAAAGAGTTTTGTTCCCGCCCCGTTTGCACTGTACAGGGCGGGAGAAAATGAAACCATTATATTTCTCAATTCATGGAACTTTTCGTATTATATTAATCCTTGCGGATATGGACAAACTCCCGGGGATGATGTATTTTCCCTGCTCCGTCGTTTCTTCTCACCGGAAGACCGGGAAGAAGATCTGTATTTCTATCTGTTTCTGGAAAGCGCGTTCACCCCAGGCACGGTGTGGGAGCGCGTGGTGGAGAACGCATCAATGCATTTGAGTAAGTGCAGGGACGTCTCTTTTGTGCTGCCCTCTGAAATCCTGAGAGAGGCCGAGGGCAGGAAGGCTGATCTTCCCGTGTTCGAAACAGGAAAGCCTGTCGGGAATACCCGGGAAATCTCTTCGCTTCTGAATGATCTTCAGCGAAGCGCCTCCGAGACGCTCTATTCCATTATCCGGAAAATACGGGAAGACGGGGCGTGCGACATTCTTTCCACAGTTCGGAGGCTCACTTCAGTGGAACATCTTCTTTCCATGGCTCCGCGTTCCGGCCCCTGCCGAACGGCAGGCAAAAGCACCTTCGGTCAGTGTTCGCCTGAAGAGGCGTATTCCATGTTTTTAACAACTCTCGCGCGTATCGAGGAAACGCTCTGAGGAGTATCTTATGGCCTTGAAAAACATTTTCGTATACCCGAAATATCCCGAAGAACTGATGAAGTTGATCGACCTTTCCTACAACCTGTGGTCTCTGTGGGACCTTGACGCGGTGAAGATCTATTTACGGATCGATCCCAATCTTTTCCGTTCCGTGAACCAGAATCCGATTGCCTTCCTTCACGCCGTTCCCGAAAAGAGACTCGAGGAATTGTCACGGGACAGGGCATTTCTCACAGATCTCGAAAGAATCTGGGAAAAGTACAGGACCTATGTGGGACGCAGCACACGATACGGCGAGCTGTTCGCGCAAAAGAGCATCGCGTACTTTTCCATGGAGTACGGCCTGCACCACTCCATATCGAACTACGCGGGAGGTCTCGGAATACTTGCAGGAGATCATCTGAAAGGGGCATCCGACCTTGGGGTCCCCCTCACCGGTGTGGGGCTATTTTACACCTATGGGTATTTCAACCAGCGTATCAACCTTAACGGTATGCAGGAGGAGGTGTACAGAACTTCAAGCGTCTACTACATGCCGGTAAAGGAGTACAAGGCTTCAGACGGTAAACCGCTTACGGTGTCAGTCGAAATTCTCGGCACAGAGGTGAAGGTGAAGGTGTGGTACGTCAATGTGGGAAAGGCAATACTGCTCCTGCTGGACACCAACCTCGAGGAAAATCCGCCCCAGTTCCGCACGATTACCAATCATCTTTACGACGCCAATAAGGACACCCGTTTTATGCAGGAAATTGTTCTCGGTTGCGGTGGAATGAGAACGCTTGAGGCGATTGGAATAGAACCCGACATCTTTCACCTCAACGAGGGACATTCCGCGTTTCTCATCGTCGAGCGCCTCATAGACCTCATGAAAAAAAAGAAATACTCATTTGAAGAGGCATCCGCGCTCATCAAAAACAGCACCGTGTTCACCACGCACACGCCTGTTGAGGCGGGAAACGAAAACTACCCCGTCGACATGATTAAAAAGTACCTGGAAAAGGCCGTGAAAACAATCGGCCTCTCGTTTGATACGTTCATCAAGTACGGATTTCTTCACGATGGGAACACGTTCTGGCTGCCTGCCTTCGCAATCAGGTTTTCCCGGTACGTCAACGGTGTTTCACGGCTTCACAGCGAAGTCTCGAGAAATATGTGGCGCGATCTCTTTGCTCAGAAGGATGTCCGCGAGATACCGATCATCAACATTACAAACGGTGTGCACTACTCGTGGCTTGCGGATGATATGCGGGAGCTGTTCTCGAGCTACGTATCCCCAGATTACCACTATGAGACGCTGAACGATGCAGGCATGCAGAGGATAATGGACATTCCCAATGAGGAGATATGGGATGCGCATATAAAAAGAAAACGAGAGATGATCATCTTTTTACGGCGCGTCACAGAAGAGCAGTACACGCAGAAAGGCTTCTCCCTCGTGAAGATAAAAAAGGCCAAGGAAATGCTCAACTTCAGCCATTTGACGATCGGGTTCGCACGGAGGTTTGCCACTTACAAGCGTCCGACACTTCTCATCAGGGACCGGGAGCGGCTGAAAAAAATACTTACAAGCAATGAGAGGCCTGTACAGATTATTTTTGCTGGGAAGGCTCATCCGGCTGATTTTTCCGGCAAGAACATGATTAAAGAGGTGCTGGACTTCGCACGAGAGTTCGGTCTGGAAGACAGGGTGATATTCATCGAGAACTACTCCAGAGAGATCGCAATGCACCTCGTTCAGGGAGTCGATATCTGGCTGAACACACCGATCAAGCTGCTTGAGGCCTCCGGCACCTCAGGTATGAAAGCGGGAATTAACGGAGTACTGAACCTCAGCATACTCGACGGATGGTGGCCCGAGTGCTACAACGGTAAGAACGGGTGGGCGATCACGGCGGGTGATATATACACCGAACCGGAGCTCAGGGATTCCGCGGAAGCAAACCAGATTTACGACCTGCTCGAAGAGGAGATCGCGCCTCTGTACTATACCCGCGATGAGCGCGACATTCCGGTGAAATGGGTAAAAATAATGAAGGAATCAATGTACACTGTGTACAAGGATTTTAATCTCAACCGAATGATCTCCGAGTACTGCGACAAATTCTATGTCCCCGCATTGCAGTCACGGGAGCGAATGCTCGCAAACGACGGAACAGGCCTCAAGGACACCGTACAAAAGGCGGAACAGGTCAAAAAGTGCTGGAGCAAGGTGTACATAAAAGAAGTATTCGCCGACATCGACGGTCGGGAAGTGCTCTTCATTAACGACACCATTCACTTAGAGTGCTATGTGTATCTTGATGAGGTGGACCCCTCATTGATCAGCGTAGAGCTCTTCTCTATAGTGGAAAAACAGCAGAAAACAACCACCATTCCTCTTCGGTTCGTCGAAAAATACCAGGATAAGTCCGCGAAGTACGAAGGAAGTTTCACGCTTGATGAGCCCGGAATGCAGAGCATCAGGGCAAGGCTTTTACCCGCTGATGAAGATATCCGCGTCCTTTATCCCGAACTCGTGCAGTGGAAAGAGATATAATCGTAAAAGGAAGAAATATGGAACCCATAATCGAGGCGCGCGATCTGGCCAAAAAGTATGGAAAGCTTACTGCGGTAAACGGGATATCGTTCACCGTGTACAGGGGTGAGAGCTTCGGGCTTCTGGGCCCGAACGGAGCGGGGAAAACCACCACCATACGGATGATCTACGGATTTTCGCCGATGAGCGCGGGAGATCTCAGGGTGTTCGGGCTCGACATTACGAAACAGAGCCGGGAAATCAAAGCGCGGATCGGGGTGTGCCAGCAGGAAAACAGTCTCGACCCCGATCTCACGGTCAGGCAGAACCTAGAGGTGTTTGCCCGCTACTTCGATATACCGCAGAAAGAGGCGAGAGGGATAACTGAGTCTCTGTTGCGGTTCATCGCAATGGAGCACCGCAAAGGTGAAAAGGTCACCTCACTTTCCGGCGGGCTCATGCGGCGGCTCGTTCTCGCACGCGCGCTCATAAACAATCCTGACCTCATTATTCTCGACGAGCCGACCACAGGTCTGGATCCGCAGTCTCGGCACCAGGTCTGGGAGCGGCTGGAGCAGCTCAAAGCCCGCGGGCTCACGATCCTCCTCACCACCCACTACATGGAGGAAGCCGCAAGACTCTGTGACCGCATCGTGATCGTCGACCATGGAAAGATACTCGTGGAGGGAAAACCGGCTGAACTGATACGCATACACGTGGGGAAAGAGGTGATTGAAGTCGCAGAGCCTGACAGTGAGCTCATACGGTGGGTCGCTGAGCGAAACTTCGATCACGAGAATCTCGGACACCGCCTGATCATCTACAGCAAGGGAGGAGAAGATTTGTTTCATGCTATCACCGCGAACTACTGCACGGGCGGGTGCGATCTGCGACTTGCAACCCTCGAAGACGTGTTTCTAAAGCTCACAGGGAGAGATTTACGGGAATGAGAAGTGCCGGCATATCAACACGGTTTCTGAGAGTGTGGCAGAGGAACATGACGGTCTACAAAAAGGTGTGGAAGATAAACTTCCTCCCTCCCATCCTCGAGCCGCTGTTCTACCTTTTCGCATTTGGGGCAGGGCTCGGCGCGCTTGTGGGGAGCATCGTCTATGAGGGAAACGCCGTCTCCTACATCGGCTATATCGCACCGGCGTTGATTGCAGTCAACATGATGTACAACTCCTTTTTCGAAAACACCTACGCCTCCTTTGTCCGGATGTACTACCAGAAGACCTTTGATGCAATGCTCGCAACACCGCTTTCCTTGGAGGAGATCATCACAGGAGAGATAGTGTGGGGCGCAACAAAATCTTCCATCGCAACGGCTATAATGCTCATTGTGATCAGTTTTTTCGGAATCATCCATTTGCCGCACGCATTGCTTTTACTTCCTCTTGCGTTTGTCGGAGGGATGGCATTCAGTTCGGTAGGGATGTTTTTTACGGCGATCATGCCGAGCATCGACTCCTTCAACCTCCCGATTTTTCTCTTCATTACCCCGATGTTTTTGTTCAGCGGCACTTTTTTCCCGCTCGAAAACCTCCCCCTCTGGGCGCAGAAAGCAGCATTTGTGTTCCCCCTCACCCATCTCGTGAAAATGTGCAGGGCGCTCGGGCTGGGCCATATGAACGCGCCGCTTCTGTACAATCTGCTCTACCTTGTTTTGTTCTCCGGTGTATTTTTCCCCATTGCACTCTATGGGATGAAGAAGCGTTTGATAAAGTAGTTTTCTGCTCTCCAGGAACTGAGTCTTCAGATTCCCGAACCTTGCTCAAACTTTTCATGCTTGGCGGTTCTCTGCGAGATTATGCTTCCTTCGGGCACGTCGCGTGTAATCCAAACGTTTCCCCCGATCACTGAGCCTCTGCCGATTTTGATGTTTCCGAGAATGGTGGCGCCGGAATAGATGATGACGTCGTCCCCGACGACCGGATGCCTGTCAATGCCCTTCACCGGGTTGCCGTGAATATCGAGAGGGAAACTCTTTGCGCCGAGTGTTACACCCTGGTAGATTCTCACCCTGTTCCCTATAACACAGGTCTCTCCGATTACCACACCCGTTCCGTGGTCTATGAAGAAATAATCACCGATTCGGGCGCCCGGGTGGATGTCGATGCCGGTCATGCTGTGGGCCTGCTCCGTGATGATCCGCGGGATGATCGGCACTTTCAGCTCGTGAAGCAGATGCGCAATACGGTAATAGGTTATGGCGTGAACTCCGGGATAGCAGAAGAGCACCTCATCTCTGCTCGTTGCCGCGGGATCCCCCTCGTATGCAGCCTGGATGTCCCAGGCAAGCCTGCTCTGAACCTGAGGGAGGGCGCTCAGGAACCCGAGGGTGATCTTTTTCGCCCTTTCTTCACACTCGGGACACCCGATGCCGAAGTGACCGCATTCGAAGCAAAACCCCCTTCTGACCTGCTCACGAAGTTCCCTGTGGATTTGGTCGAGTGACGCACCAACATGGTAGCGAATGCTTTGCGCACTCAGCTCGGAATTCCCGAAATACCCGGGAAACAAGACGAGCCGGACTTTCTCCATGATGTCCACGATTGTATTCCGGGAGGGGAGGTGCCGATGTGTTGTGCTGAGCTTCTTCAGCAGATCAGGACCAAACTCCGGAGCACAGAGTTTTTCGACAACAGAGGAGAAGTCAAAATCTGTATTTTTTATGAGTGAAGATTCCATTGCTGAACGCTCCTTTTCGTAAACAATAACTGCATTAATTGACATGGGGAGAATTTTTTTTATTATATTCAAGTACTAATATTATAATAATAGTATTGGTTTGTAAAGGAAAAATACACTATCTGAATGAGGGTTTGCCATGACAAAGCATCGAATCAGCAATTCAGTAATCCACACGGGGCAGGAAGTACCGGATACTGACACCGGTTCACGAGCCGTTCCGATCTCTTAGAGCACATCCTTTGTGTTCAAAAGTACGGAGCACGCTGCCAATCTCTTTGCATTGAAAGAGTTTGGAAATATTTACAGCAGGATCATGAATCCGACGGTTGACGTTTTCGAAATGATGATGGCTGCAGTAGAGGGTGGCAGCGGATCCCTCGCTGTATCCTCAGGTCAGGCTGCGACATCACTCGCGCTGCTCGCAATCACCAGGCTGGGAGATGAAATCGTGTCAGCAAACAACCTCTATGGCGGCACCTACGAGCTTTTTCACCACACATTTCCCAAGCGATGCAAAAAGCCTGGTGATCCACCCCGCCTCAACGACTCATCAGCAGCTTTCATCCGAAGAACAAAAGGCCACTGGTGTGACGCCTGATTACATCCGCCTTTCTGTCGGTCTTGAAGATGCTGAGGACATAAAGGAAGATATTGATCAGGCGCTGAAAAAGGTGTCGGGATAATTCCCAGCAGGACAGGGAAAAAACGGGGCATACAAATGTCAGAAAATGTGCCTGGGAGCAGCGACAGCGGACGTTCCGCCAAACCACTCACGTACGCGAAGTATGTTACTTTCCCCGAACCTCTTCACCTGCAGCTCGGAGTAACCCTCGAGAATGTGACAGTGTGCTTCGAAACCTACGGGAACCTCGACCCCGATGGCGGCAATGCAGTGTTGATTTGTCATGCATTGAGCGGAGATTCTCACGTAGCTCGCCACGATCGAAACGATGACCCCGGGTGGTGGGATATTGTCGTGGGCCCCAAAAAACCGATCGATACGGAACAATTGTATGTCATCTGCCCCAACGTGCTTGGAGGGTGCCGGGGAACGACAGGTCCGAATACAATAAATCCTCAGACCGGCAGGAGGTACGGGCGCGAAATCCCGACGATTACGATCGGGGACATCGTGGCGGTTCAGAAACGGCTGGTTGATCACCTCGGGATCGGAAAACTGCGCGCTGTTGTGGGAGGCTCTCTGGGAGGACAGCAGGTGCTCTACTGGGCTCACAGGTATCCGGACAGATCCTGCGGATATGTACCCATCGCCACCGCGTCAAGTCTGCCGAGCCAGAGCCTTGCGTTCGATATCGTCGGCAGGAACGCAATCCTTCACGACCACAATTACCACAAGGGCCGGTATTACGGAAAAAAAAAGGGACCAGACAAGGGACTGGCCATTGCGCGGATGATCGGCCATATAACCTATCTTTCCAGGGAGTCGATGCGGATAAAATTCGACGCCGACAGAAATCACCCAAGAGATATTCCAACGGAGTTCGAAAAACGGTTTTCCGTTGGTTCCTATCTCGGTTACCAGGGGGATCGATTTGTGGAGCGGTTTGACGCGAACAGTTATCTCGCCCTTTCTCTAGCTATGGATCTCTTCGATTTGGGACGTTCGCCGGAAAGCAATGGTATTCTGCGCTACAAATGGTACGACACACCGAACATACGCTTTTTTTCCATCGATGATTTCGAAGACTTCTGTACAGAGCT
>Ga0315545_1003912_pt1 | contig 12496 bp, 17 predicted proteins | sample SalMarSW160210MG_FD_203096 | JGI IMG/M metagenome (GOLD analysis project Ga0315545, IMG submission 203096) | Salt marsh sediment microbial communities from the Plum Island Ecosystem LTER, Massachusetts, United States - Salt Marsh Sediment SW1602-10 ... | reverse complement strand
CTTTAACCGTTTCTTTTTCCATTTTAGATTTCTTCTATCTCCTTGATCAGGATTATGTTTGGGGGGTGGCGTTTTTCTTTGTTGCAGGGCTCTTTCGCTAAAATCTTGTTGCTCTTCCTGATGAACTTGTTCAAGACGCTTGCCGTCGATTTGGCCTCTGGAGACTTGTGAATTATCTGTTTCACCACGTTTATCCTGTCCGGGTAATTGGGCGTCACCATTGCGGACAAATCGCTACCCTCCATTATAATTCTTAGTTCATTTTTAAAAGATGCGCTGAATCTAACCATGTCTATTTCAATGCCGTCTATTATCTCCGTTAAATACGGCGTATCCCGGTCGCTCAGACCCTTTCCCGCCAAATTCCCGTTCTCGTCTATAGAGCCGAAGCACGCATGCAGCAATAATTTCATATATATTAACTTTGTTCGACTGAAATAATAAAATGGACTGGGAAAAATTGGCGTATGATTTCCTTATCGGAGGAGGATTGATAGCAACGGTCCTCGCATTGGGTAAGGTTTTTGGGCCGATGATCGCAGGCATAATAGCCGCCTTGCCCGTCAGGCTTGGGACGACGTTGTTCTTGAGCGGAATCTCGAACAGCCCAGCCTTTGTAGCAGGGATGCTGAGAGGGTCTATACCGACAAGCTTGGGCGCGTTTGGGTTTATGGTAACGCTTGCCAGAACCACAACAAGATTCGGCATGTTGAAAAGTTTCATTCTGGCTTGTTCCGTGTGCCTGATAATAATATTTTTTGGGGTATCGTGGCAATGACCAGCAAAAAATCCATCAAAAGAGAATGGGGGGAGAATTTCTTGGCCGGAGGATTCCTTGTCTTGTTTGCATTGTGGGTCGCTCACATATCAAGCCCGGTTCTTGGAGGAGTTATAGCAGCCCTGCCGATAAGATTCGCAATCACCTGGATTTTGGCCGGGATGAGGGAAGGCCTGGAATTTGCGGCTGACATGGCTTTTGGCTCCATCATAGGCATGGCAGGCAATCTGCTTTTCTCATTGACTTTATTTTTCTCGCTGTCGGTTCTCGATTTCTTTGCAAGCTTTTCGTTAGCGATAGCTGTTTGCATGATCACGGTTATCTTGTTGCGTCTGACCTCCTCTCCCCCGTGAACAGAGGAGGTTCCTGATGTTTCCTGTCCGCTATGTCGGGTCATGTTGCCATGAGCCTCCCACCAGCAAGGCAAGCCACAGACTTGTGCCCCTTTAAAGGTTCGCCCACGCCAAATGCGGTGGACGTTAAGGCTGGGTCAGATTGAACCAGTAATCTGGTTACAGCCACTCCCAAGGAGATATACTCCAAGGGACTATTGTGAGATATCTCGCTCACCATGATTTTCTCCTTGCCTGACTAACTCCCACATGAACATCTTGAGAATGCGTCAGGCGATTTTTCACCTTTCCAAAATGAAGTATTTCGGATGCTCGATTCTTGGCGGTATCTTCTTGATGAGCATCTGGAATGTCTTTCCTATACCAAGAATCTTCAGCTCCCTGGCAAGGCGCAGAGCCCTTTCCAGCTTGTAAGACTTTTCGGCGTATATCTCGAACAGGGTTTGACCTTTCTTCACCTTGTCCCCCATTTTTTTGTGCAGCAAAATGCCCGCACCCTTATCCTTTGGCGTCCCCGCCGCCCTCGCGATTTCCACAACCGCGCTGTTGTTTATCCATCCTACGCAGCCGTTCACGTTTGACTTCACTTCGACATGCTTGGACCCTATCGGCAGGTCACCCGGTTTTATGTTCGGGTCACCTCCCTGGGCAAGTATGATATCCTTGAGTTTTTTGTAGGCCTTGCCATTTCTCAGCAATCTCAGCGAGGCTTTTTTGCCCCCTCCGCCAAGCTTGAAATCCAGCAGAATGCCAGCGAGATGAGCTACCTTGTCTACCAGATCAGGGGGACCCTTCCTGTACATCAGCGTGCTCAGGGCCTCCCTGGCCTCAAGGGCGGGTCCTATTGCAAAGCCTATGGGCTGCTCTCCATATGTGCTAGCGCCAACGGTGTTTATCCGGAGCATTTTGCCAAGCTCTATGAACCTTTCAGCAAGAGTCTCGGCATCCTTCGTGGTTTTAACCTTTGCCTCCTCCCCAGTCGGTATGTCTATGACTAGATATTTTGCCCCCACGGCCTTTTTCTTTGACATCACGGACGGCAGCAACAAGGGGTCTATCGATAACGGGTATTCGATTTTTATAAACAGGTCATCGGCAGGGGCCAGGTCAACAGCGCCGCCCCATACAAGGCAGCCATTTGTTTTCTTGACAACATGTTTTATCTCCTCGAGGTCAAGATCCACCGGGGCCAGGCATTCAAACCTGTCCGCTGTGCCGGCCGGGGATGTTATAGCCCTGCTGGACGTTTTCGGTATGGTCAGGCCTGCCGCCGCAACAATCGGAACGAGTACCATTGAGGTCTCATCTCCCGGCACCCCGCCCACTGAATGCTTGTCATATATCTTCTTCTTGCCCAAATCCAGAGTTTTCCCTGTTGATGCCATGGCCCTTGAAAGGGCGGCCACCTCTCTGCTTGTCATGCCGTGATTATACAAAGCGGCAACGAAAGCGGTCATCTCTATTTCTGAGAGCCTTCTATGAACAGTGTCCTCGACTATTTTTCTGATATGTTCATCTTTCAAGGGTTTCCCTGCAAGCTTTTCCCGGATGTGGATCAGAGATTCTGGGGGCATGCTAGGCAAAACATCCATTCTGTCACCGGCTTTCGCTCTCATATGATCCGCTATTTCGCTGAGCAACCCGATTTCCCCTGATTTTATAAAACGAGTGGCAACGTTAACGATAGCCACCCCTTTCCTGCCTTTCAGCCTCATCTCCACCCTGTCCAGAGGCCGGACGTCAATCTCGGCCGCATCGTCCTTGTTCAGTATTACCACGGGTTTTTCCGCTTCCAACCCGAGAATCTTGGCTTTCAGCAACATTTTAGTCATCCAAATTATTTAGGCCATTTCTTCAATGCAAGCCTTAACTCATCATTATTTTTGGCGTATTCATTTAAATCAATTCCCTGCATCGTCGCTTCGACAGCCTGCCGGATCGCTCTGGCCCCAGCCCTGGTTCCAAGTGGGTGGCCATGGCATCCACCGCCAAACTGTGCTATAATATCCATGCCCATCCTTTCGACCAGTTCGCTAATCATCCCAGGATGCAAGCCTCCTGAAGCCACAGGGAAGGTTTTAAGCAGTCCATGCCAATCACAGGTAAGAACGTCTTCCAGTTTTGTCACGTCATCCTCTTGGACCATTTTGCCAACGTCCGCGGTGCCTATATGTAACTGGTCCATCCCAACAAGCCTAGTCAGCCTTGCCAGGACGAGCATCGAAATCCCGTGTTTTTTGCTCCTTGTGAAGGCCCCGTGTCCCGCACGATGAGCATGTAAAATTAGTTTTAGACCTTCGTTCTCTTCCCTCAAAGTTTCCAAGGCAGACCAGCCAACCGATACGATGTCAACCATTGCATACTCTCCACCATGGTCTTTGACGAATTTGGCCCTTTTGAGCATTTCACTCGTCTCGGCCGTGACATTCGGCATGTACATCTTCCTTTCCCCTGTTTCGTGTTCGGCCTTATCCCTTAATTTCAACGTTTCTGTTACCCTATTTTCGAACTTATTGAACGATTGGTTTGACAGATTTTCATCATCTTTAACAATGTCAAGTCCGCCTGTCCAGGCATCGTACGCGACCTTGGCATGCTCATGCTCATCAAGCCCGAGCTTGGGCTTAACTATCGTACCTAGCAGTGGTCTTTTGTGAACGTTGAGCAGCCTTCTCACACCTTTTATTCCAATGAGTGGACCCGGAAAGAATCTCACCAGATCCTTGGTGAAGACTATGTCTTTCAACCTCAGATTTCTGACAGCCTTCATCCCGAAGATATTCCCAGCTATAGAACTCATAATTTGCGGTACATTACCTTTTTCGAACAACTCCTCAGGGTATGCAATCCTGACATTGTTACCCTTAATTTCAAAGACCTTTGCACCGAGTTTTCTGATACTCTCTTTCATCGTGCTGACCTCCGTCCACGTGCCGACGCTGGATTCGCTCGCGACATGTAGTGCAGCTTTTCTTACGGTATACCCTTTAGCGGGCTCTATGTAGAATTCGCACACGAGGTCATTTTCCCCCGGCCTGTAATCAAGCTGAACATAGCTCATGCCAACACCGATTTTTAATCTTAATAATTATCCCCCCGAAATAAAAACTAATCAGAGGTAGTTGTAAATTCAGTCCCCGTTATATGGTACAATCTTTTCCCAGCGCCCTTTGCGCCTCCTAATTCCGAGTTCAGGATTTCACCAACGAATATGGTATGATCACCTGTTTCTGCACTGCTGATAACTTTGCATTCCAAAAAACCCAGGGCCTGTTTTATCCTTGGGCAGTCTATGGTTTCACAACCTTCTTTGTCAAATCCGCTGGCTTTGAATTTATCGGTATCAGCACCAGAGACAGAACCGCACACCTCTATTCCATTTTTATGCTCGGCTGACATGAAATTCACGCAGAAAACCCCTGAATTTGAGACCAGATCATGCGAGAATCTGCTCTTGCCTATTGATATCGCGTATAAACTGGGTGAAAAGGATGTGGGCATATGCCATGCAAGGGTTATGATGTTGTCACGCCCCTTATGCCTGCATGTAACCAGCACAACCTGTCTCGGCCCGTTTAACTCTGGCATCCGAATCACACCATTCCCATCATTTGAGAAAGGGGTAGGCTTTTCTGACCTCTTGCAAGAAAACGTCAGGCGAATACACGCCGAGCTCGGAAATTATTGCCGTTATCAGCTGTGTGTCAACCCTCTCGAATGCGAGGTTGACTATCTCAACGTTTTTTGGAGGCTTTTCCCAGACCTCTTTCGCTCCCCTTCTCTCTATGGGCTCCCTGAATCCGAACACGGTGAGCGGGTCGAATTTCCAACTATCCGTGCAGGAGTAAGCAGGAATATCGTACTTGTCAGCGATTTCAGCAAACAGCTCTGTCCCTATCTTGTTTATCACCTTCCCCTCTGTCGTTATGGCGTCCGCCCCGAACAAGAACACGTCAGCCTTTTTCAGCGCAAATCTGGCTGCGGCGTCAACATAATGTTTGACATGAACACCAATGGATGCTATCTCTTTTGCGGTTTTCCTCCCCTGAAATACAGGCCTTGTCTCGGTGTTGTGCAACTCAAAATCCTTCCCCTGCCTTTTCGCCTCTTTCAGTATGTCCATGACGCCGGACGAGTGGCAGTGGGTAAAAACTATCATCCCATCCTCTATCTTTTTCGCTCCGTATTCGGCAATTTTTTTGTCGGATTCTCTGAAGTGACGCAAGGCAACGGGTCCCAGTTTTTCCGGGTCAGGTTTGACGAAATTCACGGCGTTTCTAAGGCACGGCTCTGTCGGCCTTAAAGAAACGAGCTTTTTAACGGATTGAGCGTCGCTTTTGATCATCAACGCCTTTACAGCAGCCTTTGCGACGTTTTCGGCCCCTTGAATCTCCATCTTCTTGATCTTCCTGCAAATTTCCTCAAATTTGTCCATACAAATAATTTAAAAGCTGTTTATTAAATTAAATAGTAACCGCGGAGATGGCCGAATGGCTCAGGCGATCGGCTGCAGTCGGTGTTGTCAGGCTTTTAGACCAATTCTGGAAGCCGATGACCGATAGACACCGGTTCATGGGGGTTCAATGGGCGAATGAAGCGGATATTATCTGCTTCCACCTGAAAGTCCCCCTCTCCGCTTTTTGTTAAACAACGCATTGAAAGCACAGAAGGCGTGTTATGAGAATAATTGGGCTGATTGGTGGAATGAGCTGGGAATCATCCGCCGAGTATTATCGCATGATAAATGAATTTGTAAAAGAGAAGCTCGGCGGGTTACATTCTGCGCGGTGCTTGATGTACAGTGTAGATTTCGCCGAGATAGAAGAGCTGCAACATGCCGGTGAATGGAGCCAGGCAACTGACTTGATGATTGATGCGGCAAAAAGACTGGAGAAAGGAGGTGCAGATTGCGTAGTCATCTGCACCAATACGATGCATAAAATGGCTGATGAAGTTCAGCTGGCCATTAAAATCCCTTTGATTCATATAGCAGATTCAACCGCAGAAGAGATAGGGTCTGCTGGTCTGAAGACAGTTGGGTTGCTGGGAACAAAGTTCATCATGGAGGAGGATTTTTACATCAGGAGGCTATCAAAAAAATTCGGGCTACAAGTGTTAATTCCTGATAAACCTGACAGAGAATTCGTTCATGGTGTGATATACGATGAACTTTGCCTTGGCAAAATCAATCAGGCCTCACGCGAAGGGTTCAAAAAGATCATAGATAGATTGAGGAAAAAAGGTGCTGAAGGAATAATTTTAGGGTGCACCGAAATCCCGCTTCTAATAAAGGAGAGCGACTTAAAACTACCAATTTTCGATACAGCAAAAATCCATGCAAAGGCGGCAGTAGATTTCGCATTGGAAGATGAAAATAGCTAATCTTTCCCAGCATTTAACGCGTTTTTTATTTCCCTGAGCTCCGACCTTATGCCTGCCAACTCCTTTAGTAATTCTTTGAACAGCAAGGTTTCCTGGTTCATGATAATATTATCACGAATTCTTTTTAAATACTTTACAAATTGGTAATTATTATACTATTTTTGTTAGGAAAATGATTAGTTAAATCGTCGAATTCTACTTATATGAAAAAGAAAAAGGATGTCCTGAACCTGATATCCAAGAAATATTCTTATAAAATGCTGAAAAGCTTGGAGAAGAGCCCGAAGAGGTTCAAAGAGCTGGCGGATGTTTGCGAAGGAGAAAAAATGAGGTCACAGAGATTGAGTGAATTCGAGCAATTCAACCTGTTAAAGGTAAACGTGGAGAGGGCGGGGAGAAGAGCCGTTTCTGTGTACGAATTGTCTGACACAGGCAAGGCAACGTTGCACTTGGCTGAGGACATCAGAAAATTGCAGAAAAAGGGATAGTCAAATCAGCCCTGCTTCTTTGAAGCTCGCATACTCGTTCTTTCCTATGATGACATGATCCAGCAAATCTATGCCTAGCATTTTGCCTGCTCTGAGCAGTCTTCTGGTGACTTCTACATCCCTTTTGCTGGGTGTGGGGTCTCCCGATGGATGGTTATGAACGAGTATCAGGGCGGCTGCAGACTCCCTGAGAGCCGGTCCAAACACCTCTCTGGGGTGTGCATTGTTCGTGTTAAGGCCGCCGATTGATATTATCCCATCCTTTATCACCCTTTTTTTTGAATTCAAATAAAGCCCCCTGAAAAACTCTTGCTTGAGATTTCTCATCCCGGGCATCAACATTTTCGCCACATCAGCCGGACCTTCAATGAACCTAGCGTTTTTCTCCTTTTCGAAAGCGGCTCTCCTTCCGAGTTCCATGGCGGCGATTATTCTGCAAGCCTTTGCATCGCTGATTCCGAATATTTTTTTCAACTCATTCACGCTTGCTCTGGAGAGCTTTCCCAACGTATACTCGACAAGCAGTTTGTTGGAGAGGTGCAGAACACTTTCATCCCTGCTGCCGAATCCCAGAACAGCAGATAAAAGCTCAGCATTGCTCAGAGACTCCACACCATGATTGACTATTCTTTCCCTTGGCCTCTCTTGTGGCGGGATGTCTTTCATCCTAATTTTATAAACAGAATTTCTGGGTTTCATGAGCATGGGGGTCCGATGCGACATGGTGTAAAGGTCTAGTCCCGGATCCCCTCAGTCAGGACCCTGAAGACGGTCTCGCCTTCCGGCAGAGAAGGGGAGTCGATGAGCCTTGCGATTCTTTTGTCGCCTTTGGATTTTCTCAGATAAGTCCTGAAGGTCGCCTGGTGTCCTAGAATGTGGCCGCCTATGGGTGCGGTGGGGTCTCCGAAAAGAATATCAGGCCTTGACATCACCTGATTTGTGATATAGACTGCGAGATTGTAAATATCGGCAAGCCTTTGCAGATGGTGCAGATGCCTGTTTAATTTTTGCTGTCTGTTAGCAAGGGTCCCCCTGCCAGTGTAGTCGGACCTGAAAGCGCTGGTTACAGAGTCCACGATGATGAGCTTGACGTTGCCCTTTTTCAGAATCTCTTCTGACTTTTCTGCCAGCAGTACCTGGTGATCGCTGTTAAACGCTTTGGCCACGAAGATATTCTCCAGGACCTTCTGGGGATTCAGCCCCAGGCCTTGAGCCATCTGCTGGATTCTCTCAGGCCTGAAGGTCCCCTCCGTATCTATGAAAATCGCCTTTCCACCGAGTCCACCCTTCCCAGGTGGCAGTTGCACATTAACGGCAAGCTGCAATGCAAGCTGCGATTTCCCGGAGCCGAAAGCCCCGTGCATTTCGCATATAGACTGGGTCTCAACGCCGCCGCCTAGTAACTTGTCCAAGGCGGATGAACCTGTGCTGATTCTCCCAATCTGTTCCCTTTTCTTCATGGCCACCGTGGCCGGCTCAAAGCCCATCTTTAGCTTCTTCCTGGCCTCCGCTATGATTTTGGCGGCGGTGTCATCGCCTATTCCGGCAGCTGCTGACAAGACGCCTGATGATGAAGCGGCGATGCTCATAAAATCGGTGAAGCCGGCTTCCTTCAGCTTCTCTGCCGTTTTTTCTCCGATTCCCGGCACATTCTCAATCGAATCTTCAGACATATCAAACCAACTACAAAATATTTTTATTCAGGTTTTATAAATCTAAACTTTCTCCCACTTTTCATTCATCAAACTACTTTTCCAGACTCTTGATAAGCCTTTGACATTCGAGTTTAACCTCGACGTCTGACACGTTGTTGGCCAAAATTTCCGGCTCATGGCTGAATTCGTTTGTTTTTACCCTGCCTTCTATCATGAACTCGTGTCCCAGACTGGCAAATTTCTCCCAGAAAGAATCCAGCCCGTCTTTGCTGAATTGCTCTTTTATTTCGGCGGCGCTCTTGCCGAAAATCCTTTCCGCCTGCTCCCTGAAGAACACGGCCCTGATGTTCCCGGTGCCGTCGTCGATCACGCCGCTTAGCAGCAAATTGTATACAGGCTCGACGGGTCCGTGGTCTTTGCAGTTGAATTTGCCATCTTTCTCCTCCACCCTGGATCCGCACTGGGGACAAACCTCGAAATAGGGCTTTTTTCTGTAGACCTGCACGATGCAGCCCTTCACCTGGGCGTTCATGCCTGGCTTGAGCATTTTGATACTCATCCTTTGGGCGGGACCCTGGGGCGCCTGGGATAGCTTTGGGAACGATATAGACTTGATGTCGGCCACGTCGGGCCTCTCACTGTCCTCGAGCTTTCTCAATTTTCCTCTTTTACCCAGCCTCAGTTCTGCACCATCGCGCATGTTGTCTTTTTTGGCCCACGCGCCCGAAACCTCAACCAAATCATCCTGCGTTACCCCCAATGTCGATATCAGCTTGACCTCATCGTTCCACAACGGCAGCCTGATGGTCCCTGTCTCATCGCCAAGTATCATGCTGGCTACCACCCCCTTCTTGCCTTTCTTTTCGAATTCTCTGGGCTCGAACACATTCAAAACCTTGGCCACGATGTTCACGGACATCATATCAGGGACCACGTTTTTTATCTTGAGCTCCCGGCGGGTATCCCGCATGAGCTCCACCCCCAGCTCCCGGCCGACGATATAGGCAGCACCCTCCTCAGAAACAAGGCCAGACAGCTCAAGCTGCTTGTCTGAGATCAGTTTTTTCAGCTCCTCTTCTTTCTTGCCGGATTTTTTCGATATTTCCTTGACAAGCTCTTTGGTAGAAAGCATGATTATTCTTGGCGAGTTTATTTTAAATGGTTTAGGGCCCCGATTCGCCGCCCCGATTTTGGATACAGGCCTGTTTCATTCTCAGCTTTGGAATTTAATAAGCCAAAACCCCAATAATCAATAGACGCGACATGCCCTCTATCTACGAGAAGGTGGCGAAGGCGACTTTTGGGTGGCTGGCGGAAAAAACCATCGATAATTTCGATCCCCTCAGGCCGCATCTAAAGGGCGCCAGAATAAAGGTTCTGATCAAGATATGGGTAAGTGTAATATTTCTATCATCCTTTGTTGCATACTTTGCTTCACTCGCGGCCGTTCTTATATTCGGAATGTTTTTTGATATATTTTATCTCATTTACTGGATAATGCTGATTTTCATACCCATACTGGCCAGTGCCTTCACATTTCTTAGTCTTTACGTCTATCCCATGCAAAGGGCCAAGAGCAGGGCAAAATCCATAGAGAACAACCTGCCTTTTGCGATAACCCACATGTCCGCCATCGCTTCGTCGGGAATACCCCCGGAATTCATGTTCAGCCTGATAGCTGGATTCAAGGAATACGGAGAAATATCCGAGGAGGCCAACATGATAGTAAAAAACATCCGGACCTTTGGTTCCTCAAGCGTGGCGGCCATGAAGAACATCGCAACGCAGACACCGAGCAGGCAACTGAAGGAGATATTGATAGGCATCTCCTCGACCATAGAAACCGGAGGGAATCTCAGCGCCTATTTGAAGGAGATGTCAGATAAAGCGCTGTTCGATTACAAGATCAAAAGGGAGAAGTACATCAAGACCTTGTCCACGTACGCTGACATATACACGGCCCTGCTTGTCGCGGCTCCCCTGTTCTTGCTGTCCACCATGGCCATCATGAGCATCATAGGCGGGGACATAATGGGCTTGTCCACCTCCCAGATAGTCACGCTCATGACGTGGCTGTTATTGCCCTTTATGAACATAACCTTCCTGGCATTCATCCACATTACCTACCCGGGTGTGTAAATGGAGATAAAAAAATACTACGCAGAAATAATGAGCATAATAGCAGGCGGCTTGATAATCTTGGGAAACGTTTTGTTCTTCCCCACTATCATACCACCCGAAATTTTCACCATCCTCGAACCCATGATAAACATGCTGGGGGCCATGGTAGCCATCGTCCCCCCAGTGCTGATTTTCTACACGAGATACAAGGAGAACAAAGAGACCGAGTCGCAATTCACGATTTTCATAACGGACTTTACCGAAACCATAGACTCTGGCATGACCTTGCCCATGGCCCTCAGGTACTGCGGCAAGAAGGAGTATGGAGTTCTAACGCCTCACATCAGGGGCATAGCAGCTCAGGTTGACTGGGGGATCCCGTTCAGGGACGCGCTGAGGTTGTTTAGCAAAAAAATCGGCTCCGTCACCATAAGGAGAGCCATCACAACGATAATAGAGACCTACAAGGTAGGCGGCAAAATTTCGGACACCCTAAAGGCCGTTGGAGAGAGCCTGATTGAGATAAACGAAATAAAAGCCGAAAGATCGGTCTCGGTCCAGTCCCAGATACTGACATCGTATCTCATTTTCTTTGTTTTCATATTCATTCTGGTAATCTTGCAGAGTTTTCTCATACCAGCGCTGACACCAAAAGGCGAAATAATAGGCATGGCGACCGTTGGAGGCGGTGCCGTGCCGGAAATGTTCCCACCGGAGATATTCGTAAACTTCATAATAGTCCAGGGCTTTTTCGCCGGGCTGGCCACTGGCAAGATGGCGGAAGGGTCCGTGGTTGCCGGCATAAAGCACTCATTGGTCCTCATAGCCATCGGATACAGCGTATTCAGCATCGCCGCCCATTTCCAGATATCTTTTTTCTAATCATGCAGGACAACCAGTCAGAAAGAGCATATTTAAGTAACGGAAAAGCAAATAATAAGCATAAGCTGATGCCATATGGCGAAAAAAGCAATATCACCCATTATCGCCATCGTGATTTTGATAGCGCTTGTCATAACATTGGGCGGGATCATTTCTGCCTGGCTCAGCGGCTTTGTTTCCGATGCTTCCCAGCATGACACATGTGCTATTACCACCTTGTACGCCTTGTCCGACGCTTCTTACAGCGCGTCCAACGGACAAATAAAGGTTAAGGTGAAAAATTCAGGCAGGGACGACTTGTACAATTTCACGATAGAAGCGGATAACGGGACCGTCATAGCGATCATCCAATCTTCCTTTCCATCAGCAACGTACAAGTTGAGCCCTGGTCAATCCCAGTATATCCTGGCCAACAGCTCAGGTTACAATATAACGAACATAGACACCATCGCCGTCTTGGTAGGGTCCTGCCCGGTATATTCGTCGAAGCCGATAAAATTAATAAATATTTAAAAGCAACCAACACCAATAATTTAAAAGGAGAAAGAAATGAGAAAAAAATCCAAGGGCATATCACCTCTGGTCGCAGTTATAATGTTGATAGCGTTCACCATGATTATCGCAGGTATTCTAGCGGGGTGGGCCACGAGGTTCGCAACCGAGCAGAGGAGCATGCTTGAGAAATGCGTCCGGGCCAACATCATCATCAAAAGGGCAACTTACGCAGACCCCCCAGGAAACCTTACTATAATGCTCTACAATGCCGGGACAGTCCCTCTTAAAGATTTTCAAGTGCAGGTCACGTACAACGCTGAGGGGCCGCTCATGCCCAGCACA
>Ga0315545_1003909_pt1 | contig 12498 bp, 11 predicted proteins | sample SalMarSW160210MG_FD_203096 | JGI IMG/M metagenome (GOLD analysis project Ga0315545, IMG submission 203096) | Salt marsh sediment microbial communities from the Plum Island Ecosystem LTER, Massachusetts, United States - Salt Marsh Sediment SW1602-10 ... | reverse complement strand
AGACGCCGTGTACCCGCGTCCATGTGTCTGTGCCACCCATCCGGAGCTCAGTTCCCCAGTTTCGTATGACAAAACCGCCCCTGCCGTCAAATGGGCCCCGTTCCCCGGAGACAGAGGGAGGCGGCGGCGGAAGCGGTTGCCCGCACCAACTCAGCTCGTGCCCGAGGGGCTCGCCACGTGTTTCGTGCGGCTCAGGCTGTCGCCCACGTGAGATCGGCTTGTCAGGCGTGACAAGGGGCTCTTGGCCAGAAACGGCGCCCGACATGTGCAGAACAAGGCGACGCTCATGATACGCTTGACAACGTGGACAACAACTGCTATCATTCTTTAGTTGTTGTCACCAACGCGTTGATTACCCGGCGCTTGTGGCAATCAGCAAGAGGGGATTCACCTATGAAGAGCACGGGTATCATCCCAAGAGCCGTTCTCCGCGTGTTTCCTATGTTGGTGGGCCTGGCTCTGTGCCATCAGGCCGCGTCGGCCGCCACGCAGTACAGCATTGTCGATCTCGGCACCCTTGGTGGGGTAGAGAGCTTCGCGATGGGTCTCAGCGACGAGGCGCATGTCGTTGGCACGTCGTTCACCGCCGAGGGGGACGGCCGCGGCTTCCTCTGGCAAGCTGGGGCGATGCAGGATCTCGGCACGCTGGGCGGGACGTTTAGCCAGGCCGTTGGCGTCAACGCGGCGGGACAGGTGACCGGTGAGGCCCAGACGGTGGGGGGGTTCTCGCACGCCTTCCGCTGGGAAAGCGGCGGCATGGAGGATCTCGGCACGCTGGGCGGCTTGTACAGCTATGGGAACGGCATCAACTCAGCCGGTGACGTGGCGGGCGATTCCGAACTCGCCGGCGGCAGTTATCATGGCTTCCTTTGGCACGACGGTCTGATGACGGACCTTGGCGTCTTGGACGGCACGTACAGCTCAGCCTCGGCGATCAACACAGCCGGTCAAGTCGTTGGCTACGCGGGAATCGCGAGCGGTTTCGACCGCGCCTTCCTGTGGGAGGACGGCGCGATGATCAACCTCGGCACGCTTGGCGGAACGGAGAGCTACGCCTACGCCATCAACGACCTGGGTCAAGTCGTCGGTTATGCCGGAACCACAGGCATTCAGGGCCATGCGTTCCTTTGGCAAGACGGCGTGATGTCCGATCTCGGCACGCTCGGTCAGTTCAGTGCCGCCCACGGCATCAACGACCTCACCCAGATTGTGGGCCATTCGTATGCTGGAACCGGAGGCGATCACGCCTTCCTGTGGCAGGACAACGCGATGTACGATTTGAATGATCTCATCCCGTCCGGCTCCGGATGGGTGTTGATCTCGGCCCAGGCTATCAACAACACGGGTCAGATTGCCGGCTACGGCATGCACGACGACCAGATGCACGCCTACTTGCTGACTCCCGTTCCCGAGCCCTCGACGCTGGGCATGTTTGGTCTCGCCCTCCTCGTTGGGGCGAGGCGCCTGCGCCGGGGCACGTGAACCACTGAAGAGCGATCAGCGCCTCGCTCGTGAAACGAGCGGGGCGCTTTTCTGTGCCCAACTGGGAGTCTCGTGGCTACTTCTTCCGGCCGCGCCGGGCTCGCGGGTCGCGGTAGCCGTCGAGCGAGTCGAAGGCGCCGAAGTTGGGGAAGGCGTCGAAGTCCGTAGAGGATTCCTCAGGGAAGCGGGCGGCACGCCACGCGCCGAGGCCGGCGACCATGGCGGCGTTGTCGGTGCAAAGCTCTCTGGCGGGGAAGAAGACGGGGACGCCAGACTCAGTTGCGGCGTCGGCAAACATGGCGCGCAGCGCCTCGTTGCGCGAGACGCCCCCGCAGACGACGGCCGACTGCGCCGCGAACTCCTCGGCCGCCCACATCGTCTTCTTCACGAGCGGCTCGAACGCGGCCGCCTGGTAGCCGGCGGCGATGTCGGCTCGCTCGGCGTCGTCGATCAGGCTCGGATCGCGCGGCGACCCGGCGTAGCCCTTGACGTGGTACAGCACGGCCGTCTTGAGGCCGGCGTAGCTGAAGTCGTAGCTGCGGCGTCGCATCATCGCGCGCGGGAACTCGATCGCGCTCGGGTTGCCGGCGGCGGCGAGCTTCTCGACGAGCGGCCCGCCCAGGTACGGCAGCCCAAGGACCGTGGCGACCTTGTCGCCCGCCTCACCGACCGCGTCATCGACCGTCCCGCCCAGCCAACGGTAGCCGCCGAAGTCCTCCATCAGGAAGAGCATCGTGTGGCCGCCACTCACGACGAGGCCGATCGCTGGAAAACCGATCCCCTCGTTCGACATCACGGCCGAGTAGAGGTGAGCCTCGACGTGATTGACACCGATGATCGGGATGTCGACGGCGCGCGCCAGCGCCTTGCCGAAGCTCACACCGACCAGCAGCGCGCCGATCAGGCCCGGCCCCTTAACCACGCTGATCAGGCCGACGTCGCCCAGCGCTACGCCCGCCTCGTCGAGCACGCTCTCGGCTGTCTGTGAGATCACCTCAACATGGCGCCGGCACGCGAGCTCCGGCACGACGCCGCCGTAGCGCGCATGCAGGTCGAACTGAGAGGCGACGATGTTGGACAGAATCCGGCGCTCGCCCTCGACCACGGCAGCCGAGGTCTCATCGCAGCTCGTCTCGATCCCAAGTGTCAGCATCCGGCACCCAAGAGAATCCATCGCGTCTGAAGCGCGAAGACACGCTCACCACGCATCTTGTCCCAACTGCCCGCGAATGCCAAGGGACGACTTACGTGCCGAGGGACCGCGTCGGAACCGGATTCATCTCGACATGCCGGCTGGGATTTGGTATACTCAGGCGTTTATGGGGGTTGACTTCCCTGGCGTTCTTCGAATGCACGTGGTTCTGTCCGCGAACGACGCGCTTTCGTCAACACCAGTCAATCACAGGACAAGCGGCTGACAGCATTCATGGCTTTGGGGAGGAGGCGCGGACTATGAGACGACGACTGATCGCACTGATCGTGGCTGGGTGTGCGGCCGCCGGGCTGCCAGGGCTGGCGGGCGCGACCGGCTCCGGCCCTCACTGGGTTGACTCACTTCCGGCGGGCGTGGACATGTATGGCAATGCCACGGCCCTGGTGGGGCTTGACCTGGACCTGGACGCGGAAGGGAACACGGATGCGACCCTTTCTCTGTCAGGCTCCCTGGTGATCCAGCGAAGCGACCCGCTGGACGACTCGATGTACTACCCAGGCCTGAGGCCCATCGACGGGCACTTGGACGTGATCGACACAGAGATCACCTCGCTGAGTCTGACGGGTGGCGGCGGCGGCTTTGTCGCAGGCGCTGGTCTGGGCCAGGGCGGTGTTCTCGGCTCGTCGCTGGGCGCGTTCGCCGAGCAATACGGCGATAACACGTTGGCAGACAGCTTCTTTGACGTGTACGTCGAGCTCCACCTCGGGGGCGGCGTTTACCTCTACAACCACACGCCGATCAGGATAGACGCCGTGATCGACGGAGTCCCCGTGGTGGCGACGTACGACAGCGGCCCGGTGCTCATCGCGCTCTATGACAGCCCTGCCATGGGCCAGGGTAGCTGTGCCGCAAACCTGACGCGCCTCCAGCTCACCACGGTACCCGAGCCTTGCATGCTCACGCTGCTGGCGCTCGGTGGCCTGGTGCTCCTCGCAAGGCGCAGGAAGTAGGCCGGGCAACATCCGCACGCAGGCAACGGGGCCGCGAGCACAGCGCTTGCGGCCCATTCTTTGTTCTGACTCAGAGAGCCGTGCCGACGGGGGGATCCGGCAAGCGCCGCCTCGGGCGCGGCACGCTACTCGATGATCTCGAAGATCGAATCGGCAGGCCGGCGGCCGGGCGAGTGCGCGATCGGGCGGCACGGGCCGACGGGGACGAGGGCGACGGGCCGCAGGTGATCGGGAATGTCGAGCACGGCGCGGACGGCGTCCTCGTCGAACGCGCCGATCCAACACGCGCCGTAGCCAAGCATGTTGGCAACGATCAGCAGATTCTCGACGGCGGCGGCCGTGTCCTGATAGCAGTACAGCTCGCGGCCGCGGTCGCCGTACCTGGCCGCCGAGCGCTCGGGCTCGGCGCAGACGACGAAGACGAGCGCCGCCTCTGCAATGAACTGCTGCTGATAGGCCGCGGTGGCGAGGCCGGTCCGCACGTTGCCGTTGGTCACGACGTAGAAAAACCACGGCTGCATGTTGCCCGCCGACGGCGCCGACCGCAGCGCCTCCATCAGCACGTCGACGTCCTCGGGCGGGACCGGCTCGCCGATGAACTCGCGCGCCGAGTGCCGTCCCAGCACGAGATCAACCGCTTGCCCTCCGTCCATCATAGCTTGCCTCCGCGCCGGGAAAGGTGTGACCGCCGCTATTCTCCCACAGTCAACGCCTGGCCGGTCACCTGGCTTGCGTCGTCGCTCACCAAGTAGAGGACGGCTTCCGTTGCAGCGGCGAGGTTGGCCTGGTGCTTGGCCGTGTCGTCGCTCGGCGGCACGTCGGGCAGCTCGGCCGGGCAAACGGCGTTAACGCGGATGCCGTACGGCGCAAGCTCGAGCGCGAGCGAGCGCGTCAGGCCAAGCCCGCCCGCCATCGCCGCAGCCAGCGCCGAGTTCCCGGCGCCCTCGGATCGGCCGACGACCGAGTTGACCACCACAATGGAGCCGCCGCCGTGCTCCTTGAGCGCGCGGGCCGCGTGCTTGGCGCAGATGAAGGTGCCGACGAGATTGCGCTCGATGACGCGCCGCCAGTCGTCGGCGTGGAACTCGGTAACCTCGCCGCGCCTCACGGCCCCTTCGGCGCTGACAAACACGTCGAGGCGCTTATAGAGGTCCAGGACCGCCTGGATCATCCGCTGCACACTGGCCTCGTTGGTGACATCCGTCTGGACGGGGATGACGCGCGCCGGCGCAGTCTCGTGCAGGCGGTGGACGGTCTTGTCGAGCGCGACCGCGTCGGTATCGGCCAGCGCCACCAAGGCGCCTTCGTCCAAGAACGCCTCGGCAATCACCGCGCCGAGCCCGTGCGCCGCGCCGGTGACGATGATGACCTTGTCTGTGAATCGCTCGCCCATCGGTCAAGCCAATCCGGATTGCAGTCCCCACCGGTCGTGGTTGCCGGCTGCCGCATGGGCAGCCGAGCGGGGCGACATACTAGCGCAAAGGCCGCCGTGTGCAACCAAGAAGAACGGGGCCCTCTTGCGGGCCCCGTTGCTTCCTCCGGGGGGATCATAGGGGAGCGGATCTCCTCAAAAGGAGGTATCGAGGAGCATGCGAACGACGTCGCGGAGAAGGAAGCCTCGCCCGCATGCCCCTCCTGAGATCATCTTCCACCTCGAGGCGGTCACGGATGGTGGACAATGATTCTCCTGCTTTTCTCTGCCTCCTGCTGCGTCCTCGGCACGGTAATGGTCAACACGCCGTCTTCGTATTTCGACGTGATCTTATCCAAAACTGCGTCGCGCGGCAGCGTGATGGTCCGTTTGAACTGCCCGTAGGTGATCTCGCGCTGCACGCGCTCACCTTCGCGCTCTTCCTCGACGCGCTCCTTGCGTTCGCCACTGATCGACAGGACGTCCTCGTCTACCTCGACGACGATGTCCTCCTTCTCCATGCCGGGCATGTCGAGAGTGAAGGTATACGCCTCGTCGGTTTCCTGCATGTCCATCCGCAGCGTGAACGCGAAGCGATCGGGCTTCGGCCCGAGCTCGAACTGGAAAACCTGTCCGCCGCGCGGCTGGCCGCGCTCCAACTCCCTGAGCAGTTCCTGCATGTGCAACGGCCACTCACGAGGCAATTCGCGCTCGAGCCCCCGGAGCAACTCATCGACCTCGGGCCGCGGCTGCGTCTCATCGCGGTCCCGCAACCGGCGCTCCCGCAGCATGTGGGGGAGGTTGCGATCGAACTCGCGCAACCGGGGCGACCGGCGCTTTAGCTCGTCCATCTCCTTCTGGAGCGTCTCGAGCCGCTCCTCCATTTCGCGGATCGCCTCGTCGATGGCCGCGTCCAGATCCTCGCCGTGCTTCTCGCGCAGGTTGATCCACAAGTCGCCGGGTTTTTCGTCGCCGCTCTCGGCCGACTCTTTCTTCTCCGCCTTGTCGGCCTTCTCGTCCCCCTCGCCGGAGCGACCCGCGCACCGCGCGGGCTGGACGAGGACCGCGCCGGCGAGCACGAGCACGAGGAGCACACCGAACGGCACCAAGATCTTGCGAGTCACGTCTCTCATTGGTCACGCTCCCTCATTAGCGTCTCACCCATTCGTTCAACCCTGTTATACGGGCGGTGCTGCAAGCGGTTCCGCCGGTCGCGCCATGTCTTGACAGGCCGACTCAGCCGGGGACAATGGGCGGTAGGAACCGCCGGGGAAAACGGGGACAGGCACCTGTCTCGGATGACTCTGCAAAACCTCCGCAATCAGTTGCCTGTCCCCATTTTTCCTGCGCTCGGTGTGAGAAACGCGGGCTAGCAGCTTGGCGGCCCGCTCGTTACAGGCGGAACCACCGCGATGAAGATCATTGTCGCCACAACGGCCGGATTCTGCATGGGCGTGCGCCGCGCCGTCGACCTGGTGCTGGAGGCGGCCACGAACGGCCCGGGCGAGCTGGTCACGATCGGCCCGCTCATCCATAACCGCCAGGCGGTCGAGATGCTCGAGCGGAGCGGCGTCCGGGTCGTCGACGACGTCGGCCAAGTGGCGGCGGGCGGGACCGTGGTGGTGCGCGCCCACGGCGTTCCCCCACGTACGCGCCGCGCGATCGAGGAGGCCGGCCTGGCATGTCTCGACGCGACCTGCCCGTTGGTGCTGCGCATCCAGCGGATCCTGAGCCGGTACGCCGCGAAGGGCTACACGGCTGTGATCGTCGGCGATCAGGGGCATGCCGAGGTCACCGGCCTCCTCGGCCACACGGACGGGCGCGGCGTGGTGGTCGAGTCGATGGCCGACCTCGACGCCGTCCCACACAACGAGCCGCTGTGCGTGGTGGCGCAGAGCACGCAGAACCGCGAGTTCTTCGACGAGGTCGTGCGCAGGCTGCGCGCCCGCGGGGACACAGAGGCTTCAGCCCGGATGCGCGTGTTCGACACCGTCTGCGACGCCACCGTCGAGCGCCAGAACGAGGTGCGCCGGCTCGCGAAGCGCTGCGACGCCGTGGTCGTGGTCGGCGGCGCGCACAGCGCCAACACGCAGCGCCTCGCCAGCATCGCCCGCGGGCTCGGCGTCGATACCTACCTGATCGAGGAAGCCGACGAACTGGCCCCCGACCAGGTCGGCCCACACCGGACCATCGGCGTCACCGCCGGCGCCTCGACGCCGAACTGGCTGATCGAGAAGGTCATCGCCCGGCTGCGCGACATCGGCCGGATTCGCAAGCCGTGGCCGCGGCGGGCCGTCGAGTCGGTGCTCGACTTCTTCGTCAAGAGCGACCTCTACGTCGGCGTCGGCGCGGGCCTGCTCTGCTTTGCGTGCATCGTGCTGATGCACACCGTGCGCGCGGCCGTGCCGCCGATGCCGCTGCCGATCGCGATCGCCGCGTTCTACGTGTTCGCCATCCATATCCTCAACCACTTCACCGACCCCGAGTACTCGCTCTACAAGGAGTCGTACAAGCTCGGCTTCCTCAAACGGTACAGGTGGGTGGTCATCCCGCTGGGGGCGCTCGCGGCGGCGTCGGCCGTGGCGCTCTCGACCGCGCTCGGGCCGGTGGCGTTCGGCATCGTCGTGTTCACGACCGTCATGGGCCTGATCTACAGCCTGCCCATTCTCCCGTTCCGGCGCGTCCGGCGCGTGCGCGACGTCCCGGCCTCGAAGAATATCGGCATGGCCGGCGCCTGGAGCGTGATCACGGCCATCCTGCCCGTCTTCGAGGAGCCGGTGCGGCTCACGACCGAGATGGCGCTCGGCATCGCCGTCGTCTTTGTCTTTGCCTTCACGATGGTCTTTGCGCGCTCAATGATCCTCGACATGCGCGACATCCAGGGCGACCTCATGGTGCGCAACGAGACGATCCCGATCATCATCGGCCGGGCGTGGACCAAACGGCTCCTCTACCTGCTGCTCGCCGTCTGCACCGGCGGCCTCATCGTCGGCGCGCTCGCAGGCTGGACGAGCCCGCTCGGGCTCTGGCTGCTCATCGCCCCCGCCTACTCGCTGCTCTGCATCGTCCTCTACAACCGCGGTGTGCTCGCCGCGGGGCTCAGGACGGAAGTGGTCACCGACGCCGGCTTCTACATCGCCGGCCTCGTCGCGCTCGTCTACTGGCTCGCGTAGGAGCCTCACGCAAAGGCGCAAAGAGTATCTCTCGCAGAGGCGCAGAGCCCGCAAAGATGGAAAAGCAACCACGGTGTCGGAAGAAGCTCTGCGGAGCGGAGCTTCTTCCAAGCGAGCGTGTCTTCACGCTCGCCCTTTGCGGCTTTGCGTGAGACATCCAATCCGATATACTCCCATCGACGAGGAGGCGGACGCTGTGACCGATTTCGATTCTGAGTTCGGGGGCACGCTCGACGAGCTCGAGCGCCACGTGCGCCAGCAGATGGCCGACGGCCAAACGCACACGCACCGCAGCTCGCACCGCTCGCTCGGCGAGCTCGAGGCCTACATCGGCGACTGCCAACGCTGCCCGGTCCTCGTGGACAACCGCACCAAGATCGTCTTCGGCGCCGGCAACCCGAACGCCGACCTCGTCTTCTGCGGCGAGGCGCCGGGCGCCGAAGAGGACGTCCAGGGCGAGCCGTTCGTCGGCCGCGCCGGCAAGCTGCTCACCAAGATCATCGAGGCGATGGGCCTCACGCGCAGCGACGTCTACATCCTCAACGTGATCAAGTGCCGCCCGCCCGGCAACCGCGACCCGCTGCCCGACGAAGTGACCAACTGCCTCCCGTTCCTCCTCGAGCAGATCGACATCATCCGGCCCAAGGTCATCGTCGCCCTCGGCCGCCACGCCGCCCAGACCCTGCTCGAGACCACCGTGCCGATCACCAAGCTGCGCGGCCGCTTCTTCGACTGGCACGGCGTCCCCCTCATGCCGACCTTCCACACCGCCTACCTGCTCCGCAACCCGGCCAGCAAGCGCGAAGTCTGGGACGACATGAAAGCCGTCCTCCGCCTCCTCGGCCGGCCCATCCCGCGGCGGGGCGGCGGATAGAGTTGCGGCCGCGCGCAGGTCGGCCGCTAGGGTGGAGCATCAGAACGGGCGGCTGGCCGTGGCACCCATGTCCGGCCGGCAACGAAAGAGGTTGAGCGATGTCGATTCCCGGGTTTCCCCACGGCGCGGGCCGGCAACCCAGAACGCCGGGGACTTATGCTGATTGGTCAACGCGTTGTTACGCATGTGGAGGGACCATATCATGAGAAAGCTGTGTCCTATGTCACTCCTCGTCATAGCTCTGAGTGTGCTACCGGCGCAGGGGAGGACGGTTGACCTCGTCTTGCGCATCGACAACAGGAAATCCGAGGAGGAAGTGATCAACAAAGCGAATCTGGTCAAGGTAAAGGAGTTCATACTCAAGAAGGGGCTGCGTGAAACGTACTGCAATAGGTACAACAACAACCCCGCTTACCACACAGAGAACTACTCCTATTATCTCAATCCCGATTCCGGGCAAGAGAATGCCAACTGCGAATTGGACAAGTCCGATTTCAACAACCTGACAATCCGAAACCCCCGCAAGAAGAATCAGTATCGCAACGTCGAGTTCTTGGATGAGCATTACGTGTATATCAGGGTGTCGAGCCCTACAGAGGATTTGACCGTTTCCCAAACCCGGGAGTTTGTGATTGAGGCAATGAAAGAGATCCTGCGGGAAATGGACAAAGAGAAGTCCGCGACGACATGAAAGCCGTCCTCCACCACGTGGGCGGCCAGGTGCCATGACGAGGAGGACGGTATGAAGTACCCGACAATGATCCATGAGCGCGTTGATCTAGCGCGGCGGGGTGAGAATCCGACGGTCATCTGCCGGGTGCGTTCCGGCTGGGTTGTGCTCGGCGACGATCAGCGTCTCAGGGGATACTGCCTGCTGCTGGCCGATCCGATCCAGGACAACCTAAACGAGCTCGCGCCGCCGGAACGGCAGCAGTTCCTGGCGGACATGGCCGCCGTCGGCGATGCGCTCATCGAGGTGGTGCATCCCTCGATCATCAACTACTCGATCCTCGGGAATACAGAGCGCGCACTTCACGCCCACATCCACCCGAGGTACGATGACGAGGAACCCGAGATGCGACGCGATAGCCCGATCCGTTACCATTGGCTCAAGATGCCCTACGTGAAGTTCGACGCGGAGCGCGATGCGCCCCTCATGCGGAGCATCCGCACCGCGCTGGCGCGTCATACCGAGATCGTTGACTGAATCCGCCAATCACGGCGACGACAGGGGTAGCGGGCAGCGCTGGTTTTCTGGAACATCCCGGCTGCGGGCGGGTCGAACCCGGCGGCTGAGTGCGCGGCCTGCCGTGCCCCGGGCAGGCGAGCCGCGCGGGAGAACCTGGTTGTCGAACCCGCCACAAGAGGAGGTCGATGATGTCTATCCGAAAGCTGGTCGTACTGCTCGCCGCCGTTGTTGTGCTCGCCGGCGTCGCGCTCACGGCGACGGCCGATCGCGGCTCGATCCCGTTCGAGCCGAACGTCGAGATCTTCGAGCCGACGCAGCGCGCGATGATCGCCTGGAACGGCACCGAGGAGATCCTGCTACTCTCGACGGATCTGCGTGCCTCGGCGCCGACGAAGGTGCTCGAGGTTATCCCGCTGCCGGCCGAGCCGGAGGTCAAAGAAGGCGACATCGAGGCGTTCAACCGGGCCGTGCAGATCATCAACAGCCGGCAGGAGGCTGCGAAGGGAGGCCGTGCGTTGGGCGCCGACGAGAAGGCCCAGCCGCCGGCCGGCGAGATCACGTTCCACGAGAAGATCGGCGCGCACGACATCTCGGTCGCCCACGTGCTCGACGGCGACGGCTTCATCGCCTGGGTTGAAGAGTACCTCAAGAAGCAGGACGTCGAGAATCCCACGATCCCCGAGCCGCTCAAGGAGGTCGTGAACGAGTACATCGAAGAGGGGTACACGTGGTTCGTGTTCGACGTGGTCGAGCTCGGCCCGGAGATGAAGACGAACGACGCGATCCAGTACCGGTTCAAGTCCGACGCGGTCTACTACCCGCTCAAGATCACACGGACCGAGACCGGCGATACGACAGTCGAGCTGCTCATCCTGACGCCGCGGCTGTTGAGCAACTTCCCGGGCTACCCGAGCAGCCTCGTCCGGTTGCCGCACCAGCCCGTCCGGCTCACGGCGCGGGAACTTGAGTCGCTCAACGAGGAGATGTGCGAGCTGCTCGACAAGCAGGACGGCATGATGCTGCGCATCTGGCGGATCCAAGGCAAGCTGCCGGAATTCAAGGCCGACCTGATCGCCAAGTAGGCTGGCGGACCCGTCCAGGTTCCTGAACGAATCACGGGGACACGAGGAACGTCTGCTCCGTGCTCCCCGTCGTTATTGCCTCCGCCTCCCCAGCGGTCCTCGCAGCCCTCTGTTTCTGGTATTCTACGGACCATGAGTGACGCGGGTCCCGATTACGCGCAGGTGGCCGTCGATGCGGCGGTCGGCAAGCGGCTCGACTACGCCGTGCCCGACGAGCTGCGAGCCCGCCTGCGCGTCGGCTCGCGCGTATGGGTCCCGCTCGGCAAGCGCAAGGTGCAGGGCACGATCACCGCGTTCCCCGGCAAGCCGTCGTTCCCGAAGCTCAAAGCCATCATCGGCACGATCGACAGCGGCCTCGTCGTCCCGCCGAACCTGCTCCGGCTCGCACACTGGATGGCTGACTACTACATGGCCGACCTCGGCGCGACGCTCAAGACAGTCGTGCCCGCGAGCGTGCGGAAGCCGTCGCCGCCGGCCAAGAAGGTGCGCGTCGTGCGGCGGGCCGTCACGCTCGATGAGACGCGGGAAGCGTGCGTGGACAAACGCCGCCGCGCTCCGAAGCAGGCGGCCGTCCTCGACGTGCTCCTGAACACGACGGGCGAGATCGAGCTTCCCGAGCTGTGCCGCCGGGCCGACGCCTCGGCCGCCGTCGTCAAAGCGCTCGAGAAGGAGGGGCTCGTCACTACCGCGTACAAGCGCGTCGATCGCGACGTGACACGCGGCGAGGTTTTTTTGCGAACCGAGCCGAAGGCGCTCACGCCGGCCCAGCAAGCCGCCTACGACGCGATCGTCAAGCAGCTCGACGAGGACGCGCCCCGCGTCAACCTGCTCCACGGCGTCACCGGCAGCGGTAAGACGGAGGTCTACCTCCAGGTGATGGCCCGCGTGCTCGAGCGCGGCAAGGGCGCCATCGTCCTCGTGCCCGAGATCGCGCTCACACCCCAGACGATCGAGCGGTTCAAGGGGCGGTTCGGCGACCAGGTCGCCGTCCTCCACCACCGGCTCTCGGGCGGCGAGCGGCACGACGAGTGGCGACGGCTCGCCGAGGGCCGCGCGCGGATCGCCGTCGGGCCGCGATCGGCCGTCTTTGCGCCCATCGACCCACTCGGCCTCATCGTCGTCGA
>Ga0315545_1003907_pt1 | contig 12500 bp, 9 predicted proteins | sample SalMarSW160210MG_FD_203096 | JGI IMG/M metagenome (GOLD analysis project Ga0315545, IMG submission 203096) | Salt marsh sediment microbial communities from the Plum Island Ecosystem LTER, Massachusetts, United States - Salt Marsh Sediment SW1602-10 ... | reverse complement strand
CATCTGTGACCATCTCAAGAGTTAGCTCATCGTGGTTGCGGAGAAAAATAGCCCACTGACAGGCCTCCGGAATCGCTGGTGTCTCCTGGAGAATGTCAATGAGGGGGAAGCGGTCCTCCATGCGGATGGCCATAAACATACGTGGCATAAGGGGAAAGTGAAAAGCCATATGGAACTCATCCCCATCGCCAAAATAGGCCACTGCATCTTCTGGCCACTGGTTGGCTTCTGCCAAAAGCGGGCGATTCACGAATTTTCCATCGATGTGCTTGCGCAGTTCCTTCAAGAAAACGTGTGTTTCGGGCAAATTTTCACAATTGGTGCCTTCCCACTCGTAGAGATAAGGCACCGCATCAGCCCGGAGTCCATCAACTCCAAGCCTCAGCCAGAAATCCATAATTCTGAAGATAGCCCGTCTAACGGCGGGGTTGTCATAGTTCAGGTCTGGCTGGTGTGAATAAAAGCGGTGCCAGTAATATGCCTTGGCTACATAATCCCATGTCCAGTTAGAGTATTCGGAGTCCTTAAAAATGATGCGAGCATCCTGGTACTTTTCTGGCGTGTCACTCCAAACGTAAAAGTCGCGCCAGCGGCTTCCTGCTGCTGCCCGTCGGGCTCGCTGGAACCAGGGGTGCTGGTCAGAAGTGTGGTTAAGGACTAACTCTGTGATGACACGGAGACCGCGCTGGTGTGCTTCATCCACAAAAGTCCTAAAATCGTGCATGCTCCCATAGACGGGTTGGATGCTGGTATAGTCGGAGATGTCATAACCATCATCCTTCAAGGGCGAAGGATAAAACGGGAGCAACCAGAGAGCTGTAACCCCTAAATCCTCAAGGTAATCTAGCTTATCTATAAGGCCTAAAAAGTCGCCTACACCATCCCCTTGGCTGTCTGAGAAGGCACGAATGTGAAGCTCATAGACTATAGCGTCCTTATACCAAAGAGGGTCATCACTGAAGGACGATGGTCCTGTATGACTTCGTTTCTTCATATCCTAGTCACCAAGCACTGTATGTATGTATTCCAGTAAATCCTTAAAGTCAAGCGGCTTGACCAACAGCCCGCTGGCCTCGCGTTTCATGCTGTGCCGTTGAATAGTCGGGCTGCGCCGGGCCGAGATCACGATGAAAGGTGTCTTGGCCTTGTGCAGCTCTTCGCAGCGTTCCCAGATATGCTGGTCAAACCCGGAGATATCTATCAGGGAAAGTGCGATTTTCTCCTTTCCCTGAATAGCCTGGTCCAATTCCTCCAGGCTGGCAGCAGTGAGTATCTGGTAACCCTCCTGGTCGAGTTGCTGCGACAAAAGTTCCAGGTTACTATGGTTGCTATCCACTATTAAAATTGTTGATTTATCACTCATTGTTCGCTCAGACTCCTTCCCGGCAGTGGTGTCCACTTCCCTGCCCATTCATTAGGCATACTTGCGACCCGGCTTAAATCCCCTTGTATAGCATATGATATAGCATTTAAATATAATTTTCCCCTCTACATATAGTAATCAAAGTCTCGTTCCGTGCGCACGCGCCGACGCATACGGAAGATGTGAGCGGGAACGATTTGCGAGTTGAGTTCAACATAGTTTCGCGACCCCTGCCAGAGATAGCGGGCATCGCTCAAGAGGTCATGCATCTGGTAAGGCTTTTGAGAGTCGATGCCTAGTTCCTCTAGAGGGAACTCTACCCAACCTGATTGAGTATGGTGCGGATCCAGGTTCACCACCACCAAGATAACATTGGAGAGGTCATCAGTGCGCTTGCTGTAGCAAATTAGTTGTTCGTTGTCTACCTCATGGAAACGAAGGCTCCAGTTGCTGTGAAGGGCTGGGTTCTCTCGCCGAATCTGATTGACTCGGGTGACGAAGTCCTTCAGGCTGTCGGGCCTGGCAACATCCCAGTTTTTGATTTCGTATTTTTCTGAGTCGAGATACTCTTCGCTTCTCGGTTCCCTGGGACGGTTCTCACAGAGCTCAAAAGCTGGGCCATAGATACCATAGCTGGCTCCCAAGGTAGCTGCCAAGACTAATCGGGCCATAAACGCCGGCCGCCCACCAAACTGAAGATACTCAGTCAAAATGTCCGGTGTGTTCGGCCAGAGGTTAGGGTGGAAATACTCCCGTACCTCCGTTTGAGTTAGCTCGGTGAAATATTGCGCCAGCTCCAATTTGGTATTGCGCCAGGCGAAATAGGTATAGGACTGAGTAAAACCTAGCTTGGCCAAGTGGCACATTACCTTGGGACGGGTGAATGCTTCGGAAAGAAAAATGACATCGGGGTATGACTTCTTGATATCAAGAATCAACCATTCCCAGAAACGAAATGGCTTGGTATGAGGATTATCCACGCGAAAAATGCGGATGCCCTGTTCGATCCAGAAGAGCACGATGTTCTTGAGTTCTTCCCTGAGCTCTTGCCAATTCTCAGTCTCGAACTCAAAGGGATAGATATCTTCATATTTTTTAGGCGGATTTTCCGCGTACTGCACAGTATTATCGGGTCGCCAGCGGAACCATTCTGGGTGTTCCTTTACATAGGGGTGGTCAGGAGAGCACTGGAAGGCGATATCCAGAGCGATGTCAATACCATATTGGCGAGCCTTGGCTACAAAACTCTGGAAATCCTCCAATGTGCCAAGTCGGGGGTGAATGGACTTGTGCCCACCTTCTTCAGAGCCGATAGCCCAGGGGGTTCCGGGGTCATCCGGGTTGGCTACAGGATTATTATTTCTCCCTTTACGATGTGTGTGGCCGATAGGGTGGATGGGCGGGAAATAGAGTACATCGAAGCCCATGGCTGCAATATAAGGAAGGCGAGCCTCGCAGTCCTTGAAAGTTCCGTGGCGTCCGGGCTCAGGAATACAAGAACGGGGAAACATCTCGTACCATGTGCTGAAGCGAGCTTTTTCCCTGTCAACCACCACCACAAGCTCCTTGGGATAAGTGGTGGCAAATCGCCTGTCAGGGTGCTTATCCATGAACTGTGAGAGCTCCTCGCTTAGGGCTAGCTGGACCTTCGCCTGCTCTGCTATCTGTTTAGATTGCAAGGTGCTTACCCATTCTCCCATCTTTTGTCTCTCACGTTTAGGAGCACGCTGGCTTGCTTCTGTAATCAACTGAGCCCCTACCAGAAGCTCAACCGAGACTTCTTGGCCTGCCTGGAACTTTTTTGTTAAGTCCCGCTTCCATGACTTGAACTGGTCAACCCAGGCCAGAACGGTGTAACGATAGCGTCCGAGCTCGGCGACTACAAACGAGCCACGCCAGCGGTCATTGAATAGTGGTTCCATAGGAGTTTCAGCCCATTCTGTGTCATCTTCCTTACGATAGAGGAGCAAAGCCGAGATTAAATCATAGCCATCGGCAAAGATATCAGCTTCCACGGCTACCCTCTCGCCGATAACTCGCTTGATGGGAAAGCGGCCGTCGTCGATTTCAGGCTTTAGCCCCCCGATGATCACCCGTACTTGACCTGCTGCCTCTTCCATAATTGGAAATACCCTTTACCTCACCAGCTAGTTGCCCAAAGAAAAATTGTGCCTTATTTATATGTGTCTGTCAACAAACGTATGCAAAGATGGTCGACTCCAGACATTGAATTCCTACTTATCATGAGGGGAAAAGTGAAAGGAGAAAAAGACAAGTTTAAGAGCAGACCAAGCAAAACCCGTGAAAATACTTGCGAGCCGGTAGCTATGGCTGCTAAGTCTGAGATACATTCTGTGCTCGCAGGTAAACCTCTGCATATTTTCTAGCCGAGGCTTTCCAGGAAAAATCTAACTTCATATTGCGTCTTATCAGGTTTTGCCATTCAGCCCGGTGATAGAAGCTTTTTTCAGCTCTTTTTACCGCCTCCACCATTTCCAAGACTGTGTAATTATAAAACACAAAGCCATTCCCATCTGCTTGAGTCACATCTTTCACTGTATCAGCCAGCCCACCGGTATTTCGCACCACAGGGATAGCACCGTATCGCATGGCTATTAGCTGCCCCAATCCACAGGGCTCAAAACGCGAGGGCATGAGGAATATGTCGCAGCCGCCATAGATAAGACGGGCCAATCGTTCATCATAGGCAATAAATACTGAGAGGCGACCAGGATGCTTTAGCGCCGCCTCGGCAAGCAATTTATGGTAATGCTCTCTTCCCTCACCGAGGATAACTAGCTGTGCTCCTGTTTCTACAATGAATTGGTCTATAGCCTGGAGGAGCAAATCAATCCCCTTTTGTTCTTCAAGACGGGACACCATGCCAAACAGAGGGATGTCGGGGTTTTGCGGGAGCCCGCTCTTTCCTTGCAGGGCGAGTTTATTATCAATTCTTTTTTCTATCGTGGTGAAATCATAGTTCCTTCCCAAATAGGAATCCGTAGCTGGATTATATTCATCATAATCGATTCCATTAACTATGCCATAAAGACCATTGAACCGGTAGCTTAGTAATTGCTCCAAGCCTTCACCACATTGTGGTGTCAGTATCTCTGAGGCATATGTGGGACTAACCGTGGTCACAATGTCAGCCAGAAGAATTCCCTGACTCATGAAGTTTAGCCCTGGCCTGGGAGCACCAGTTGGAATATATTCCTGCCACACATAAGAAAGCCCCGAGCGCTGGAAGAATTGCTGGTCGAAGGGACCTTGGTAAGCCAGATTGTGGATGGTGAATATACAGGGTAGTGCCATCTTTGCTTTTTTAAGCCATAAAGGGACTAAGGAAGTATGCCAGTCATGGCAATGAACAATATCAGGGCGAAGATCAAGCTGGGGAATGATGCTGGGGATGCTTAGCGAAAAAAAAAGAAAGCGGTCTAGTTCACCCCAGCCATAAATTTCCTCCACCTCAAAGTAATGCTGGTTTTCCACCAAGTATACTGGTATCCGCCCTTTTAGCATGGTCTTTTTCAAGGTTGCTGGCTCAGAATGTCCCATAAAGCTGACAGCAACATTCTTTCCCTGAATATCTTGGAGGGAGGTCTTTATGCTACCGTATTTAGGCAATATCAAATACGGCTCATGTCCTAAGTCTTGGAGGGCTATTGCTAAGGAACCTGTGACATCTGCCAACCCGCCTACTTTAACTAAAGGGAAAGCCTCAGAGGCAATAAACAGGATTTTCATTATTGAAATCAAGCTTGGAGGATTTTTTCTCTGCCAGCGACGGAACTACCGCTGGGGATAGAGAGGGTAGAGAAGTCGCTCTCCTGTACCCCGGGGTCAATTTTGCAGTTTCGCCCGATTCTCAATCCTGGGGGTAGCCTTGCCGCTTCGCCGATTACGGTGATGCCACAATTTAGATAATTGGGTTCATCCTTATTAGGTGTGTAGTCCTCGCCATAGCCAATCCAGCCTCTCGGTGCAATATAACATTCCTTGTCAAGGATGGAGCGGTGTACAACGGCATCTTTAGCGATAACGGTATCATGAAAGATTATGGAATCCATCACGTGAGCCCCTTCCTCCACATAAACGTGGGGGGAAAGCACCGAATTAGACACGCTGCCGTTTATAATACAGCCATTGCTGACAAGGCTTCGGCTTATTTGAGCTTTTGGTCCTATTTTTACCGGGGGCATATCCACCGAAAGTGTTCTTACTCCGGTCTCAGGGTCGTAGAGATTAAATGGGGGCACATCAACAACGAGGTCCATATTCGCTTGCCAGTAGGCTTCAATTGTGCCCACATCACGCCAGTAGCCTTGATACTTATAGCCATAAATCTGGTATTTGGCTATTGCCTCAGGTATGATCTGGCTGCCGAAATCTTGCAATTCTCGGCGATGGGCATCTTCTAAGACCTCGCAGAGGATATCCTTATTGAAGATATAAATGCCCATGGAAGCCAGGTTGCTTTTTAGTTGTGACGGTTTTTCCTCAAAGGCAACCACCCTGTTATTATCATCGAGGAGCACGATGCCAAAACGATTGGTTTCGTTCCAGAGCACCTCGGTGACTCCAATAGTAATATCAGCTCCCTGTTGGCGATGAAACTTAATCATCTCTTCATAATGCATGGTGTAAACGTGGTCTCCCGAAAGGATGAGAACCTCATCAACACGGCTGTCCTGTATAAAGCGGAGGTTTTGATACACAGCCTCGGCAGTGCCCTTATACCAGTGCATCTCTCCATTGGTGCTTACAAAAGGATAGAGTAGAGTAATTCCCCCGACTACACGATCAAGGTCCCAGGGTTTGCCCACACCAATGTGGCGTGCCAACGAGCGAGGATTATACTGTGGTATAACAGCTACTGCGTTGATCCCGGAGTTAACACAATTGCTTAAGGCAAAGTCAATTATACGGTATTTACCAGCGAAGGGGACTGCTGGCTTGGCACGCCCTTGTGCTAATACACTTAGTCTTTTCCCTTCCCCACCAGCAAGGACCACGGCTAATACCTTTCTCATTTACGCATTACCTCAACCCACCAAATCATAGATTTTGTGGGGTAAAACAAATCAGGCAACTACATTTTTTGAGCAGCCTCATACTTATTTTAATCGCTCTGGAACACCATGTCTAATTCCATTCAATTGAGTTCCTTTTTAAGGTCATTTTACTTGCAAGTCGCCGGTACATACATTTGTTCAATATATTCCTTCAACATGCGTCGAGTGCAAAATACAGGCCCAATTGTGCCGATTGATTCTTTGACCATATGTATCCAGCCATGGGGCAGCCCAGCTCTGTCGCGCTGGTAGTAAAGAGGTACAATTTCTTCTTCCAGAAGGCGGTAAAGTGCCTCGGCATCTGACTTATCTTCCCTATTTGGGTCGTATGCTTTGACGTCATCGCCAATAAGCCAGCCATTTGCGCCATTATAGCCTTCATACCACCAGCCATCTGGAACGCTGAGGTGCAGGACACCATTTATCCCTGCTTTCATACCGCTGGTGCCGCAAGCTTCTTGTAAGCGGCGAGGCGTGTTCAACCACACATCTACTCCCTGGACCAAATAGTGAGCCATATGTATGTCATAATCCTCAACAAAAGCTATTCTTCCTTGGAATTCACGATCCGTAGCCAAAACGTATACATCGTGAAGGAGTTGTTTTGAAGGAAGGTCAGCGGGGTGAGACTTGCCAGCGAAGATGATCTGGACCGGGTGCCACCTATCTGTGACAATCCGCTTGAGACGTTCTATGTTATGGAAGATTAACTCCGGCCGTTTATATGCGGTAAAACGGCGGACAAAGCCGATGGTCAGAGTATCTTGGTCAATCAAAGAGCCCATAGCCAACACCTGCCGAGCTAGGCATTCACGTTCAGTGGAACATTGCCGTGCTCGCTCTACCATGGCGCCAATAAGTTTGCGTTTAAGAATTTGACGCACTGCCCAGAGTTCATCGTCCGGGATATTTAGCACAGACTTTCCAAGATTGATGTCATCGTATCTTTTAGACACGTCCTGACCTAAATATTTCTCATAGAGGCGGCTCATCTCTGGGGCGACCCAAGTGGGCACGTGAATTCCATTAGTAATATATGAAATAGGCGTTTCATCTTCTTTAACTTCGGGCCAGAGTCCATGCCACATCCTTCGCGCAATTTTTCCGTGAAGCTGGCTAACAGCATTGCGATGGCCAGCCATCTTTAAGGCAAGCACGGTCATATTAAACGTTTGGTCGTTTGTGCCATCCTGTTGTCCCAACTTTAAGAATGTTTCTCGGCTGATTCCCAGGGACTCCCAATAACTACGAAAGTATTTCTCCACAAGTGCAATAGGAAAGATGTCATGACCTGCGGCGGCTGGCGTATGAGTGGTAAAAACGGTAGCCGCCTGTACTTTTTGGAGGGCTTCGGCGAAGGCTGCACCTTTTTCTACCTCTTCCCTAACACGGTCCAGCATCATGAAGGCGCTGTGGCCTTCGTTGGCATGCCACACTGAGGGCTTGATGCCCAGTGCTCGTAAGACACGCACTCCACCAATTCCCAGCGTGACCTCCTGCTGGATGCGCTGCTCTTGGTCGGCAGTGTAGAGGCGAGCACATAGCTGCCGGTCCTGGGGCATATTCCCTTCAACATTACAACATAGCAGATAAAGGTTGACCCGGCCCAAGCGTACCTGCCACACCCCAATATATAAGGGCCTGTCACCCAAGTTAATCTGAATCAGCGGGCCACACCAATTAAAACGAGGGACCGGATTGATTGGGGTGATAGGCGCTTCATCAAAATCCAACTGTCTATAAATTTCCTCTTGCCAGCCTTCAGCAGAAATACTCTGGTGGAAATACCCTTGGGGGTACATGAAGCCAACCCCGACAAGCGGCAGCCCCAGATCACATGCCTCCTTACACATGTCGCCAGCTAAAACCCCCAGTCCACCAGCATATATAGGAAGGGAGTTATGTATAGCAAATTCCATTGAGAAGTAGGCGATGGAGCCATCTAAGACATTGGGATATTTAGTAGCAAACCAGCTATCCTTGTCTGCCATGTCAGCGTCGAAAGCCGACATCACAGAGTCGTATAGGTTGAGAAAAGCGGGGTCAGCGGCGGCGGCGGCTAACTTATCGGTGCTGATCTCGCGTAATTGCTTGACCGGGTTGTGCCCACCCAATCGCCACAGTGGATAATCCAAAGCCCGGAACAGGTCACGTGCCTGAGGGTGCCAGCTCCACCAAAGATTATCGGCCAGTTCCCCCAGTCTGCCTATTCGCTCAGGTAACTTCAATTCTCTTAACATGTTTCCCCAAAATATGTTGCTAAGACGCTCGTCCAAGTCTCCTTCTTTATCTACTGCAAAAAGCGTCGATAATTCTTGCTAGTTGGGCGATTATTATAACAGAACACTTCTTATGCTATTATATGAATAACTATATTCGTTGCAGTCTGAAATGGATGGCAAACTAATGCTGACTGAAAAGGAGCTTCCCAATGTTTCTTCCGGTAGTATTCGGTATTGAGCGACTTTTGCGAAGGCTAAGGAGACGGCGATGATACAGTGTGCCTTCTATCTGGCACCGGATGGGGAACTCCTGGACCAGCTAGGCGTAGAACAAATCAAGACCTTTCTGGCAACTGGGGAAGGACTGCTCTGGGTTGATATGGAGGACGTGGCGAACGAGGATGCCGAGTTACTATCCAATGTATTCGGCTTCCATCCCCTGGCAGTGGAAGACTGCATTAGCAAGGATATACATCCACCCAAGATAGATGACTTTGAGGACTACCTGTTTATTATCGTTCACGGCATCAATTACCACATCGAGTCTGAGGTAGTGGAGACCACAGAACTTGCCCTTTTTCTAGGGAAAAACTATGTGGTCACCAGCCATGATGTACCCATGAGGTCGGTTTCATCTACGTTGGATCGCGTTCGAAAAGACGGACGCCTTATGCGCAGGGGAGCCGATTTCCTGGCTCACGATCTGATTGATGCCCTGGTGGACAATATCATGCCCACTATCGAGGAGATGGATGAGAAGAATGATCAACTCGAGGATGAGGCACTTCACGAGCCGAAGAGAGAAACACTGATGTCGATCATGCAGCTCAAACGAAGCATACTGGCGTTGACGCGGGTCATATTGCCTCAACGGGAAATAGTGAACAGGCTCAGCCGCGGCGAATATGCCCTGATAAGCGAGCGGGCTCAAATATACTACCGCAACATCTATGACCATTTGGTGCGGATTGAGATGCTCACCCTTGGGCTCAGAGATATGACTGAGAGTGTACTGAGCACTTATCTTTCTTCAGTGTCTAACCGCATGAATGAGGTAATGAAGGTACTGACACTCATAGCCACTATCTTCATTCCTTTGACCTTCATCGCCGGCATTTACGGCATGAACTTCGCCAATATGCCGGAGCTAGAGTGGAGGTACGGGTACTTTATCATCTTGATTGTAATGGCAGTAATAGGTATTTCTCTGGCAGTCTATTTCAAGAGAAGGAGGTGGCTCTAAGTTTACTGAATGAAGAATATGTCTCTGGCATCTGAACTGAAAGGCGAAGCGATTGGGCACTCGCAAGCTTCCACACAGGCGGTGCCATTCATAGTTCAGCAGAACGCAAGTTGGAGGTGTTGAATATGGCTTATGTAGGCATTTTGTTGATAGCTATTCTAGTTTCTTTCATCGTCGTCCGAATTGGAGGCTTTGCCCTCCAGTTAACCGGGATCGAACCCGAAGTAGCTAGATTTCAGGCGTTATCCGCTTTCTCAGGAACGGGCTTCACGACGAGAGAAGCTGAACGGGTAGTGGGACACAGCACCAGGCGTAGAATTGTAACCATTCTCATTATACTGGGAAATGCCGGCCTAGTCACTATAATTGCCACTTTAGTGGCATCTTTCACCCAGGTGAGCGGTTACACGTGGTTTTTAATTCGCCTGGCCATAATAATTGGAGGCATATTCGGCCTCTATCAACTAATTATAAAAAGCAATATTGGCCAGCGGATTCTTGACCGGCTGCAAAGGCCACTTATGAACCGAATTCTTAGGGAAGCTCCAGCAGTTGAAGAAATATTCCATGTGGAGAAGGACTGGGCTATTAGTCTTGTCACGATAAAAGAAAGCTCAAAGAGCGTTGGCCAGTCTGTGGCTGATATAACTGCGGAAGGGGACCTAGAAATCCTTGGTATAGACAGGGCCGATACCTACCTAACCAGGCCGGAGAAGGAGGAGAAAATCGTGGTAGGAGACCGGCTTCTGGTTTATGCAAATAGAAAATCTGTGAAGCAAATCTTGGACTAGTAACTCTATAAGCAGAGAAAATCCAAAAGGAATCTGGATGTTATATTTAGGTAAGGTCGAACCTAAGGCTGAAATTAGATTATTACTCCAAGTATAAAAGGAGACAAATGTGAAGATTCTTCTTGCTGTTGATGGCTCTCGCCACTCTGAAGCCGCCATCGGCTTAATTAAGGCTCTGAAAATAGGGAAGCAGGCTGAGGCAACAATTCTGACTGTCATCTCAGAACATGTCTTTTTGGGCGGGCATACTTTGGTTGACCTTTTGGGACGCTCTACAGCACTGAAGACCCAGCTACGGAAAGCTGAAGAGGAAAGAGCACTAGAGTTACTTGCCAAACTGTCGAAAATGCTAGCCACTCGAGGGTTGAAAGTTGAGACCATGATCCGTAGAGGAAGCCCTGCCGATGAAATTATAAAGACATGTCAAAGTATTGGGGCAGATCTTGCTTTGGTAGGACTCAAGGGCGCAAGCAATGCTCCGGAATTCTTGTTAGGCGGCGTTGCTCATAAGGTAATCAAATACGCACCGTGTAGCGTGCTGGTAGCTAAGAAAGAAAGTGAGGCTATTAATAAAGTACTGGTGCCGCTTGACGGTTCGAAATACTCTGATGAAGTGATGCAGTTCTTGCTGCGAATGCCGCTCCCGCACCATACGGAAATCCTTTTAATCACAGTGGTGCAATCTTTTGCCGCAGCATTTGTCAAAGCATACACATTAGACTTAGAACGCGATCGGCAAATAATTGCCGAGCTTCAAAAAGCTGAAGAAGACGTTGCTGAGCGGCTGATGACAAAAGCGGAAGGCCAAGTTCGCAAGGGCGGATATAAGGTCTCAGCCATTGTTGCTCGCGGTGACCCCTCTCAAGAGATCCTGCGGGAGACTGCCCGACAAAATGTGGATTTGATCATTCTTGGTGCCAAAGGCCTTACCGAAGTTCGCGGTTTCTTGCTTGGCAATGTGGCTCAGCGTATAGCACGATATGCCAAGCCATCTGTGCTCGTAGTAAGATTATCGAAAGTATAGGGCATATTATGATTATGGAAGAAATAATCAATTTCTTCCAAGGGCTACTGCTCTCGTTCATTTAGTAAGTACATAATCTTTTGCAGTTATGCTTACGTCAGTGTGTTTTTACAGTTCTCCTTGGCCTCTTCCAGCCTAGCGCCTCAAGAAGGTCTCCTACAGCGGTTTCACCGTGGATAGGATGACGAAGATCGAGGTCAGGGTTGACTCGGTAGCGATTGCGCCGTCCTTCTCGCTTCTTGGTGATGTAACCGGTGTCCAGCAGGTCGGCGATTATCTTTCTCGTTGTCCTTTCTGTGATGCCAACGGCATTAGCCAGATCCCGGGCAGTTATTCGGGGGTGGTGAGCGATATAACTCAGCACCAGAGCGTGGTTGCTGAGAAATGTCCACTCCGGCATGTTTCACCTCCTTTTAATAAATTTTCATCGAATTTTTGTAAAATTTCCGCCAAAGGTCTTGACAAACAACCTATTAGATGTATAATGATACATGAATAATAAATCATTATTCATGTATCATGAATGCAAATGAAGTATAGGTTATTTATAACATATTCATAAGAAGAATTAAAGCACCCTGTTTATTTCTGAAAAAAAAGGAGGTGATTAAAGGTGCAAAAGAAGCCAGGCAAGCCCAGCCCCAAAAAGTAGGTAGGCCATAGCCCAGGAGCCTAGGGGTGGGAGGGGTGGCTCTCCCACCCCTGACCTGGGATGGAGAATTCTCTCATTCTTGAGAAAGAAAAATAGAGACGATAGTAGTAATTAGCCCAGAGGAGGT
>Ga0315545_1003906_pt1 | contig 12500 bp, 6 predicted proteins | sample SalMarSW160210MG_FD_203096 | JGI IMG/M metagenome (GOLD analysis project Ga0315545, IMG submission 203096) | Salt marsh sediment microbial communities from the Plum Island Ecosystem LTER, Massachusetts, United States - Salt Marsh Sediment SW1602-10 ... | reverse complement strand
ATCCCTCCAGGCCCACCGGTTAAGTCTATCGTGCTTCCTTCACATACCGGTGAGTTGCTCGACGCTGAGGCTGTGGGCTTGGCATTGACTACCACACTCGTGCTGTCATCATCACTGCACCCGTTGGCATCGGTTACTGTCAATGTATAATCTCCACCCATCGCTGTGGTGGCATTACTTATGCTCGGTGATTGCTCACTGCTGGTGTAACCAAGTGGCCCACTCCAGCTGTAGCTCGTCATCCCTCCAGGCCCACCGGTTAACTCTATCGTGCTTCCTTCACATACCGGTGAGTTGCTCGACGCTGAGGCTGTGGGCTTGGCATTGACTACCACACTGGTGCTGGCATCATCACTGCACCCGTTGGCGTCGGTTACTGTCAATGTATAATCTCCACCCATCGCTGTGGTGGCATTACTTATGCTCGGTGATTGCTCACTGCTGGTGTAACCAAGTGGCCCACTCCAGCTGTAGCTCGTCATCCCTCCAGGCCCACCGGTTAACTCTATCGTGCTTCCTTCACATACCGGTGAGTTGCTCGACGCTGAGGCTGTGGGCTTGGCATTGACTACGATGTAATTGATCTTAGTCGTGATATTTGAGCCGTACTCATTGGTGACATTCAAACTCACCGTGTAGTTGCCAGCACTGCTGTAGATTACTGTGTGCGGCCCTTGCGTTGACGCACTTGAAGGGCTGCCTCCAGGAAAGTCCCAGCTCCAGGAATCAATCTCACCTGTCGATAAGTCTGTGAATTGGACTGAGGTATTTACACAGGGGTTGGTGTTATTGGCGGTGAAGTTAGCTACTGGTGGAGCACTTACTTCACTTACTGTTATGTTTGTCTCAGGGAACACTTCGCTTGCCGGGCTGTTCTGATAATCGGTGTAGTTTACCCGCGTGTCGGGATATACGTCCACTAATTGATAGCCGGTGTTATTAAAGGTTACGTTGAACGTGATGGTCCTGATCTCGTTAATAACGATGGAGCTCCAATTCCAGGTCATGTTCTGGCCACTTGTTGAATTTGGCGGGGGAACAACAGTTCCATTTACACAATTCACACCATCGGGCAGAACCTCGGTCACCACGACGTTGGTGCCAGCCATATTGGACAGCTCTTCGGCGATCTCTTGATATATACCCTCCAGGTCAGTTGAGTTTGGCGCATAGTAATATTTACCGCCGGTCATGTTGGCGATGTTCTCCATCGTGGCATTATCGGCGTCAGCTCCCAGTCCAATGGTGTAAATGATAATCGTATTGTTAGCAGCCTCCTGTGCTGCGTCTACAGGATCGCGGCCTGTATTCCATATCCCATCGGAAAGCACAACCTCGGCATGAATGGTGGGTGAAGTCCTGCCGTAATTAATAAGCTCCGCGTTAGCTTCATAAATGCCCTCGCCCATAGCGGTATTGCCATCAGCTGTCAAGCTACCTATGGAGCTGTTTGTCGCTGACTGATTAAAAGTCAAATTTTGGTCAAGTCTTGCCTCCCAGTACCCAAACCACCACCATGTCGGGTGCCAGTATGAGAAAGACACCAGCCCTGAGCGGTCACTGGTGGAGTTGAGCGCCCCCACGAAAGTCTGGGCGGCAGCTTTAGCATCAGCCAGCTTCTGCCCTTGCATCGACCCTGAGCGGTCGATGACGAGCATGACGTCCAGGGGAACGTGTTCGACACTTGCACTGCCGGCGCCGGTAACTGTGAGGGTTATCGTTGCCTGGCCATCTATGCAGACAGGCTCTGGAGATACGGTTTTGTTGACCTCCAGGTGGGGTGGCTCAGAACCGCCACCTACCGGTGGCGTTGACTCAGCTTCCGTGGTTGTACTTGGTGCGCCGGCCGAAGCAGGGCCACCTCCAGGTGGAGCAGGGTCACCCCCGGGATATTCCGGAGTTTCCAGGACGTGTAAGCCAGCCGTATCGTTTTTGCCGGAGGTATGAGTGCCTGTTACCACCCAGTCTCCTATGTGCTCTGAAGTATATGTACATCCTTCCCAGCTTCCGCCAGCCTCGGGCTCTATGGTGAAGTTTGTATCCTGGGTAACATCGCCCAGACTATTTTCTTGAGCATCGAAAGCCTCAGCGGTGTAAGCCTGTGTCTCTGCACCACCACCATCTATGAAGGCATTCTCAGGTGAGATTACAATGTAACCGACATCACCCCCACCAGCCAAAACTGCTCCGCTCGAAGCGGGCAGTGCCATGGCGACGAGAATGAGAACGCTAAGTAGCGAAAACGCTATACGTTTCACATGAGACCCCCCGCGCCTATAGTACCACGTGGTACTTTAGTCGTAGTACCTTTGTTTATTGTACGTCGCCGTGTTAGAAATTGCAAGTTCAATTTAGTTACCTTTACTTGTATTTAGCTCCAAATCGTTACTTCTTTTTCGACTTTTTTAGCTTTCAGTAGAAAGAATCGTCGCTTCATGAGATTGCTTCGTCGCTAGCGCTCCTCACAATGACAAAGTGGGGCGTGCCTCGCAATGACAGCGGGACTCAAGGCCCCCTTTTTCACCCTCACCTTATTCCTCTCCCGTCAAGGGAGAGGCTAATGGTTCTCCCGGGCAAATATAGCGGGAGGGAGTTAGAGGGAGAGGGAGGAATTTTACAGGCTAACGGTTTTGAATTTAGATATTAGGATTTGTTTAGGGTTTAGTGCTTTGAGCTTAGGATTTCCTTCAGCGAAGGGGAAGCGTGGCAATCCCAGGAAAGCAAAACTCAAAAATCAAAAGGCAAAATGACAGAGCAAGAATGAAAAAGCGGTCAGTAATCAGCAGTCAGCGCTTAGCTCATGACTGAAGGCTGATAGCCGAAGCCGCCAACAACCTATCCCCAGCTTCTCCGCCGCCGCAGCAAGTAAACCAAAAGCACAACAGCAACGACCCCGACTACTAGTAGCATCCACCAGTATCGGCTGAGCCATGATGAAGCGGCAGCGGCAACAGTAAACTCTTTAGTCAAGTCCCCTATCGATACGGTGTAACTGCCTGGCGCTTCCTTAGTCACGGTGAAGGTTACCGTCTCCATCGCCCCAGGAGCCAGGGTTACCGTCTTTGTCTGCTCTACCTGCCCGTTTACGGTAAGGTTCACAGTATAGCTACCCCCGCTATCACCAGTATTGGTAACCTGGGCGCTGACGGTTACTGGCTGTCCTGGCAGTACTTGCTCAGGAGTGACATCAAGGCCGGTTATGGTAAATTGTGCGGGTGGCGGCGGGCCTGCTCCTCCTACATACAGAGTAACCGGAACTGTCTGCGGAGTATTGCTCGCCCCGGGGGCGGTTATGGTGATACTGGTGGAATAAGCCCCGTCAGACATTCCCGTTGCATCAACCGATAGAACTACTGTATCACGCTCGCCTGTGGAACTGCCGCTTGTGGGATTCTCAGTAAGCCACGCAGCATCATCAATCAGCGTCCAGTGAAGTGTATCAACGCCTGAGTTCCAGATCTCCAGCGTCTCGTTTGCCGGGTTTGAACCTTCTTCACCAGCAGTGAAGCTGAGACTTTTAGGGTTGAAGGATATCACCGGAGCTCCTGTGCCAATATGCAGGCTAACAGGGACTTTCTGCGGGCTGTTGCCTGCCCCGGTGGCGTTTATGGTAATGTCAGCGGAATAATCCCCGGCAGACATTCCTGCTATATCAACCCGTACAGATATTGTATCACGCTCCCCTACGGAGCTGCCGCCTGTCGGATTTTCGCTGAGCCAGGCAGCATTATCGCTCAGCGACCAATTAAGTGTATCGATGCCTGAGTTCCAAATGTCCAGCGTCTCGGGTGCCGGGTTTGAACCTCCTTCAGCAGCAGTGAAGCTAAGGCTTCCAGGGTCGAACGATATCTCCGGCGTCGATGAGCCAATATGCAGGCTAACCGGGACTTTCTGCGGGCTGTTATCTGCCCCATCAGCCGTTATGGTAATGTTGGCGGAATAATTCCCGGCAGACATTCCCGTTATATCAACCGATAGAACTACTGTATCAGGCTCGCCCGTGGAGCTGCCGCTCGTGGGATTTTCGCTAAGCCACCCAGCGTCATCACCCAGCATCCAGCTAATTGTATCAACGCCTGAGTTCGAAATCTCCAGCGTCTGGTCTGCCGGGTTTGAACCTCCCTCGGTAGCACTGAAGCTGAAGCTTCCCGGGCTACAGCAGATAAGTGGCGTGGCATATACAGGGACGACTACTTCAGAATCACCTGTTACGGTCTCATCATAAGGTCCTTGAGAGTCAACCCAATATTCCAGAAAACCATCGAAGGTGTGTTTTCCCGCACAGGCATAATCAGGCACGGTTACCTTATATAACGCACTAAATGAAGTACCTTTGTCAAATCCCATACCAAGCCCCCAAAACCAGGCAATCTCCGTCTTATTGCCCGTAGCTAAAACAGCATCGGCATTCGGGGTGCACCATGTTTCATCAACGGTCACATTCCAGCCATCGGGGGCAAAGCCGGTCAGGCCGATGGCATTGAACTTATCTGCGGGGGCGGTGAAGGTCACGGTAACATTGAACATGTGCGTCGGCCCTCTTTCCACGGTGTCAGGCAAAGTCCTGATTGGATTAACTTCCTGCCCCAGAGCCATGTCCACAGGCATGAGCGCAACCGCCATCAATGCCACTATGGTAACAAACGCTACAAGCAATTTCATTTTCTCAAATTATATCAGCTACCCCCTTCCAATGGAAGGGATAAACAATATTAAAAACCAAACATAAAAAGTCAATCCGTTGGCTAACGGAACAATTCAAAGTTCAGTAGCTATCTGCCAAACAATCTATGCACCTCTTCTTCGCCGCAGCAAGTAAACCAAAATCACAACACCAACTATCCCGGCCACTATCGTCCACCAGTACCGGTTGAGCCACGGTTGTGGTGGCGGGCTTATTTCTCCCATATATAAACTAACCGGAACTGTCCGCGGACTGTTGCTCACCCCATCAGCCATTATGGTAATGCTGGCGGAATAATCCCCAGCAGACATTCCTGTTGTATTCACCGATACAGTTACCACTGTCGTATCGTCTGTACCAGTGGAACTGCCGCTTGTCGGATTCTGGCTGAGCCACTCAGCATCATCACTGAGCGTCCAGTTAAGTGTATCGACGCCTGAGTTCCAGATCTCCAGTGTCTCGTTTGCCGGGTTTGAACCTTCTTCACCGGCAGTGAAGCTAAGGTTTCCAGGGCTGAATGATATCTGTGGCATCGATGAGCTAATATGCAGGCTAACAGGGACTTTCTGCGGGCTGTTGCTTGCTCCATCAGCAGTTATGGTAATCTTGGCGGAATAGTCCCCGGCAGACATACCTGTTATATCAACCGATACAGCCACTGTATCATGCTCACCTGTGGAGCTGCCGCCTGTCGGATTCTCGCTAAGCCACTCAGCGTCATCACTGAGCGTCCAGATAATTGTATCAATGCCTGAGTTCCAGATATCCAGTGTCTCGGCTGCCGGGTTTGAACCTCCCTCGGCGACATTGAAGCTGAGGCTTGCCGGACTAAAGGAGATAATCGGCGTGGCGGCTAAAACAACCTCCACTTCAGAATCACCTGTTACGTTTTCAAAAATATGCTCTGAAGAACCGACATAATACCCCAGAAAGCCGCTGAAGGTATGAATCCCCGTCGAGGCATCATCAGGAACAGCTACCTTGTACAACACACTAAATGAAGTACCGTTATCAAAGCCCACGCCAAGCTCGCCGTACCAGGCAATATCCGCCCTATTGCCCGTAGCTAAAACAACATCGGCGGTCGGGGTGCACCATGCTGTACTAACGGTGACATTCCAGCCTTCGGGAGCAAGGTCGGTGATGGAGATAGCATTGAACTTATCTTCAGGGGTGGTGAAGGTTACGATGACATCAAATGTTTCCCCTCTTTCCACGGTGTCAGGCAAAGTCCTGACTGGATTGACTTCTTTGCCCAGAGCCATGTCCACGGGCATGAGCGCAACCGCCATCAATGCCACTATGGTAACGAACGCTACAAGCAATTTCATTTTCTCAAATTATATCAGCTACCCCCTTCCAATGGAAGAAGGTGCACTCGTTCATACTATTGGTGACACATTAGTCTCCTCTTTCTGTCATTGCGAGCCGAAGGCGTGGCAATCTCGGAAAAACAAAACTCGAAATACTAAATCCGAAATACTAAACAATATCCAAAAAGAGTAGTCAGCAATCAGCGGTCAGCAGTCAGCGGCTAGCCAATGACCACTGACCGCTTTTTTAATTTTGCTATGTCGTTTTGATTTTTGAGTTTTGACTTTCTTCCAGGTGTCACCATCTATCTGACTAGACCAGGGGCTGGCTGAATCCACCTGACTACCCAACTTTAGCCGCAAGGAAACTGCCAGGAATGAACCGACTCCATAGCTTTCCAGGTAGAAAGCTGCCACTCAGGATGCGGGTTCTCTTCCTCATCGATCGGTGTGTATAGCCAGTGGTTGACGCTTTCCATGGCATAGGACATGGTGCATGCCATGGGGACAAACCCATAGTCACCTTCGAAGTCAAGGGTGTATCCCGCGGCTAATAGTTCTGGTGTTGTCAGGTTTATGTAGTCCGGGTGATACGGATTTCTAGATGCGGACGGCATGTCATTTGTAAGTATATCAAAATAGCTGTATTTGCTACCGCTCAGCCAGTAGTCCCCGGTTGCATTGACCGTCATGGTGTAATTCGGCGTGCTTGTATCGCTTGTTAGCACTGAAGCATCTTCATACAGCGTGACGTTGACATCAGATAGCTCGTTGGCATTAACATCACGCGTCTCTCCCGCTATATCACCGCCGACTGTTACCAATACTTCACTATCTCCTATTGTGCACGATGCATATGGTCCCCACGCACCAAAGCTGTATTCAAGCCAGCTGAGCGAACAGTTATCATAAGGGAAGTAATAATTTCCTGGTGCGGCAGTCGCGGGGACAGTCACCTTATACATTACAGTAAAGTTAATTCCCTCAGCATAGGGGCCGTACCAGGCAATTTCCACCTTATTATCTGACACATTAGTTGCATCTGCTGTGGGGGAACACCACGTTTTATCAGCCTCAACCTCAAAAAAAGCGGGGGCAAGGTCAGTGAGACCGATAGCACAGAAGTTATTTAGAGGTGCGGTCCAATTAACGGAGACCTCAAATGTATCGCCGGGATACAGCATATTCGGGCTTTTCAATGTTTCATTGATATGTCTAACAACATCGAATTCAGGTGGGAAAAGCACTTGAGAATCACCAGCTATATTTTCAAGGTAAGGGCCTGCAGCACCAAAGTAATATTTCAGGAATCCAGCAAAGGTATGAAATCCCGCGTCGGCGTCTTCAGGCACAGTCACCTTATACACCGCGGTGAAGAAAGTGCCATTGCTAAACGGCCCACTCCAGACAAGCTGCATTTTACTCCCTGTACCCATAGCTGTGGTCGCCACCGGGGTGCACCACGCTACATTGACGGTGACATTCCAACCCTCGGGAGCATTGTCAACAAGGGAGATAAGAAAGAAGTTATCCGCAGGGGCAGTGAAGTTCACGGTGACATTGAACGTTTCCCCCCTTTCCACATCAACAGGCAGAGCCCTGCTGGGATTAGCCTGCTGCGCCAAAGCGGTACCTGTAGGGACGACCGCAGCAAACATCAAAACCGCCAGGGCAACAAGCACCCCTGCTACTCTCATTCTATTCGCACCAAACCGCTAGCTTCCTACCTTCGCCTATCTTCAGCAAGCAAACCAAAGTCAATCGGAGTAATGTTACCTGCGCTGAACGTCTCACCTAATGCCATCTTACTCAGGCTAGTCCAGTTCTTAACTCCAACATTACAGCATAGCTTGTGACAATATCCAAGACTTTAGTCCTAGTATCCTATCTACATTCTACATTGCCGTGTGGAAAACATCAAGTCTTGTTGGTTAACTTTAGTTACATTTAGTTATATTTTCCCACTTTTTCGGTTTTGGTCACTAAGCTGAAGACTGATAGCTACTAACAGGAAAGCAAAACTCAAAAATCAAAAGGCAAAATGACAGAGCAAAAATGAAAAAGCAGTCAGCAGTCAGTAGTCAGCAGTTAGCTAATAGCTGAAGGCTGATAGCTGAAGGCTGATAGCTGAAAGCTGATAGCTACTGAACTTTGAATTGTTCCGTTAGCCAACAGATTGATTTTTTATCTTTGATTTTTGGGTTTGGACAACCCAAAGGCCCCCTCCAATTATCAGAGGAAGGCGTCGAGAAATACGCAATCCAGAATTCGGGCTGGTAAGTTTAGGGATAGTCCGGGGCTTTATCGGAGGCTTGGGGGGGCTGAATCGTGTCTGGATGCATGCAACCTTTGAGAAAAACGGTAACAATTTGGTGCATTGCTAACTGCTGTCGTAAATAGATAGAACAATTCCCATGGATTGCCCTGTCTGCTACGGTGCTAAAGTCACCCTTATTTCAACTATGAAGCTAAGTCTCCAATCTGATCAAAGCTGCCAGCAAGCAGAGAGAAGTCCATCCCGGTCACTGCATTATTGCGGTTGAAGTCACAATTGGCATTCCAATTGGGGTCAGCAGGTGTTGACTCGAAGGCACCGGCAAGCAGAGAGAAGTCCATGCCCGTGACAGCATCGTTGCCATCGGAATCACCCTCACGAGTGGTGCCAAAATCAACCACGGTAGTATTGTCACCAGTCAACGTCACACTAGTCTCCAGCTCACTCAGGCAGGTCCAGTTCTTAATTCCGATATCATAGGTGCCTGGGATAAGACGAGTGATGGTGAAAACACCGGTAGTGTTAGTAATCGCAGTGCCTGTCCACGTTACATTGTCGAGATTACCAGCCTCAAACAGCTTCACCTCAAACGGCTCTATCCACTGAAGAGGGGATTCATCTCTTGCTATATAACTAACATGCCCTTCCAGGGTAGCGCCAGTTACGTCAATTTCAGAATCACCTATCATATTTTCATAATAAGGTCCTTCAGCGGCAATATGATATACGAGAACACCGTAAAAGGTATAAATTCCTAGCGGGGCGTCATCAGGCACAGTTACCTTATATAACGCACTAAATGAAGTACCGTTGTCAAAGCCCACACCAATCTCCCCAAACCAGGCAATCTCCGTCTCATTGCCCGTAGCTAAAACAGCATCGGCATTCGGGGTGCACCATGTTTCATCAACGGTCACATTCCAGCCATCAGGGCAAAAGTCGGTCAGACCGATGGCATTGAACTTATCTTCAGGGGCGGTGAAGGTCACGGTAACATTGAACGTCTCTCCTCTTTGCACCGTGTCAGGCAGATTTCTAATAACATCGATGAGGGCAGGAGTCGTTAATGGCAGATAATCTCTGTTTGCACCCCCTGTGATATTGTAAGGTGTATCTCCAAAGCCATCTCTGTTGGTATCATTCCCACTATAGTCCGACCAGTAGTTGCCACCGAGGTAATGACCACCGATGATATTAGTTCCAAGTGTCTTGGTGGTGTTCCAGGTATTGTTTCCATCGTCATAGGCGTTGACGGTATTGTTGAAGCAATTGTTATAGATGGTGTTGTTGTTGCACGAAAAAGACACGTAGATGCCGGAATGGTTGTTGTTTGCGCAGGTGTTGTCAGTGAGCGTGTTGTTGGTCGACAAATACAGGTGCATGCCGTCGCAGTTGTTCGAGGCGGCGGTGTTGTTGGCCAGAGTGTTGTTGTTCGAAGAAGCCAGCCAGATGCCGTAGTCACCGTTTGAGTTTGCGGCGTTGTTGGTGAGCGTGCTGTTGCTCGAAGAATACAGGAAGATGCCGTACCAGTTGTTCGAGGCGGTGTTGTTGGTGAGGTTATTGTCGCTCGAAGAATACAGGCTGATGCCATACCAGTTGTTTGAGGCAGTGTTGTTGGTGAGCGTGTTGTTGCTCGAATAATATAGGTAGATGCCGTAGTAGTTGTTCGTTACATTGTTATTAGACACGTTGCAATGCGCTGCGTTGGAAAGGTATATGCCAGCTTTGCCAACTGCAGTGGCATTTTCCACCGTGAACCCAGTGATGTTCACCCAGTCTGCCGTTACATGAAACACATGGTCATCTGGATTTGATGCGTTCACCACACAGTTCGCAGTGCCATTCTCAGATTGAATGGTCAAAGTTTTGTTCACAACTGCATTTTCATTGTATGTGCCATCCCTGACTATTATGGTATCTCCACTGGTGGCATTATCGACTGCACTCTGAATGGGCGTGGCACTGGCATTGAAAGTACCCCCATCTCTCCACCAGCCAGTCGTATTGACGCAGATATCGCCACAGGTGCAGGGTGGGCCGCTTGCCTCCGTTGTGCCTTGCGGCATTGCCACTATCCCAAAAGACAGCACCAATGTCAGTACCACCAGAATTGAAAGAGGTTTCTCTGCTCTAATCATTTCAGCTTCTTAAATTACTTATGGCGATTATCAGGGTTTAGACATATTATACCACCGAACTATGGGGAAAGGCGATATTTGTCAGTGCCACACCGTGATTGCCACGCCTTGGCCCTTCGCTCGGGGAAATCCTAAGCTCAAAGCACTAAACCCTAAACAAATCCCAATATCTAAATTCAAAGTTCAAAACGCTTTTGGTCATTTGATATTGTTTAGTATTTCGGATTTAGTGTTTAGGATTTTGTTTTCCGGGATTGCCTCGCCCCGTTTGATAGTAAACATCTAGCTACGCTGCAATGGCAATAAGGAGAGGACGGCTACGAAGCCGCCCTCTTTGCCATACAAGGCTTGAACTTATATTTCCCTTCTAGTTCTCCTGAGTATGAAGAATAGTGCCACGATAACTGCTATAACGGCCACCACAATGGCTATTATGCCGCCAGTCCCCAATCCACCACCAGAGAGACCGCCACCCACTACCTCAAACTGCCCACTCTGCCCGCCAAGGGAAACCTGATAGTCGCCTGCCTGCGATTTGCTCACCGTGAATATCACACTTTTGCTTGCCCCCGCGGCAACAGACACCATTTGGCTATCCTCAACCACTTCGTTGATGTACAGAATGGCATCATAGCTGCCAGTCTCCCCGCCGGTGTTAGCCACATTGACCGAGATTGTCACCTGCTCGCCAGGCTCAACCTGCTGCGGCGTGATGCTGAGTGCAGAGGCAGAGAGATTCGCCGGCCCCCCTGGAATAGGTACCGTTGCCGGCTCTATATGCAAGCTGACCGGGACCCGCACCTCAGCAGACCCGGTAATGGTAATGGTAGCACTGTAATCCCCGACTTCCATGCCAGTGACATCAACCGATACCGTTACGTCCTCACACTCACCTTCGCCAAGGCTGCCATTCACGGGAGTTTCACTGAGCCAGCCAGCGGTATCACTCAGCGACCAGTCCATTGTCCCACTTCCCCAGTTGCACAGCTCGAGCGTCTGGTCTGGAGGCTTTTCTCCTCCCTCAACAGCGCTGAAAGTGAGCTTGTGTGGACTGACGGAGATGCCTGGCGGCACCCCAACTTGCACCGTGCCGTTAACCACCATGCTCCAATTGATTAGGCTCGTTCCGGCATAAATGATGTCAGTTATCCTCAACAGTGCAATATCCACGAATTCTAGCGTTGACACCCCGCCTGTGCTCTTACTGGTGAAGTTGATGGTACATACCAGGAGGGAACCAGTAACCGGCGTCAACAGAGAACCAGCGGTATAATCAATGGTTCCATTAGTATTGTCGAACTTTGACCACAAAACATTCGGCAGCGCACCGTCCGTGATGCTAACCACCTCCAGATAAGTGGGACTGAAGTTCAGGTGAGCATCCGCGGTATCCCAGCTCTGCGTGGAAGGTACATTCGCCCATATATCCACGCTGAAGTTTTCACTGAAACCCACTGTGACGGTATCGGGCTGCACCTCTATGCCTGAATTCCCATCAGCTAGAGTTACCTGCGGCGGTGCTCCCGCCGCCGATACCAACCCCAAACACACCGCAACGATGATCGAAATTGAGAGGAATCTCCAGAGTTTAATCATTTTTACCTCCGTGATAAACGCTTATTTCATTACTATATCACTACACTAACTTTGTCAATAGGCTGTAATGGGTTATATGATTGGTGGCCGGATTTTTCTTCTTGTCATTGGCGGCCTTTTCTACCTATCATTGCCCGCGAAGCGTGGCAATCTCAGGAAAGCAAAACTCAAAAAACAATCCGTTAGCTAACGGAAAAATGACAGAGCGGCCAGTAATCAGCAGTCAGCGGTTAGCTAATGCCTGAAGGCTGATAACTGATAGCTACTAAACTGTCATTGCGAGCCCCTTTTTATTGTCATTTAATAACAACCAGCCCCCTCCCGGTGGAAGGGGGCTGGTTACATCCACCTGACTACCCGGCTTAAGCCAGGCTACTCCCCGGAGTGGACCACCTCCATGGCCTTCCATGAAGAAAGCTGCCACTCCGGATGTGGTACCTCTTAATATCCTTGCAGTGGCCCTACCTTGTTAAAGTTGCCGGCAAGCAGTGAGA
>Ga0315545_1003902_pt1 | contig 12505 bp, 11 predicted proteins | sample SalMarSW160210MG_FD_203096 | JGI IMG/M metagenome (GOLD analysis project Ga0315545, IMG submission 203096) | Salt marsh sediment microbial communities from the Plum Island Ecosystem LTER, Massachusetts, United States - Salt Marsh Sediment SW1602-10 ... | reverse complement strand
TAGGGGAGTTGGGGATCGAACCTGAACGGGTCAATGTAAAAGGAGGGGCCACCGCCATCGGCCACCCTCTTGGCGCTACTGGGTGCAGGTTGGTGGGGACACTTGCAAGAATTCTCAATGAAAAGGATACCCGATATGGGTGCGCAAATGCCTGTTGTGGTGGTGGCCAGGGAGTTGCTACTATAATAGAGAGAGAAAAATATGATTGGTAGAAAAAAAGCTAATACTCTATTGATGTCAAGGATAAATTGCCAAGATGTAAAGGAATGTAACAATGGAAGATGCTGATCAAAAGGTTGTAGTAACCGTTGCGGTCACCGGTTCAATAGGCAGCAGATCAGGACATCCGTACCTGCCGATTACTCCTGAGGAAATCGCCAACAGCGCGGTAGATGCATGTTCAGCTGGTGCTTCTGTGGCACATATCCACGTAAGAGACCCCGTTACCGGTGAACCCTCGATGGCATTCGAGCTGTATCAGGAGGTCTTTGAGCGCATAAGGGGTGCCTCGGACATGGTGATAAATCTGACCACCGGTGCGGGCGCACGAATAATTCCGGACGATTTGAATCCTGTAGGTCTGGATTCGGGGACCACATGGAGCTCACCTGAAAGAAGAACTGAACATATTGTGAAACTCAAACCGGAATTATGTTCACTGGATATAGGCTCGATGAATTTTGGACCTCGCCTCTTCGCCAATATTATGCCGCATGTGGAAGAAATGGCGAGACGGATCAAGGATGCAGGCGTGAAGCCCGAGTTGGAGGTCTTTGATATGGGTCACATCGCGATCGGCTGCCGACTTTTGGAGAAAGGGCTGGTGGATAGCCCTCCCATCTTTCAATTATGTCTGGGCATTCAGTGGGGAATACCGGCAACCACCAAGAACATGCTTACCATGAGTGAAGCTCTCCCCCCTGACGCAATATGGGCGGGATTTGGCATAGGACCGGCCAGTTTTCCCATGGTTGCCCAATCAGCGCTGCTTGGGGGAAATGTTCGTGTTGGTTTTGAGGATAATTTTTACCTGAGCCGCGGAAATCCTGCCAAAAGCAATGCGCAGCTGGTGGAAAAGGCCGTGGACATGCTAAGGGCATTGGATAGAGAGCCGGCTTCGCCTCAGGAGGCGAGGGAGATCCTTGCCTTGCTATAAAAATTATTTGTTATCCGATGGAATTCCTTTATCATTTACATAGGGGAGGCGGATAAGAGAGTTAGCAATGAACGTTGCACTATAGAAGGGAGGAAACAGTGAGGACCAAAGAGCAGTGGCTTGAGGGTTTACAAAAGATGAAGAGAAACCTTTACATGGGTGGGGAGAAGATCGGTCGTGATGACGAGCGTTTCATGCCTGCTTTTAATATCATGGGAACAACATTTGAGTATGCCGCCAGGCCGGAACATAAAGACTTGATGACCGCGACATCTCACCTTGCCGGAGAGAAAATCAATAGATTCTGTCATATCCATCAAAACACCGATGATCTCCACAAGAAACAGGACATGACCCGTATGATTTGCCGGGTTGTGGGAGGATGTGTCCAGAGGTGCATGGGAATCGATGCGGCAAATGCGATTTACACGGTGTCCTACGAGGCAGACAAAGACAATAACGGCGCAACCCAATACCACGAAAATTTCAAAAAGTGGCTTGAGCGCTTTCAAAGGGAAGACCTGGTTGGATGTTGTGCGCAAACAGATGTAAAAGGGGATAGAATGAAACGGCCAAGCGAGCAACCAGATCCTGACTCCTATGTTCATGTGGTTGAACGAAAAAGTGATGGGATTGTAGTGCGGGGATGTAAGCTGCATATCTCCGAGGCGGCTATTGCAGACGAGATACTGGCTGTACCTACACGATCACTACGGGAGGATGATAAAGACTATGCTGTTGCGTTTGCCGTACCCAGTGATTGGGACGGGGTAAAGCACCTGTTAACCATACATAACTATCGTGATCGAAAATACTTTCCCAAGGGATTTAATGGGGGAAGCACTGATTCTTATGTGATCTTTGACGATGTATTTGTTCCCTGGGAAAGGGTATTCCTCTGCGGGGAATATAAACATGGGGGAATCCTGGCACTGCTGTTTGCCCTTTTTCACCGTCACAGTTATTCTGGGTGCAAACCGGCTTTAGGTGATCTTATGCTTGGCGCCTGTGCCCTTGCAGCGGATGCGAACGGTATTGCAAGGGCGAAGCATGTCACGGATAAATATGCAGAGGTAATCATGGTAACTGAGCTTGGGTATGCTGCGGGTTTCGCCGCATCAGAGCTGGGCAAGCCTGAGCTCTATATCCCCGGTGTGGGCTTTAGACCCTATGGGCCAGGCAACTATATCCCAGACTCCATTTTCAGCAATGTTGGTCGGTGTCTGACCGGTGAGGCCGTCTACCACGAGATGGAAATGCTGGCGGATATCTCAGGAGGTATGCCGGCCACATTCCCTTATGAAGGTGAATTTGTCAATCCAGAGGTTAAGGAGTTAGCGAGGAAATACACGACCAGAAGTCACACCATGTCACAGGAAAATCAGGCACAATTGTGGCGATACATTGGTGACATCACTTGTTCTGCAAAAGGAGGAATTTCTTGTTTTGGGGCCATGCATGGTGGTGGATCGCCAAGGATGGAGAGGATAGCGATTACCTCACAGTATGATGTTGAGGCAAGAAAAGAGATGGTGCGAAGGATAGCAGGCATGACAAAGGATTAAAAGATCGAAATCCGAAGTATCTTACCATGGCAACATTTTGGAAGAACATACTGCATTGTGATGGGTGAAGGTGGAAAGTGATAACATCCCTTTACTTTGACGATTTTTATGTAGGCCAGAGGTTTGTGACCAAGGCAGATGTCGTGAACTTTGCCGCGCTTACCTGGGACCACAATCAGCTCCATACCGATGCCGAGTATGCAGCGAGAACTATGTATGGCAAACGGATCGCCCATGGCCTCTTGGGAGTTGCCATCCATACCGGTCTGGCCTCCTCCCTTACCGAGCAGAGTATCCTGGCGCTTCTCGAACTGAGGTGGCAGTTTAAGCTGCCTCTCTATATAGGCGATACCATCCACGTGGAGCAGGTGGTAAAGGAGATGCGAGAGGATGAACAGAAAGACCGGGGAATACTCACGATTGAAAAGGAGCTGATCAATCAGCGAAGTGAAGTAGTGCAGAGAGGCACAACAACGGTACTTGTGGCAAAGAGATGCTATAAATGGGAAGGATAGGGAGCCCTGTGGAAAAGGTCACTCTCAATAATGATAAATGGTGCGCGGCTCCTCAGCATAGATAGAGGACCTTTTGAACATGAAAAACTCAACGTGACAAGGAGGCATCGATGGAGATTAAGAAGATATTTGTGGCCGGTGCAGGCGCAATGGGTGCCGGCATTGCCCAGGTCTGTGCCCAGGCGGGATACAGGGTGGTAATGAGAGACCTCACCGATGAGATCGTAGACAAGGGTTTGAAGACGATTGCCTGGTCGGTTGGAAAGCTCGTGGAAAAGGGCAAGATCCAGGGCACGGCGGATGAGATCGTGGCAAGGATCGAGGGAACGCTCGATTTTTCCGCTGCTAAGGATGCGGATTTTATCTTCGAGGCCGTGATTGAGGATCTGGATATCAAGAAGGAGGTGTTTTCAGAACTGGACACACTCTGTCCATACCACACGATCTTTGCCTCCAATACCTCGGCGATTCCCATCACCGATATCGCGGAATCAACGAAAAGGCCTTCCCAGGTGGTGGGAACCCATTTCTTTAACCCAGTTCCCATGATGAGGGTTGTGGAAATCGTAAAGGGATTGATCACCTCAGAGGAGACCATGGGGGCTGCCGAACGCCTATGTCAGTCCCTGGGAAAGGAAACCATCAGGGTGAACCGTGATGTGGCGGGCTTTGCACTCAATAGGATCAACTTCCCCAGCACCATTGAGGCCATACGGCTTGTGGAAGCAGGGGTAGCGAGAGTGGAGGATATCGATAAGGGCATGCGCCTAGGCTTTGGCCGGCCCATGGGTCCTTTCGAGACCGCTGATCTGGCCGGTTTGGATGTGGGATATAATGCAATGAGTGCCGTCTACCGAGAAACCCAAGACGAGAAGTTCTACCCGCCCATGCTCCTTCAGCGCAAGGTAAGGATAGGGCACCTCGGAAGAAAGACAGGCATCGGCTGGTACAAGTACGACGACAAGGGCAACAACCTCGGACCTGCCAACTAAGAGGGAAGGGCAAAACACATGGCTGACATACTGGCAACCTATACCATAGAGAATGCCATCGCCGTGATAACGATCGACAACCCACCTATGAATCCTTTAACTTCGCAGTTGAGGGATCAATTGGTTGCCACCTTTGATGAGCTTGATTCAAAAAAGGATGAGATACGCGTGGTGATCCTTACCGGGAGGGGAAAGGCCTTCATGGCCGGAGCGGATATCAAGTCCTTCCCTGAGCTTACCCAGGAAAAGGCCAAGGCAAGATTGAAAGAGGGCAGGCAGCTCTACCTGAAGGTAGAGCAGTTCGAGAGGCCCGTTATCTGCGCCATTAATGGGTATTGCCTCGGCGCGGGTTTGGAGTTGGCCATGTGCTGTGATATCAGGGTTGCCTCCTCTCAGGCCCAGTTAGGGCAGCCTGAGATAAACGTAGGGGTTATTCCCGGCGGCGGCGGAACCCAGCGGCTTCCCCGGTTGGTAGGCGTGGGAATCGCCAAGGAATTGATCTATACAGGGAAATTCATCAACGCTGGGGAGGCGGCACGGATAGGCCTGGTAAATAAGGCGGTGGATCCGGAAAGGCTCATGGATGAGGCCATGGAAATGGCGAGCCTTATTGCCGGCAAGCCCCCCTTGGGCATTAGAGCCGCCAAAGAAGCCATTGATAGAGGGCTTAACATGACACTCCTAGAAGGCCTTGAAGTAGAGGCCTACCACTGGAGCTACCTTTGCGGGACCGAGGATCAAAAGGAGGGCGCCAGGGCCTTTATCGAGAAGCGCAAACCGGTTTTTAAGGGGAGGTAGTAAATACCGCCACACGGTAAACAAGCGGCAAAGAAAGGGGGTGATGAAATTCTTGGTAGAAAGTTAGGAATTGGGTAGGCAGGATCGTATCTTCCTTAATGCACCCTATAACAAGGAGGGAAAAGTCATGAAAACCAACAAAATTTTTGGATGGGTTTCGGTATTTATGTCGGCTTTGTTTTTCATGGGTATTTTAGGTGGTATCAATCAAACAGCACTCGCAGCAGATACGACCATCAAATGGAGATGCCAGGTTCACTGGCCGACTTCAAGCTCGTCCTACCGGGACAGCCTGCTCGTCGTTATTGATAGACTCAAAAAGCGGACCAATGGCCAGCTTATCATAGAGCCTTATGCCGCTGGCGCTTTGGTGCCATACATGGAGATCTTTAATGCTGTAAAACGTGGCATGGTCGAGATCGCAATTACCTCTTCCGCCTACCCCCGAGATCAGGTACCCTTGATGAATGTTGCCTCGGGGCTCCCCTTGAATTTCGGAAATGTCTGGGAAGCCGTCTATTTTCATAAGTGGCTGGGTTTTGAGCAGATGATGAAGGATGAGTGCGCTAAGCACGGTTTATATTACTTTACGGATAAGGTCTATCCAACGGAACTCTCTCTCAAAAAACCGGTCAGGAAGTATGAAGATTTTAAGGGGTTAAAGCTGCGTTCTTCAGGCATACTCCAGGTATACCTGACCTCCCTTGGGGCCGCTGCCTCCATCATTCCAGGAGGTGAGATTTACGCAGCCTTATCTTCAGGGGTGGTGGATGGAGTTCATTGGGGTGCGGTTCAGGGCAGTTCCAGCATGAGATTTTATGAAATCAACAAGTATCATTTAAGGCCGGCCCTTAATATTGCAGCCACGGACATCTGGCTGGTTAATAAGGAGGCCTTTGGCAAACTCCCCGAGGATATTCAAAAAACCCTTTTGGCAACCCTTGATGAGCAGTTCTTTCTGCGTACCAATCAGTATATTTATCTGGAGGACACAACCCTCGCCAAGGCCCAAAAAGAACAAGGCGTAGAGCTGATCACACTTCCTCCAAAGGAGGTTGCCAAAATGCAGCAGGCGGCCTGGAAGATATGGGATGATGTAGCTAAAAAAGATCCGCAATGCGCCAAAGCCGTGCAAATGCTCAAAGACTTCAACAAATCCTTGGGCCGGTAACAGAAACTGTTAAACCACAATTTGAACGAGGTGCCGGATAAAAAGAAAAAGGTTTGTGAGCCCATGTAAGATGACGGTCATTTGACCCACGTTGAAAATAAGCCAGGAACGTCCAGGTCAAATGACCGTCTCATTCGTGGAGAATGGAGGAAATGAGGTGGCTACTCTGAATGCAATTCTTGATTTAGTCGATAAGATAAATGACTGGGTAGGAAAAATTCTATCGTTTGGTGTATTGTTCATGTTTGCCCTGGTTATGATCGAGGTCATACGGAGGTACTTATTTAACTCTCCCACCGTGTGGGGCAATGAGCTGACTCAGCTAATCTTTGGCGTCTACGTCGTGCTCTGTGGAGGATATGTCCTCAGGTGGGGAGGCCATGTAAACGTAGATATTTGGTATGGCCGGTTTTCAGACAAGGGAAAGGCCATCATTGATATGATCACTTTTTCTCTCTTCCTTATGTTCTGCGGTATGATGTTGGCCTACGGAGGGTCATTGGCCTGGGAATCTCTAAGGACATTCGAGCATTCACAATCTGCCTGGAATCCTCCTCTCTACCCCGTGAAACTCATGATTCCAACAGGAGCTTTTCTCCTTCTGCTGCAGGGAATTGCAAAGCTGGTTCGTGACATCGTAACGGTGGCAACCGGTCGAAAAATGACAGCTCCTAAAACCGCAGAAAGGGAAACACTATGAGTATCGATTTATTAACAGTATTCTTTTTCCTCGCCCTTTTTATCTTTCTCTTTCTTGGTCTTCCCCTTCCTTTTGTGCTGGGCGGGGTATCCGTTATGTTCATTTATTTTACCTGGGGTCCCCAGGCCTTCTATATGGTCGCTGCACAAACCTGGGGGGCCATGAATAAATTTACGCTGGTGGCAATACCTCTATTTATCTTCATGGCCATGATTTTAGAAAGATCTGGAGTGGCCAATGACCTGTACGACATGATGTACCTTTGGTTTGGACCTGTGAATGGGGGGTTGGCTATTGGTACCGTGGTGATATGTGCTATTTTTGCGGCCATGTGCGGGATCAGCGGAGCGGCCGTGGTGAGCATGGGAACCATTGCCCTTCCCTCCATGCTAAAAAGAAACTATGATAAATTTTTGGCCGTAGGATGCATCAACTCCGGGGGGGGCTGGGGAATCCTGATTCCCCCCAGTGTGATTATGATCCTCTATGCACTCATTTCAGGGGAATCCGTGGGAAAGCTTTTTGCAGGCGGAGTTATCCCAGGATTGCTGCTTCTGGTTCTCGTTTCCAGCTACATTGGGATTAGATGTTATTTCCAGCCCCATTTAGGGCCGGCCCTTCCTCCCGAAGAGCGAGGAGACTGGAAGAAAAAAATGGCAGCATTCAAGGCGGTGCTCTTGCCTGCCGTTATCGTTATTATGGTCCTGGGATCCATTATCGGGGGCATTACGACGCCCACGGAAGCCGCGGCTATGGGTGTTCTGGGATCCCTTATTTCGGCGCTGGTCTACAGGCATTTAACCTGGAAGCTTGTCGAGCAGGCTTGCATCCGCACATTGAGGCTCACCGGCATGATTATGTGGATTCTGTTCGGCGCCTATTGTTTCAGTGCTGCCTATCATGGGATGGGAGCTCCCCATTTTATAGAGCATCTGATGAAGTACATACCGGGCGGTCCTTGGGGGACCATTATTTTTATCCAGATCGTTATATTCATTTTGGCGATGGTGATGGACCCAGCAGGCATCATGATGATTACCGTTCCCATATTTTTGCCTTTCGTCAAGGCCCATGGATTTGATCCCTTATGGTTTGGGATTTTATTTACCATCAATATGGAAATCGGCTACATGACACCGCCATTCGGTTTTAACCTCTTCTATCTCAAAGGCATTGTGCCGCCCGGGATAACCATGGGAGACATCTACCGATCGGTGATCCCCTTTACCATCGTTGAATCGACAGGATTGGCCATCGTCATGATCTTCCCAAAGATCGCAACCTGGCTGCCATACGCCGTTTTCGAATAATTGAACAATCCTTTTCATGCCTTTTTTTCACATCAATCAAAAGCCCTTTTCCTCACCAATCGAGGGCATGAAGGTCATTGATCGGACCCATTCTATGAGATGATGAGCGAATAAACCGAGGAGGTATAAGATGGGCTTTACGGTCGTTCATACGTATGCCTTAAGCGGGGTAGATCATGGAGATACGCTGCTCAAATCACTTGATGCAACACTGGTCAAGGGAGTGTGGCCCACGGAAGATGAGATCATCAGCAACACAAAGGGAGCTGATGCTGTGATTGGGGCCGCCTCCAGGCAGCCCTTCACCCGGCGTGTTCTCGAAACCTTGACGAATTGCCGCATCCTTGCAGGTATCGCCATAGGATTTGAGGCGGTAGACCTTGAGGCCGCAGCGGAATATACAATCGTGGTGACCAATGTACCTGATTACTGCATGGATGAGGTATCGGGTTTGGCCATCGGTTTCATGCTTGCACTCGGCCATAAGATGTTTCAGATCGATAGGGCGGTCAGGGAAAGGCAGATCAATTTTACCGGCAGCCGGCAGGCCGTGGAGGAGGTGGGTTATCCTATGTTCCGGATGCGTGACCAAACCCTGGGCATTGTGGGCCTGGGAAAGATCGGCACGGCCACGGCGCTTAAGGCAAGGGGCCTGGGGATGAGGGTAATCGCCTATGATCCCTATGTCCTTGACGGGGTTATGGAAAGCCGCGGGGTGAAGCCGGTAGATTTCAGCACATTACTTCGGGAATCGGACTTCATCAGCATCCATACGCCCCTAACCCCGGAGACACACAACATGTTCGGCTACAAAGAATTTAAGAGCATGAAGCCCACGTGCTATTTTATCAATACCGCGAGAGGAGGGTGCGTGGATGAGCAGGGCCTCATCAAAGCCCTCACGGAAGGCCTTATTGCCGGCGCTGGAATAGACGTGACGGTAAAGGAACCAATAGAGGCTGATAACCCGCTCATCACGATGCCTAATGTTATCCTTACCGGACACAGCGGCTTTTACTCCATAACATCGGACAGGGAGCTTTTTCTCAAACCCATGACCCAGGTAGTCATGGCCTTGAATGGTGAGTGGCCGATGTACGGTCTCAACCCGGAGATACGAGAAACGTGGCTTGAAAAGTGGGGCAGGGAGGTCTAGGTGATTTGGATGGGCAGGAAAGATACAATAAGAGATTGTAACTGCCTCAGAAGACAAGATTTCTTATTCGAAGTGGGATACTAAGACCCTGGAGAGAGTTACCGCCTGAGACTCGGGGAGGCCATCATGTCTTATTTGACGGATAACCGTGAAGGAATTGAGTATTTGTTTATGGGCAACGAAGCTATTGCGCGGGGGGCGCTCGAGGCCGGAGTGAACGTTGCCAGTGGATATCCGGGCACCCCTTCTTCAGAGATCATCGAGAGTCTGGCGAAGGTAGCCAAGGAAAGAAACCTCTATGTGGAATGGTCTGCAAACGAAAAAGTGGCGCTGGAGGTCGCTGCGGCAGCGTCTTTTTCCCGGCTCAGATCCCTGTGTGCCATGAAGCAGGTTGGTGTGAATGTGGCCTCCGACTTCCTGTTACATCTCGGCCTTTCCGGAACCAGAGGTGGAATGGTGCTGGTGACCTGTGATGATCCGGGGGCTTTATCCAGTACTAACGAGGGTCCCTCCCGTCATTACGCTCGGATGTTCGAAATTCCCCTGCTGGAGCCGGGGGATTTCCAGGAGGCGAAGGATATGACCAAATGGGCCTTTGAGCTCTCTGAGGAGATCAGGAACGTGGTCATGGTTCGGAGCGTTACCCGCGTGTCACATGCAAGCGGCAATGTCAGGCTTGGTGCACTTCCGGAAATGGAGGTCCATGCCGATTTTAGATATGAAGCATCTGCCTTGAATGCAAATGAAGGCCCGGCTGAGAGCGTACCCGTGGGCGAGAAGCATAGGCTTCAGCAGGAGAAACTACAAAAGGCCATAAAACTTTTCGAACAGAGCCCTTTTAATACCTATCAAGGACCGGATAAACCGGAGCTTTTGATCATCACCAGTAGCGCCGGCAACCTTTATGCAAGAGAGGCGATAAGCTTGGTAGGAGTCGAGGACAGGGTAGGGCTCTTGAAACTTGGTACCACCTGGCCTTTGCCCCCAACCTTACTCACGAAGTTTCTATCAAAGACAGATAAGATCATGATCGTTGAGGAGGTCCTGCCATTTCTGGAAAACAATGTAAAGATTCTGGCAGCTGAAAAGGCCAGGGACGTAGGGATGAAGACCTTCTACGGTAAAAACGAGGGTACCATACCCACAACAGGAGAACTGAGCCCCGATATCGTAGTATCGGCTCTGTGTAAAATTCTGAAGATCGATTACCGTGAAATGGACCATGAGTATGAGAAGGTACTCCAGGTGACAACCATTTCACAGGTGCCGGAAAGGGCAAGAACTTTCTGCCCGGGCTGTCCTCACCGGGCATCCTTCTGGAGCATCCATAACGCCCTTCAAATGAATAACCGAAGAGGGTTCGTATGCGGGGATATCGGCTGCTACGCTATGGGTCGATTTTCTTGTGGATTTAATACCACCAAGACGCTCCACGCTATGGGATCAGGGGCAGGGCTTGCCAGCGGATTCGGCAAATTAGCGCAATTCGGCATGGACCAACCGGTATTAGCTGTTTGCGGTGATTCCACCTTTTTCCATGCTGCCTTACCGGCCCTGGTCAATGCAGTGCACCATAACGCCGATATCACCCTTGTGGTATTGGATAACAGTGGCACGGCGATGACCGGATTCCAGCCCCATCCCGGGCTTTCAATTAACGCAATAGGGGATGACGTGCCGGAAATCGATATTGCCGAAGTGTGTCAAGCCATTGGAGCCACGGTGGAAACACGAAATCCTTTCGATCTGGAAGAGACCCAAGCAACACTCAGTCAACTGATTGAGAGTAGACAGGGAGTCAAGGTCTTGATTCTCAGACAGGAATGCGCCTTAAGCCCGGATAGGAGATATACGAAGCAATACGACATGCAGGTAAACGAAAGCCTTTGCCTCGGTGAGGAGTGCGGCTGCAATCGCCTGTGTACACGAATATTCCAATGTCCCGGTCTTGTCTGGGATAAAGAGAAGAAAAAAGCCAGGATCGATGAGGTGCTGTGTGTGGGTTGTGGAGTCTGCTCATTGATTTGTCCGGCAGGTGCGATAGAGCGGAAGGAGGTGGCATGAGGCGTGGAAAGGATTCTATCGGCAAAAGACCCTTATAATATTATTATGGGCGGGGTAGGCGGCCAGGGAAATGTCATGGCATCCAGGGTGTTGTCGAATATGCTGGTTCGCAAGGGTTTTCAAGTCACCATAGGAGAGACCTTCGGGGCATCTCAAAGGGGCGGATCCGTGATGAGCCATATCAGGGTTTCGACTCGATCCGCATGGAGCCCTCAGATACCGAAGGGAAGGGCCGATATAGTCGTTGCCCTCGAACCTATCGAGGCGGTCAGGATCTTGAGAAACTACGGCAACTCCCATGTGAAGGTATTAGCGAATACCCGCCCCATCTATCCCGTTGGTGTTATTTCCGGCGAATTGGATTACCCGTCATTAGGAGAGATCGAGGAATTCGTGAATAGAGTATCCTTGGCCTCATGGTTTATCGATGCCACAGGTGAGGCAATGAAGTTGGGCAATCCTGTTTTAGCAAATATCATCATGATAGGTGCTTTATCCCGGATAGAGGAGCTGCCGCTGGATCGCGAGGACTTCAGTGTTGTTATCGGCAGGAGCTTGCCGGCGGGAAAACAGGACCTGAATCTCAAGGCCTTTGATATCGGCTCCTCTTTGCTGAGCAGTAGCTGCTAAAAAATCAAGACAAAGCCCAGAAGAGAATCCATGAAAACAATCTCGGTCCCTTCACGACGCTGGTATGAAAACAGAGAGCGTGGGCTCACATTCCCTGATCGGTGGGAGGTGGACTACCTCACTTGCCCCGGGTTTGATAAACCCGGGCTCAGTCCTGGCGAAATCAAAGACAAAATCGAGTACCCAATTGCTGGTCCTACGCTTGAGGAATTAGCTCGCAGTAAGAGCCAAGCCGTCATCCTCTTTGATGACATGACGCGACCGACACCGGTGAAAGCGGTTGCCTCTTGTATCCTTGAAATTCTTCACCGGGCCGGGATAAACAAAAGACAGATCCGCTTCATCTGGGCCCTCGGGGCTCATGGAGCCTATGACATGATCAATGCCCGAAAGAAATTGGGAGATGAGATTGTGGAACAATACCCTGTTTACAACCACGATCCCTTCC
>Ga0315545_1003901_pt1 | contig 12506 bp, 8 predicted proteins | sample SalMarSW160210MG_FD_203096 | JGI IMG/M metagenome (GOLD analysis project Ga0315545, IMG submission 203096) | Salt marsh sediment microbial communities from the Plum Island Ecosystem LTER, Massachusetts, United States - Salt Marsh Sediment SW1602-10 ... | reverse complement strand
CGTCACCATTCGCTTTTTGAATCTCTTCGAGCTCATTAACGATATAATTCACTCTGTTCTTATATTTTTCTTCTCCCGTTGATGCGTACATTAGTGACAGGGCACTTAGATAGTGGCCGAGAGAGTGCCCCATAAGAGCCATTGATTCCCAGCCTCCGTAAGGTCTTGCCTTGGGTTCGAGTCCGGCTCTCGTGCGGAAATTGGCCAGCAGCCTGTCGGGCTCATAGTTCATTAGTGATTTACCGCTTAAATCCTGGGCGTGCTTAAATGGCCCATCGAGCAGCCGCACATCTTTTAAATCGAAAGTGCGTACCTTAAGGGCCTTGTCTTCACAGCTTTTCATCGCAGGGTCCTTGATTTCAGCAAAAACCTGAAAGGAAAAAATTAAAATCAGTGATATGGACAAAAAACGTGTTTTCATTTTGAACCTCCTATAAAAGAACGCCATTTTTTAAACAGAGATAGATTATAATTAAAAGTGTTTTTTTTCAAGCTAATTTTTTGCATCCTGTTATAGTATTGAGAATTTTAAATGTACTGCAGTTCCTGCAGGCTGGCTTATTTTGTTGATTTGCGTGAATAAATTTTATATTATGCATCAAAGCTGTAGCGGTATTTTCGTGGGGAAAAGTATCTCGCGTTAATAGTGTTTCTTGAGGCTGAGAAAAATGAAAAAAAGAACTGTATTTTTCGCAATTTATATTGCCTGGCTGTTTTCAATAACATTTCCAGCAGCAGCCGATACCTGGGAGAGAAAAGATATATCCGAGGAGCTGACCTGGAGGCTTGAGGATATTTATACTTCAGACCAGGCCTGGCAGGATTCTTTCCAGGCTTTATCTGAAAAGATGAAGTCAATTACGAAATATAAAGGCAAGCTTGGCGAATCAGCAGATGAATTGATAGAGTGCCTGAAGCTCGACAGCGATATCTCGAAAGAGCTTTCAAGATTATCGAGCTACGCAAGTATGAAAGCCGACCAGGATTTGCGCAATTCAAGATACCTTGCTTTGCAGCAGAAGGCTCATAATCTTTCCACCGAGTACCGCTCGTTGTCTTCTTTTATAAAGCCGGAGATTTCAAAAATTGACGCTGAGAAAATTGATGAGTTTCTAAAAGAGAAGGGCGAACTTGGCGTATACAAATTATTTTTGAAGGATATCCAGCGAACAAAAGTGCATCGGCTGAGTGAGAGCGAGGAAAAGATTTTGGCAGATGTCGGCTTGTTTGCTTCCGGCCCGGAAAATATCTATTCGATTTTTACAAATGCTGAAATGCCTTATCCCGAAGTGACTTTGTCGAACGGCCGGACGGTAAAAATCACAAAGGCCGCATATACCTTGTATCGTGCCGAAAAAAGCAGGGCCGACAGGGAAAAGGTCTTCAAAGCTTTTTTCGGCTCTCTGGATTCCTTTAAGGAGACGTTTGCCGCTCAGTTATATGAAAATATCAAAAAGGATGTTTTCTACGCCCGAACGAGAAAGTATGAATCCTCTCTGCATGCTGCCCTTGACAGTGATAATATCCCTGTGGAGGTCTTTAACAGTTTGGTTGATAATGTTCATAAAAATCTCAATACACTTCACAGGTATCTGAAACTGAAGAAAAGAATACTCAGTTTTGACGTCTTACAATATTCCGACCTGTACGTCACAGCAGTTGAAGGGGTGGATGCCAATTATACACCTGAGCAGGCAGAACAGCTTATCTTAAAGGCTGCCGAGCCCCTCGGAAAAGAATATACTGATATCCTGGAAAAGGCTTTTACTCAGAGATGGATTGATTATTACCCCACGCCCGGCAAGCGTGCCGGCGCTTATTCCAACGGTTCTGTTTACGATGGTCATCCCTTTATATTGATGAATTATAATGGTAAATATGATGATGTAAGCACCCTTGCTCACGAGCTCGGTCATTCTCTGCATAGCTATCTTTCGAATACCAATCAGCCGTACCCTACGGCTGATTATTCGTTTTTTGTTGCCGAAGTTGCCTCGACTTTTAATGAGGTGCTTTTAATTGATAAAGTGCTCGAGCAAGTTGAGGATGATAATACAAAGCTGGCTATTTTGACGAATTACCTTGAAAATGCCAGGGTTACTTTATTCCGGCAAACCCTGTTCGCGGAGTTCGAATTGAAGATTCATCAGCTTGTCGAGCAGGACCAGCCTTTAACCGGTGACCTGCTTAATCAGATTTACGGTGACCTGCTGAAGCTTTATTATGGCCATGATAAAGGTGTCTGTCACATTGATGACCTTTACAGCATCGAGTGGGCTTATGTCCCTCATTTTTATTATGATTTTTACATTTACCAGTATGCTACTTCCTTTTGTGCCTCGCAGGCCCTCTCGAAGCAGGTGCTCGATAATCAGCCCGGTGTCGTTGACAAATATTTGAATCTGCTCAAATCAGGCGGCTCGGATTATCCCATTAATCTGCTGAAAAATGCAGGATTGGATATGACAACTTCTGAGCCTTTCAATCAGACCATAGCTGTTATGAACGATGTTATGGACCGGATAGAGCAGCTTCTCGATACTAACAAAGCTGTCAGTATGAAGTAAATTTCTCTATATCTTAATTATTGTAAAATCATATAGCTTGGAGTGACGCCGCCGAAAACCAGCAGAATCCTGTCACCGGCAAAATTTGTCTGGGCGATGTCTTTTCCCTGGCTGTCGGCCGTCTTATCAAGCAGTTTTGGGCCTTTGAGAATTTTGCCCTGATTATCGATTACAAAGCAGCTTACTTTTCCATCATTGTCAACGGCGGTTAAGAATATATTGCCGTTTGACATTTTTGTGGTCATAACCTTACCGGCACCCTGGCCGAGAAGCGTTACCGGCTGGCCGATTGTGTCGCCGTTTCTGTTATGTATGGTGTATCGACCGGTTGAATGGGCCATAAGTATATTACCGTTGCCGAGTGTGCAGGTTTCAAGCGGGTAGAATTGTCCCGTTATGCGCTCGCTTGCTATCGTGGTTCTGCAGTAAGGGTCGATGACTGTCGTATAAGTAAATCCGGTTTTATATGTTAAAAACATCAGTCCGTCCGGCAGCAACGTCGCTGAAATATGGGATGTAAGCCCGAGAGAATTAAAGGTTTGTTCCGGTATTACAATACTGCCTGAAGAGCCGACTACCAGAAGTTTGCCCATTCCGCTTGCGCCGGTTTTTTTATGGAAGGAGAGTAGTACTGCATTCGAGCCCGCTTCTTTGGTCAATGATATCCATTCGGTCTCTGTGTCATTAAAGACCTCCGGGCCTCTGATTATTCTCATCTGGGGATTGAAAATAACGAATTTGCCTTTGTCGCCGTCCTCTTTATCAATATAAGCGACCAGAATATAGTTATTGGCAAAGCTGACAGCCTGATTATCGCCCAGATGAAAGCTTTGTTTCGCCGGAGCATAGATAACACCGGCTCCGAGCTGCTGCATCTGTTGATTAAACATCAAACCGTATCCGGCGGCGCCTTCATTTTGCTGGCCCGCAATCGGCGCCAGGTCTTCCCAGGCAATGACAATATCACCGTTGTCGAGTGTAGCTGCTGTTACCTTAGATGCTTTTTTGCCGGTATTTAAATTGTCCTGTTTGATTACGTTGATTTCATTTTGGCTGACTCGCATTTCTGCTGTTCTGCGGATTGCTTGTTTATTAACTGGTTGACGCTGGGCTCTGTTCTGCGATGCTGCGGACAGCGGCTCTGCGGCGACTAATACCAATAAGGTAAATACAATTGACAGAGAAACCAGTAACCTGATGACATTGGTTTTCATTTTTTGCTCCTTATGTTAACTTATTCTCCGTTTATTTGACAAATAACTGTTCTGTTTCTCGGCCGGGTATCGAAATCGACCAGAATTATCTGCTGCCACGTACCGAGCGTTAATTTCCCGTCAACTACAGGCACGCTTAGTGATGGCCCTAAAAGGGACGCCCTAACGTGCGAATGGCCGTTATCGTCATGCCAGGTCTTCTCGTGCTCGTAAGAGTCGTTGGCCGGTGCGATTTTATCAAAGAGTGCTTTTATATCGTAATTTACCAGTCCCGGCTCATATTCAGTAGTTGTGATCGCTCCGGTTGAGCCGACATTAAAGACCGTTACAGTGCCCTCAATTATGCCTGATTTCAGGACAAAATCCTGAACCTGTTCGGTAAGGTTGATGATATCACAGTTGCCCTTTGTTTTGACTGTGAGCTGCTTTGTTTTCACCATCTTCAATGAATCCTGTTTTTGACTGAACTTTGAAGATTTATAAATCTTTTGTTCTGACAACTTTATTAAATAGAACCTGTCGTGTCAATTCAGTTTTTAGTCCGATATTCAGCGTCTTTTTCTGATTTCAGGTATGTGCAAAGAAATACCAGCCCTTAAGTTAATCCGTGCATTGAAATGGACGATGTTTTTCGGTATCTGAACAAGGGTGTTGGTCTTTATTGTTTTGAATGGAGATAGTTACTTATGAAAGTTACAAAATTAATATACTCGATTGTAAAATTTGGTTTTTTCTGCAGCTTTTTGTGTCTTCTTGTTTTTACTACTCAGGCTTTAGCAGCTCAGCAGGAACCGAACGAAGCACAGGATTTTTTCGAGATGTCACTTGAAGAGCTTATGGAAGTAGAGGTTACTACAGCCTCGAAGAAATCCGAGTCAATCTATGAAGCGCCGGGTATTATGGTTGTCGTTCCCAGAGAAGAGATTGATATATATGGAGACAGGACCCTCTATCAGCTCCTGCAGCGCCAGCCCAGCGTTTACACGCGAGGCTCCTACCCGTTCCTCAACAACATAGCCTCTTTCCGCGGCGACATGCCGACACACGTGGATCTTCACACTCTTGTTCTGCTCAATGGCCGTCCCATCCGCGAGAGCGGTTTCGGTGGCCTCGATTTTCCGGTTTATATGACGTTTCCGATGGCGGGTCTGGACAGCGTTGAGCTGGTTCGAGGCCCCGGCTCAGTGCTCTACGGAACCAATGCTTTCACCGGTGTTATCAATTTGAGGACCCGCGTTCCGGACCATAATGAATTATCAATCTCCGGTATGGGAGGCAGTTACGGGTACTATGAATCAAATGTTACTGCCGGAGGAAAATCCGGTAAGCTCGGATATGTCACCTCCTTCCGCATTGATGGTCAGCAGGGGTATAGCTATAGCCTGATCGATGCAGGAGGAGACTACGGCTCACAGAACGACAAGAAAAAGAGCTTCTCGGGGATGGTACACCTGGAGTACGGCGGATTTACCTTTGATGCCTTCGCAGTGGACTTCGATACCTTTCATTTTGGCTCCATTCCGTTGTGGTCTCTTCCATATCATGAGTGGGACACCAAAAAACTATTCGCCAATGCCGGCTACCGGCTACCCCTGAACAATCGAACAAAAGTGGAGTTTAACCTTACTTACAACCTCCAGGAGAACAGCTTCGCTAATTTAACACAGACCGTCGGCCTGAACACCTCGGACGTCCTGGGCGAAGTAACACTCTTCACCAATCCGATAGACAACCTTAATGTCACTCTTGGATACTTGGAGGAGTACCGATCGAATTACAGCGTGAAGAGCGATTACTATAAATCCATCCCGACATACCATCACCAGCCCCAGAGTCTTTACGCACAGGCTGATTACAAAATAGGCAATTCTGTTAAGCTCATTGCGGGCGCACAGTGGAACGAGTCATCACAGGGTATTGAAGGTACGGTCACCCGGTACGGCGTGATTTTTACCCCATTCAAGAACTGGGGACTTAAGCTTCTGCGGGGCGAGGCTTTCCGCGCCCCCTTTGCCCTCGAGACGGATCTCGCTGATACGATGCTCGTCGGTAATAGTAACTTGAAACCGGAGGTGGTAACCACCTACGATGTCCAGCTTTTCTATCAAGACAGGAAGACCTATGCCGCCGTCACATATTTCAACAGCGCCATCGAAGATCTCGTTATTCGCGACACGAGTGTTACCCCGCTATCGTTCAAGAACGGTGGCAAGCAGAAGTTCGACGGCTTGGAGTTCGAGTTAAAACGCTTTTTAACATCGAATTGGCACGTCCTCGGCTCGGCAATGTACCAGAATAATAAACAAACCTACGATCTCAACCCCAGCACCGCTCCTGATTACATGGTTAAGCTGGGAACCGGATACAAATGGGACTGGGGCACTATGTCTTTTTTCTACAGTCACTTTGGAAAGCCGCCGCGGCTGGCATCCGAAGTTGTATATAATCCAGAACCGGATGCTCTGAATCTTCTGTCTTTTAACCTGAATATTGACCCGTCAAGGTGGCTGGATATACCCAAGGGACGAACCTCCCTGACGTTTCGAATTGAGAACCTTTTCGACGAGGACATCTGGGTGCCGGAGTTCAACCGCGGTGGGGTTCCGAACTCCCTGCGCAATGGCCCGGGCAGGACTTTCTATCTTGGTCTCAAGATAAACTTCTGAGAGCCGTGTACCATCTTTTTTCCTTTGTCATGGTTCGCCCTCTTGTTTTCTCACGAAAACAGTGAAGAAGGTGTAACATCTTGACATTGGCTTTTGGCATTTCGAATTTGCCTAAGATATGCTTCGCAAATCCGCGTCAATCACGATCTTTAGAGCTTGATTAATAAAGTCACTTGCAGTACGATAGATGTTTAAATATAGGACGTCAGCCGGTTTGCAGAATTAGAGAAAAGCTAATAGAAGGGCAGCAAAAATATGGTTGACCCGGGAATAGTCCTGCAACAAATTGTAGTCGAAACCGGCGACGTCAAGCCGGGTTACCTCGGCCTGCCGGAAAGCTTTTATCGGCCGGTTAATTAAAGCAAACGTTCGCCGAATATAAATTAAGGAGAATAGATGATGAAGGCAAATTCAATATTTCTAATCCTGTTTGCAATTACGCTTATTGTCCCTGCCTGTTTTGCCCAGGACGATATTTCAGCAAAGCTGACACCAGCTGCCATAGATGCAAGGATAGCGGAAATCCGGATGGGCGACATTACAGTAAAGACCGAACCGGGTGCTGATGTTGAAGTCCGGCAGGTTCGACACGAATTCTTATTCGGCACTGCGATTGGAAACCAGCTTGCGGAAAGAGCCGCAGGCGCAATGTCACCGGAAGACAGAAAAATGTTTCTGAAAGTCCTTTCAGAGAACTTCAACTATGCTGTTCACGAAAACGCCCTTAAGTGGTATGACTGCGAATGGCAGCAAGGCAATGTTGACTATTACAGGGCCGACAGAATATGGGAAATCTGTCAGGATTATAACATACCAATGCGGGGCCACTGTATCTTCTGGGCCAAAGACAAATACGCTATGTCCTGGCTGAAAGAGCTGGATAACGACCGGCTTCGCGCAGCTATCAAACGTCGTGCCATTGACGTCACAAAGCATTTCAAAGGTCGTATTGAAGAATTTGACCTGAACAATGAAATGATTAACGGTGATTTTTTCCGTCGTCGCCTCGGTTACGGCATCGTCAATGAGATGGCCTGGATGGCCAAGGCCGGAAATCCGGATATCACTCTCTACGTTAATGATTATGGCGTACTTGTTGAGAACGGTTATAATGCCAACACTTATATAACGCAAATCGAAAACCTTCTCGCAAATGGTGTTCCCATCGGTGGTATTGGTTGTCAGGCCCACTTTGTTACTTCCGACAAAAATGACTCTACCGGCAGAGCTGCTACTACCTCAGAGCATGTTCAAAAGACCCTCGATAAGCTCGCAAAGTTCAATCTGCCGATTAAAATAACAGAATGTCTTTTCGTCGCTGACACTGAAGAGGGCAAGGCCGAAGAGCTTCGCAGGTTCTTTCCGATTTGCTTCGCCCATCCCAGCGTTGAAGCCATTATAATGTGGGGATTTTGGGAGCAGGGGCACTGGCAGCCGCAAACCGCAATGTGGAAGAAGGACTGGACACCTACTCCGCAGGCCGAAGCTTATCGCGACCTCGTTTTTAACAAGTGGTGGACTAAAGCCTCCGGCAAAGCCGATGGTGACGGCATATTTAAAACTCGTGCATTTTACGGTGACTATATAATCACCTCAAACGGAGAGACCAAAAAGGCAGCTCTCAGTAAGAGCAAAAAATCGCTTCAGCTATGTTTCGAATAATGAAAATTTCATATTAAGTCATTTATATTCAGGTCTATCGGAAAGCTTTTATCAGCCGGCTGCAACCAGGCCCATTACACAGATGATGACCTGAAGCTGAATTAGCTCGACTATTTTGAAACTCGTGGATTCAATCTTCTGGTTTCTTGCAACTGGTATAACGTCAACTTTGATGATTCCAAACTCAGGGGCAATCCAAACTCTCTACCAGATGGACCGGGAATGACTTTCTATGTTGGTTTGAAGATAAATTTCTAAAAATCACATCACGTCCTATTCGCATCCAAATATTAGTTCAATAATGAAGCTTGATCTTTTGCAGCAATTATAGAAGTAGCATTAATCCTTATCTCAGTTTTTAGTCCGATATATTGGGTGTTTTTTGCATTTTCGAGTGTATAAAAAAAGTATCAAATCTTAGATTAAGCCGCATATCGAAATTGACGATTTTTTCATATAACTAAATACTGCGGTGGACTTTTTCCTTTTGAAAGGAACCGTTCTTTATGAGGTCTAAAAAAGCAAGATACTCAATTATGAAATTTGGTCTTTTCTGTAGCCTTTTGTGTCTTCTTGCTTTTACTACTCAGCCTTTAGCAGCTCAGCAGGAACCGAATGACCAAACAGACCTTTTCGAGATGTCACTTGAGGAACTTATGGAAATAGAGGTTACTTCTGCCTCGAAAAAGGCCGAGTCGATATATGAAGCACCTGGTATTATGGTTGTAGTGCCGCGTGAGGAATTCGAGGTCTATGGGGATAGAGACCTCCACCAGCTTTTGCAGCGCCAGCCCAGTATTTATACGCGAGATGTCTACCCTTACACTGACAATGTAGCGGGCTTTCGGGGCGATATGGCAATGGTTACGGATTCGCATACCCTGATTCTCTTTAACGGCCGGCCAATCCGCGAAAGCGCCCAGGGGCTAAATGTTACTATGTACAAGACGCTTCCACTGTCGGTTCTGGAACGTGTAGAGCTGATTCGCGGACCTGGGTCGGTTCTCTACGGCTCCAATGCCTTCACAGGTGTAGTCAATCTAAAGCCCCGCATCCCGGATACGAACGAAATCTCTTTCTCTTCAATGATGGGCAGTTACGGATACTATGCATCGGATGTCACTGCTGGCGGAAAATCAGGCAAATTTAACTATATTACTGGCTTTCGCGTAGTTGGTCAGCAGGGATACCCCTACGATATGACCGATGGAGCGGGTGTCTATGGCGAGGAAGACAGAAAATACAAAAGCTACTCGACAGTGATGCATCTGGATTATGAAAACTTCTCTTTTGATTTCTTCTGGGCCGATTATGATGCGTTCGCAATAGGGGTTGTACCTTTTTGGTCCAATCCACATCAAACATTCAGCGATAGAAAGCTTTTCTTAAACGCTGGATATCGAATTCCCCTTCACGAACGGGCAACCCTGGAACTGAACGCCACCTACAATTTTCAGGAAAACAGCCTGACCAGCTTTAAGCCGGAGCTTATCGGCATTGATACTTCGGATATACTTGCTGAGGTGACCCTTTTCGCCAATCCTTTGGATAACCTTAATATCGTTACGGGTTTTCTTCAGGAGCAGCGCGCGAGCTGCGACATGGATGACGATGACGAAAGATTTCATTCCATTGAATCATACCGTCATGAGCCCAGGAGCTTTTATTTTCAGGGTGATTATAAGTATGGAAAAATTGTAAAGTTTATCGGCGGCACGCAATGGAACAAATCAAGTTATGGCATCGAAGACTGGATATCCCGATGTGGTGTAATTATAACACCGTCTGAGAAATGGGGAGTCAAACTCCTGCGAGGTGAGGCCTTTAGGGCTCCGACGACCATAGAAACCAACCTGCTTGACCCCGGGATTCTCAGGGGTAATTCTGACCTTGTGCCCGAGGAGATAACGACCTACGACGCGCAGATCTTCTATCATGACAAAAAAACCTATGCTGCTTTCACTTATTTCCGAAGCAAAATCGATAACCTCGTTATTTACGATACCGGTGCCGTTCCCGACATGTCTTATATGAACGGAGGCTCGCATAGGTACAACGGTATTGAATTTGAAGCCAAACACTTCATCACACCAAACTGGCATATTCTTGGTTCTTTCACGCACCAGGAAAACAAGGCCGATTTAGGCATCAATCCCAGCGTCGTACCGAAAAATATGGCCAAGCTGGGCACTGCCTACATATGGGACTGGGGCACGGTATCTTTGTTCTACTGTCACTTTGGTAAACCGCCGAAAACTTACTTCCCTTCATTACCTGACCCGTTCGGCTCGACGCTTGTGGTAAATCCGAAACCTGAAGCATTAAACTTGCTCAATCTTAATATAGATATTGACCTGTCGAAATGGATGGGGCTTAAAAAAGGACAGTCTATTTTTACATTCCGGTTAGAGAACCTGCTGGACGAAAAGATTCATGTGCCGACTTTAGCCTACTCCGGTACACCGAACTCTTTCCCCTATAACGCCGGCCGAACCTTTTATGCAGGCTTTAAGATAAATTTCTAAAAATTACGTCGCACCTTATTCTTTGAAATTCGTCTATCGATTCTGATATATAAAAATTGTGCAGCTGTCTTTTATGACTTAAAAGGACAATGGCAAATCTTCTTCTACCTCACCTTTCCAGGTATAGCGATAAAAGTTCTTCACATCCGAGGTAATTACCAGATCACCTTCAACGCTATAATCAATTTTCATCCAGCCGCGAAGATATGCTTCGCCCGTTACGTTACGAACCCTGCCGTTATCGCTGTTTGTTTCGAGTATTGAAAAATAACCCTTTGTAATAAAGAAAAGCCTTGAAAAGTCCGGCCCTTTTTCGTCGCTGAAAATCTCCTTCGGGTCGATATTACCCTTGAACTCGCACGCCATTACCTGGAAGTGTACGTCTTTTGATAAATAAAAATTTGCGCCCCAGCCGCCTGCAATAGTGCCGTCCGGTTCAAATGCAAATTGTACGGTACCGCATTTTTTATCTTCGTTAAAGCAGTTTGCTTTGACGAACAGGACTTTTTCGATTTTAGGTTGTTCGGCGGCAGGTTTGCCGATGGTTTCTCCTTTTTCGAATCTTACGTTCATTTTATGCCACTGCCGCCAGGGGGGATTTATGTCGGATTTGCCCTTGCCGAACTCATAGACAGGCCCGTGAAGCCTGTTAAAGTAAATAATCATCCCAACGATAACCACAACCAGCAAACCTAATAGTAGGACATAACCCCTGCCTTTTCTGTCAATGGTGTTACCAAACATAATCTCGCCTCCTTATAATTGTTTTTGAAAATGTGAAAAATCAGTATAAAAGTAACGCTTAAACGGAAAAAAACAAACTTAAAAATTGCTTAAAAAAAATTTTCATTTTTTTTGTTTATCTTATTGACGATATACGTATATATGTTAAAATGATATGTTTGAAGAGCAGGCAAGTTAATATCACTACAGATGGAGGCTTGGCTGCTTATATTTTTGGCTCTTTTTTGAGCCGTTTTCAGGCTCTTTGGCAAGTTAACAGTTAAGCGAAAATGCAGCGAAAGTGTAGCTCACGGCACTGATACGACAGGTGTCGAGGAGCTTGAAAAATTTGTTTTTTTCAGCACTTTCGGTGCGTATACACTGAAGTGTTGAGCCTTTAATTTGTCTTGAGCCGTCTTCGGACGGTTTAAGAATCAAACTTGAAGGGTTTGATCCTGGCTCAGAACGAACGCTGGCGGCGTGGCTAAGACATGCAAGTCGAACGGGCCTTTCTGATGAGTAATCTGATGATTGGTTAGTGGCGCAAGGGTTAGTAATGGATAGGTAACGTACCCTTTGCTTCGGGACAGCGTCCCGAAAGGGGCGGTAATACCGGATAATGCCATAAACCGAATGGTTTATGGCCAAAGATTTATCGGCGAAGGAGCGGCCTATCTCCTATCAGCTTGTTGGTGGGGTAAAAGCTCACCAAGGCTAAGACGGGTAGCGGGACTGAGAGGTTGGCCCGCAACATCGGGACTGAGACACTGCCCGGACCCCCACGGGGGGCTGCAGTAACGAATATTGCGCAATGGGCGAAAGCCTGACGCAGCGACGCCGCGTGCGGGAGGAAGTCTTTCGGGATGTAAACCGCTGTCAGGGTGAAGAAAGTCCGTTTAGGCGGATTGATCTAACCCAAAGGAAGTCACGGCTAACTTCGTGCCAGCAGCCGCGGTAAGACGAAGGTGGCAAGCGTTGTTCGGTATCACTGGGCTTAAAGCGTGTGTAGGCGGGAAGGTAAGCGTCTTGTGAAATCCCCCGGCTCAACCGGGGAATGGCTGGGCGAACTGCCTTTCTTGAGGTAGGCAGGGGTGCATGGAACTCTTGGTGGAGCGGTGGAATGCGTAGATATCAAGAGGAACGCCGGTG
>Ga0315545_1003900_pt1 | contig 12507 bp, 6 predicted proteins | sample SalMarSW160210MG_FD_203096 | JGI IMG/M metagenome (GOLD analysis project Ga0315545, IMG submission 203096) | Salt marsh sediment microbial communities from the Plum Island Ecosystem LTER, Massachusetts, United States - Salt Marsh Sediment SW1602-10 ... | reverse complement strand
CCAGGATCTCCACCCCAAACTCCTCCACCTTCATCCCCTGGAACACGGTCTTCCCCACCCCCTTCATCCCCGGCTTCAGTTGGTCTGGGGCCATAAACTCCTCGCCTCGGGCCAAGCCGGAGAGAAGCAGAACCAGAAGGGATAAAGAAAACCCTTTCCAGATGTTATTGTTTGTGATTTTCATCTGCAAGGAAAATACCAAATTAAAGGGGGGTAGTCAACAACTATTTCTACTATCGTGCCAGCCCGCATTATTCACAAGATTACATTCAGATACTTCGATCGACCAACAACTGAGCGGTCAGATGCCCTCATCTGACCGTGGCAGAATTGGAGTTTTGCCATCTTGGCTTTCACAAGGGTAAGACTATTAACCCTCGACTAAAGTCGGGTAGAAGTACCCTTGACCTGACCGGGCGTCTCGGAAATTCTATAAGTTCCGAGACGGCCATCAGGGGGTTTGGGGGAAAGGATGTGCTTTCCCCCAAGGGGTAACAGGATTTCGGTGTGAGCTGGGCGAAGCACCGAAATCCGCCATAGGGGCGATAGCTCCTTGGAAGTTAGTGAACAAAGTGAACTAACTTGGGAGGATATGTAGGGGTCGCATTTATGCGACCCGAATCTTGCGGGCTCCGATTAGGAATTTATGAATAGATCAGGCTATTAGGGCTGCCATTGGGGGGCAAAAAAAGGTGACAGAACAGGGTTTCTGCCACCTGAGGGAAGTCTCCCCATATTTCAAACTGGCCCGCCATGAGCATCTTTGTGTGGGAAGAGAGGGAAGACAGTTTTTTATACTTTTATGGACGTCCCCCATCTCTCCCCGTAAATGCTTTGCTATGCCCCATGCTGCCTTTCATTTGATAATCTCTGACCAGAGTTGATGTTTTAGTCTTTCTCTGGTTTTGGTGTTTACAATGGATTCAAGATAGGAGTTGATGACTTTATCAATCCTTGCCTTTAGTTTTTCTAATTCTGAAATGATGTCGTTTAGATAACTCTCATCTTTAGGAACTTTTACTTTGTCCAGCCCTGCCTCAATAAAGACTTTGAGATAGCGTGCTTCCTCCTCGGAGTGACATTCAATATGGCCCTTGCCTGAAGTAAGTTTCCATCCGAACAAACCCTGTTGGATTGTTATCTCGTCGGATGGTTTGGGAAGTGTTTTTGTAAAGAGGGGTTTTTGGGTGAGTATCTTTTCTCTAAAAAATTTGCCAAGCGTCTCTTCACCAATTTTGTCCATCACGGTTTTAACAAAGGCATCAACATCAATCCCTTCTTTTGTTCTCTTCTTTTTACCAAAACTCTTTGACTTTTCAATTCGGGATTTGACCAAATCAACTACAGCCCGATATACCTCAATCTGCTCTTCGTCCGTAAGCCCTAAAATTTCTCCCATAATGATTTTGTCCAGTTCTCTGCGGTTGGGCTTGATTTTGTCAAGGGAGACTTCTTCGGGGGAGGAGGCAATCTCTTTAAAAATGGATTCGGCATCAGTCGTAGCAAGATTCTTAAACATATCTATCAATTTTGATCTTTTCCTCTTTGGAATTATGTTGAGATAAAGAATTGGCAAAGATTCGACAACGACGACATCTATATCCGCAATCGCTTGAGACCCAGTTAGCTGTCTACACGTAAACTCAATAAAAAGCCTTGAAATAGTTGAATTTAACAGAGCAGCCAGAATTAATGTTTCTGCAGATTTTCTCGGAGTAATACCATATAGTTTTTTATCCTCAAAAACACTGTTGTTTAGGAATACAGGTATCCTTTCCCCGACTTTCGCTGGGAAGATCAAAGGTGCATAGTGCCAACTTTTTCCAAGGCTATACCAGGGTTCCGGACTACGCGAAGCACAAGTCGGCCTTCTATTATAGCCCTGTTTCTCACCCCATTCGATATATTTCAGCAAATTCGTGCCCTTTAATTCTTCTTTTGTTTTGTGACATATGATCACTTTATTTGTTAAGATCTTCTTGTCCAGCTTATAGCCTTTTACTTCTTTAAGCGAGAAGATTATTGATTGTAAATATTCTTTCTCAATCCCCCTTCTCTTTATCTCTTCCTCGGTGAGATAGAAAAACTCATTGGCACCGGTCGTAAATCCACGGCGAACCTCCGCTACCTCTTTTAATAGTACAAATTTCCCTTTTTCATTCTTAAGAATCTTAAAGAAAATCTCGGGGGCTCTCAGATATTTGCCCCATTTTGCACCAACATATTTTTTCTCTCCTGAATCAAAGCCTTCATTCCAAAGTTCTTTCTGGCTTTTAGGAAAGATTCTCAATTCTTCGTTCTCATAGAAATTGTTGTGAGCGAGGATGGTCTTTTTCAGCTTATCTATGGCGTCGAGTCTCTCAATCTGCTTTTCCCACATATCCTGGGCTGGTGGGATAAAGTTTCGCAAGGGTTTTTTTAAATAGACAAAGCGAACGAGGTTTTCGTCTCGCTTCTTTTTATCCTTGCACTTTTGAAGAATGACGATGCAAGTGTTAATGTCCGCTTCTTCAAACCAGCGTTCCACTTTTGATTCGATGATGGCAATGATTTTGTAATTTTTCAGGAAGAACTCTTGAAGCCCTTTGCCGTAGTCCGCATCAAGCCAGGAATTAGAGACAATGAAACCAAAATGTCCCCCTTCTTTCAAAAACTTTGTACCGTGAACAAAGAAATAGGCGTGGATACCTGCTCGTTTTCCAATCTCAGCGATCTTTTTGCCTCGCAAATCTAAAAGAGCATTTTTAATTAGTTTCTTCTTGTATTCAGCATCCTCGGGGGAAATTTCGCTTATCTCCTCTTGTCTCGTGTAAGGGGGATTGCCCACCACAGTATCAAACCATCGGGGATAGGTAACCTCTCGCTCCTGAAGTCCAAGGGTTTTCGCCCTTGTCTTTCTCCATTTCTCAGGATCAAAGCCTTCGGCTCCTACAAGGAAGGCGAAGAAATCTTCCTGAAGAATATTGGGATAATTCTTATCCACACCCAGGTCATTGATGGCAAGGTTAATTGTGGCAAGGTGAGCCGGGAACTTGGCAATGTCATTCCCCCAGAGAGTGTCTAAAATATCCTCATGCCGTTTGCGTTGGTTCATTAGTTTTTTGTGCTGGTAAGCTCGAACAAGAAAGGTTCCTGCCCCACAAGCAGGGTCAAGAACCTTGTTATCTTCGTGGTGTAAACAGAACCTGAGAATTAAATCAACTATATCGGGGTTTGTGAAATACTGGCCCAAATTATGTCGTTCATCCTGCGGAATAAGACGTTCAAAGATTCTGCCTATAACATCATAGCCAAGTTTGGAAAAATCGTATCTTCTGAGAACATTGACAAGCTCCTTTATCTCTTTTACGACCTCTTTTAATTCAGGGAAAGCGATGGTATCTATGAAATCGGTGGTGTAGATGGTCTCATAGTCTATCTGTAAAACTTGATTGAAGTAACCCTGAAGGTTTGTTTGAAGCAATGCTCCTTTAGTTAAGCTCTCTGGTATTTCAAGGGGATCGAGTTCTTGTGGTCTCTTTGCCTGAAGAAGATTATAGAAGAGAATTTTATTAACAAGGAGATAGGCTGTCTGTCTTGCCGCCTTATCAAAGTCCTGAGGCTGCCAGGCAAAACTCCATCCCTGATCTACAAACCAGTTTTTGAGTTTCTTGGCAAAAGAAGAATCCTTGTGGCATTGATCATCAATAATGCTTCTGTAGTAGGTAGCGAGAACCCGTATCTTCTCCTGAAGCCTGAAAATTAAAAATTCATCTATTGCCTGCTTAGGCTCAGGCTCTTTGCCAGAATGGACGGAATAGAGTTTGGTCAGAAAATCTTCAAGCGCCTTCTTTACGGGCTCGCTGTATCTTGTCTGTTCAATATCTTCCAGATCCTCAAGTTCTGAAAGAGAATATTTTTCAACGATTTGTTCTTCTTCTGGTTTTAGTGCATTTACCTTTTCCGTGTTGAACCAGATGAGTCTTTTAAAATTGGTAGTGGCAAAGTATTTTGCCCTTCTCTGGGCAGCCTTTTCTCTTGCGGGTTCCTTGAGTTCTTTTTCATCGAAAACATCATAGTAATACGGTGGCTTTGCTTCGATGACGCAGAGTATGTTCTGGCTTCGTCGGGATTCATAGATGACGGCATCTGGCATCTTTCTATCATCGCCAGAGGTTTCAACATCGGGCATACCAAGGTCAAGATTCTTTTTCTCAATGATCTCTCTCATCCAATGCATCAGGATGGCGACTGCGGTTCGTTCCGTCTTGTGAGCGGTTATCCCAAAGGGGCTGGGCACCTTTGCTGCTTTGCCCTGTATATTAGACCTTTTCATATCTAAAGACTTGAGTTAATCATTTTCTCAATTGAAAGAACTTGTATGTCATTTTTATCTAAATTTACATGAATCTTTCTGCTGTTTTTACATCTTGTTTTAGCCTCTTTTATCAACTTCTCAAATAGGACAATTAAAAATTTCTTATCTACATCAGAGTCCTTCAATTTTTTAACATCCTTGTAGAGTTTTTCCGCCTGTGGCTGCTTCTTAAAGCTGAAGTCTGTTACAACTTCAGCGTGATACTTATAGCTTTGCCCATTGGATGTTATCCCTTCAATTTTTATATCCGGTCCCGTCCTTGGATTTGGATTTACACCCTCCTTTTATAATTTTGGTAATTTTGCCGACCATAAGATTTGACAGATATTGCTGGGTAATAATTGTACAGACTTCATGAATGCGAGCGCTAATGTTAGGGACATTTTTTTTAATGCCAGTCAGAACCTTCAAATATTCTGTAAGAATGCTCTCATCTGGTTTAACCCACCAAGATTTCTGAGCCCAATCCGGATATCCCGTCATTCTTTCTTTATCTTCTTTCATAATCTTTTAGAACCTCATTCACAATTCTTCGAGCAATCTCAAAGGCAGCCGCAATTCTTATTATTTTCACATCAGCAAGTCCTTTGATTTCCAGAAACTTCTCCAGAGGCTGATTAGCCATTCCCTTGAATGAACCGAACTTAGCAAGAATTTCTTCAGCAATTTTTTCTGCTGGTTTGCCTTTAATGCCTGTAGAAATCAGGATCGAAAGCAGCTCCACATCTGAAAGGCTCTCTGCGCCAAGTTCCCTGAGTTTGCCGCCAGGATGACGCCACTGCTGGATCTCAGAACTGCTTGTAATCTGCTTATCAGTACTCTTTTTCATAAAATCTCCCTATTGTTTTTCAGACACAACATGGTGTATAATGTTTTTGGGCTTTGCCATGTGCGAAGCATTTGGCGAACGAAGTGAGCCGCAAAGCCTTTGTTATCTGCCGCTGCGTCCAACTTGGATGGCTATTGTACAACACCCCCATTTACTCTTCACAAAACGGTGTTTGGCACTGCATTCTCCATCGTAAATTAGTGGCCGTCCATGTGACTCACCAATTAAGTGCCGTGTTGATAACAAGGGCCTTGATCCGCATGCCTCGCTGCGATAGCTCAGCAGCCTGGGCTTCGAATTGCTTTTGTGCTTCACTGATACTAAGTTCTGGAGTCCGTCGCTTTCTATCGTCATTATCATCCCACTGGTTGCAATTAAACCAACCTATAAGGTACAAACCGCGCTGACAGCGGTTGTCCTTCAGGTAACGGTCCACGAGCTGCGTCTTCATTGCATGATTCAACCCTCGATTCCAACAGCCCTTTACCTCAATGATCGTGGTGACAGAGTCATACCGTTCTTCGTCTGGGCCTTGCACAACGGCTTCAACGTGTATATCTGTCCGCTCGCCTCGGTGAATCCGAACTTCTCGATTAACAATGACACCCTTTTCCTTGAGGTGTTCATCAAGGTATCTCTTTGCATAGTCCGATAATGCGTTTTCATCAATCGGACGATATGTATTTTTCTCAACCCGATCCCAAATGTCTCTTGAAGCGGGGGTTTCGCCTTGTAGGTCGGCCTCTAACCCTCTTAAGGTTTCAATTAATACGACAAGGAGCTGATCTCCACTTTGAACCAGACGTCCTTGCTGGTTCCTTGCCAGTTTAAGAATATCACCCGGCCGAGGCGGTACCCAAGTGTGACGACGGGTGATATTCTGAGCCTTGAGCAACGTCCATTTCAGCCAGTCCAGTTCAGGCAATTCGCTGGCAATCCGTCGAATTGCCTCACATGCCTGAGGAGTGCCAAGCTCTTGAAGATGGCGCAGGATGGAGTCTCTCCACATAGTAACTATTTCTCTGGGGCCTGCGAAATGGGCTACTTCATCTTTAGGATCTTCAGCGTATGGATACTGTCGGACGAGCCAGATGTAGAGATTGGCCAATTGATCATCAGTAAGCCGCTGCGCAACATCGGCCTTAGTGGGTCCCTCATAATGTGATACGGCTGTAACCACTTCTTGGCCGAACTGCGTATCTTGCTGAATGGCTGGCCACACAATTGACCAGCCAGCATCCTCCGCATGAGTCATAAGCATACGGGCCGTGATGATCGCCTTAGATCGTTCTTTCCCATTGGAAGGAGGGGGCAAAGGAACAAGTGACTCCGCTAAGGCTCTAGCATCGTCAACCTTATGATCAAGAAGATCGCTCAACAAATCACCCATACACTCAGGCTTCAACTCTTCCTCTTTTACCTTATTGAGCAGAGCATTTGCCAGATGATCATCCCAACAGCCTTTAACCTTGCGTGTAATAAAAACGTGATCGTGCTCCCTATTTTCTCGGTCTATCATGATCATCAAGCCTTCGATAATCTCATCGGCAGCGTACTGATACGCCATCTTTACCAGCTCTTGCTGAGGTTCCTCATCTCCAATACTGCTCGACGTAGGATAGGCAAGGATGATCGGCGCCCATTTCTTCCACACCTCCGCAGGAATGGTAGATAAAAAATCAGAGGCTTTTTGCAGCAATAGTCGCAGTGCCCTGTATCCCGCGAATGCGGGACGATACAAGGTATTCGTGCCCAGCCACTTATGGGTCTCTGGATCCTGCTCCAGTACATACCTCTTGGCAGCCTCCACAATTCTCACTCTGGTTATAATCTCTGCTGCCTTCCAACCGGGAAGAGCTGTCAGGTCTGACTCAAGTTCCTTCCCATAGTCGGTGCCATCTGGTTCAAGGGTCATATTCACATTTAGACGCCACCATGCCGCGGACTTACCAGACTCACACTCATCTAAAAGTGCAGCGATTCGTTCCTCCGGTGACGGTTCTAAAGGAGACCGTTCTCTTTTCCGTTTCCGCCATTTTTGGCTCTCCAGATAATTCTCTTTCATTTTCTGCGCTTCAGGTGAGTTTAGCTCAACCGGTTTGAGGAGCCATGCAAATACTTCGGCAAGGATTGGATTATCCTCACAAGCAACAAGTACTGCATCAACTTGGTCAGGGTCTCGCCAATTGAATGCTCTGCTTACAAGGTGTGCCAGCATTCGCTTGTCTCTATCGGATGCTGTAGCCTGCAAGCGCGCGATCAACCAAGGAACATCCTTGCTTATGACTATGGGCGTCTGGGAGTAGACCGGCCATATCGAGTCCTTTTCAGGATCGGAAAACAGGGGAAGCATCACCTCCAGAAGCCGGTGTCGTTTCTCATCATCGCTACCCAACATACACGTAAATGGTGGGTCGTGGTGACCTCCTACTATCTCATCATGATGTTCCAATCGTGACAAAGCCACCCTGGCGAAAGCCTGCAGTACACCCGGCGATTCCAAATGCTCCCACGCTTGCAATATAATCGCATCCGTAAGCTTCTCAAATGGATCCGTCAAGCTGTGTCTAGGTTCCTGTTCCTCCACCCATTTCAACGCGGTTGGTAGATCTGGTGGGTTGAGATGCTGTACGAGATCGTCTGAAAGGAACATATGGTATGCTCCGATGAGATGCTGTTGTTCAGGGGGAGTCAGGACGGCGAACAATTCTTCTGCCGTCATGTGGGCTGGCCATACCGCCTGGAGACCGCAGCCCTTCAATTGGTCATCCGGATCATTTCCGGCTTCGCTGATGGCCAATCGTTTCAGTTTGGCTTTTGTCTCCTCATCACCTATGCGACCTACTGCATATGCAGCCTGTTCTCGGACTCGATGCGAGTCTGAAGGATCGAGAGCTATGTTTGCAAGGTCATTCTGAAGTGTTTGTAGCTTGCAAGCTTCTGCGACGTTGATGGCGACTCGCCGCACGATGACGCCCTTGGTACGGTTACAAATGTATGGTCGAAGCTGCTCGACCAAACCCAGATAAAGAAGCTTTCTATAGCGTTTATGAATGCCCCAGTCAAGATCCAGGGACTTCTCTTCATCATATAGCTCCAGTAGTGCCTTGACCAAGGCTGCTCTATCCTTTACATTAGCGGTTGCCACATCACTTCGGAGCAGTACTTCAGGATCCACCTGCAGGATTTTCTGAAATACATCGTGCGCCACTCCAGCTAGCCAGGCCGCGGGTTCATGCAACTGGGGGACAAGTTTTCCATCAGGATCACCAGGATGAATTATCAAACTCATTATCTGGGGTAGTGTCATCTCGTGTTCCACTAGGTACCGAGCGGCAAGAAACTCTGCATAGGTCTGATGAGCCCAACCCATACGGTTCGGTCCCCGAGAAGAGAACAGCCCGGTGGCCAGTGTTTCTCTAACAGCGCCTTCACTGACTTGGAATTCGTCCCCATTAACGCGTTCTCTTCCGCCACAGAGTTCCTGGATTGTGATGTCTTCCTCAGGAACATCACCCCGGTCTACATCAGTCCAGATAGCATATCGGTTGGCGAAGACAGTAACAGTAGCTATACGAGCCGCCACATGCATCCGTTGCTCAGCGGTAAAAGCACCTATGAGCCCTGCATCGCGACGGCTTTCACTGGTTTCCTCACAGAGCAATCGGCAGCCTTGAAGATACAACTCTGCTTGAGCGGGAGGGAGTTGGCCAGTTCGACGGTAGGTGTTCAGGAGAAATTCGAGTGTAACCGGTTTAATGGCAAACGGCACGACCTCCATTCGGTCGATTTCGTCCAAGAACGCGTTGGAGTTCAAACCGTTAACCCTTGCCGCTTCTACAACGTCCACTTGCCGCAGTGGGGTTAGCTCGTTAACGTTTACCGCTTCGTTACCCCACAATCGCCTTAGTTCATCCTCAAAACTCTTAGGCCATTCAGCCGTGCGGCAGGAAATGCGGAGATAAAGGCGCTCAACTGGATACTTCTTGAATTCATCGATTGGCAGTGCCGCCACGTTATCGATCCGCAATAGGCATTCGTCCAAACTATCCAGGAAAACATGGAGTTGATGTTCCCCTTTTGCCCAGGAAACAAAGGGGGGACTCTCAAACAGATTGCGAACTAATCTATCCTCGCTTCCATAGGAACGAAGATCCAACCAAAATGTCCGTCCACCTTCCCTCTTAATCTTGGCATCAATAGCTTTTTGCTCTGTCTGCATGGTGTGGGTCTTGCCAATTCCTGGTTCACCAAGTAACGCCAGGCAGGGAGCATCAGCTATAGATTCAAACGGCACCACATCAGGATTATAGATGTGTCCCCACTCTGAATCTGGATCGTATAGATATCCGCCGTCGGACAGATTGAAGCTACCTGTCGTTGGACACCAGAACCGCTTCCAATTGTAACTTTGACTAGACATCTCTACATACACTCCATTCAGTGGCTACCCTCCTTCTCAACCGACATAGGGAGTAGAGAAAGGACCCTTCGAAATAGACTTCTATCTGGTTTCATCTGCAGGGAAAATACCAAATCAAAAGGTGGGAGTCAACAACTATTTCTATCATTGCGCTGGTAGGGCTGCCATCTGTGGGGTATTCCGGTATTCCGGGGACATCCGGTATTCCCGTATTCCGGGGACACCATACTTCCCGTATTCCTCCCGTATTCCGGAATACGGCGGGGACACCATACTTATTTCTTGAATTAGACATGGCACACCGCTAAATCACCTATATGGCAAGAATAACAAGGATCGCCCCCTTTTTCCCATCCCATATTAGCTAACGGGCAAAGGGGAGGCTCCAAAACCCTCTTCTCAGATGAAGGCTATACAGCCTACAAAAAACCAGGGAGAAAGCCAAAAAAATCAGTATGGTGTCCCTGAATTTCCTGAATTTCCCGTGGTGAGAAGGGAGAAGTATGCTAAGGTAGCAAAAAGCAAGACCTGACCCCACTTATCACAAAGGGTAGAAAGGTAAAGGGGTAAAAGGGGTAAAAGGGGTAAAAGGGATAAGGGATAAGGGATAAGGGATAAGGGATAAGGGATAAGGGACGTCCATAAATTATAAAAAGCTGCTCTCCCCCAGGGGACAGGGATCGGGGACAGAGGTCAAGATTAAGAATTAAGGTTAAACTGCGAGGATTGGGTGAATGCATAATGGACTGTGAAAGCCTAAAAGAAAAGGTGGCAGAACTGGGGTTCTGCCACCTCGCTCTATGAAAACATGTCAGAATACCCCGTTCTGTGAACGAGGATGAATAAAATCATAGTTCCCTCTCGCCTGGTAAGAAAGGGGGAGGAGGAAAACGGATATGGTTTTCACCCTCTCCTTAGTCCTCCCCCATCAAGGGGGAGGAGAATGTTTTGGATGCCCACCTGTGGGTAAGGGGAGGATCATTCTGTCAGGGCAGAGACCTGACGGCACAACTGAATGGGGGTTGAGGCCACCAGATTGCTTCGTCACTGCGCTCCTCGCAATGACGGAATATGAAAAAGGGGGCAAAACCCGGTTCTGTCCCTCAGGGGGAAGTGCCTGTATTTTTCGAGCTCAGTGCAGCACCTCTATCTGGCTCGGATCCTCCACGATGATCTCGGGGCGATCATTGTAGCTCTTAATCCGTCCCGTCACCTGAATTTTCTTGCCTCTGTAGTATTCCTCAGGCGGGGAAGGAAACTTGGAGAAGTCTGAAGCGAAGATCACAACTGAGAAGTGCTCTTTCCAATCGGGATGAAAGTTCAAAAAACAGGCTTTGCCAGAATTGTAGGTGAGCACGACGGTTCCCTCCACTGTCAGGTATTCACCGTAGTGCCTTGCGGCATCCTCCCAGGATATAACGGTACCTTCTTCTTCCGGTTCAGGTATAGTAACGCCAGGCTTGGTCGGCAGAGGCCTCCTGGCCTCCTGTGCCTGCCTCCTTGAGTGGACAATTCCAGGCACCGGGCCTGATGGCCTGTCTGTTCGTATCAATCCAATCACAAGGGTGACCAGGATACCACAAAGCAGCACGACGATGACGCCCAACATTAGCTTCAGATATATGTCTCTAATCTCGGGTTTTTCAGTCATAGCTTAACCCTCCAATTTGCGAATATGGGAGCCCAGTAACCTGGCCAGATAGCGACGCAGTAACACCCTACCCTTTCCATCCAACAACATATAATCGTGGACAAGACTTCGGACATCGGAATTGCCCAAATATATTCCCCAAAATCCCTTCACCCCCTCGCGGGCTATCTGCTCAAGTTCCCTGAAATGGTCTATGTATTTGAAAGGAAACCCGGTATAGATTACAGCATACCCCTCAGAAAGCAGCCTTTCATTCAACATCTCCCCGCTTGGCAGATATATGTAGGCCAGGGTCCGATTGTATCTATCTTTTCTAAGATTCCCATACTCAAGAGTCACCAGCTTACCCTCACGTTGCTCTTCCGTAAACTTCTTTGCCTCCTCAGCGTAGTATTCCACCGGTTTACTCGGATCATTAAGCTCAGGAGTATCTATTCCGATAAGTCTTGCCTTTCTTCCATCAGTCAAAACCACCGTATCCCCATCAATCACCTTCTCGACTCTGGCCTTTTCCAGCCCTTTTTTAAGATGGACACCCTGAGTGGATTGCTGGGCTTGAATGAAAGAGACACCAAAAAGAATGATACCGGCCAAAAGCAGAAGTCTGGTGCCGTGAATTGATTTATTCGAAATAAGATCCTCCTTTTTACTCCGTCAGGCAGAGCCCTGACGGCACAGCACACGCTCTTCTGGAAGGTGCAAGTTATCTTCTTCTAAGGCTACAGTATATCCTCGAATTGCTTCTCATTATCTCGACTCTATCAACCCATTTCCTCTCCCTTGTCCTCAGAAACAATTTAATCAAACAACCATCGAGTATCAAGAGGAAAATCAACCACCAAATCTTGTCACACCGCTTAATCTACTTCCCAACAGAATGATCCCTTCATTTAGGGGCAAAAATAAGGTGGCAGAACAGAGCTTTGCCACCTCTATGGTAGGGCAATTCATGAATTGCCCTTACGAAAAAAACGGACAGACCTGAAGATCTGTTCCTACAAAATTATATCAACTAAGCGGTTAGATCCCCTGTTCTGACTGGGGCAGAACAGGGTTCTGTCTCCTCAAGAAACCACCTTCATGGCTGGGTTCTTCCTCTCCCCGGCAATCATAAGAAAGGTCAATTTAATAACTCCAAGAGACTATGGACAACCTGGGGGGCAAACTGGGTCCCCTCCCCCTTCTTAAACTCCTCAACGATCCTTTCCTTAGTTAACCTCCTCCGGTAGGGGCGATCTGAGGCCATA
>Ga0315545_1003898_pt1 | contig 12509 bp, 9 predicted proteins | sample SalMarSW160210MG_FD_203096 | JGI IMG/M metagenome (GOLD analysis project Ga0315545, IMG submission 203096) | Salt marsh sediment microbial communities from the Plum Island Ecosystem LTER, Massachusetts, United States - Salt Marsh Sediment SW1602-10 ... | reverse complement strand
AAGAAGTAGGTTATAGGCCAAATCCTGGAATATAAATAGATAACTAAGATTAAAAGAAGATATAACAAAAGTGGAAGATAAAAGGGATCTAAATTTATCTTTCTTGAGGTATTTTATGGATAGAAATGTACAACAGCGATTCTGGGAAATAGATTTCCTGCGGGGAATTGCCATAATTATGATGGTGCTCTACCACTTACTTTATAATCTGCACTATTTTGCTCATTATAATATCAATGTATATTCTGGATTCTGGATGTATTTTGCGCGCACAACTGCCACGATGTTTATTTTTTTAGTCGGAGTATCCCTTAGTGTCAGTTTTTCCAGGACTAAAAAAATTCATAAGGATAGAAATAAATTATTCATGAAATATTTTCGAAGAGGTTTGAAGGTATTTTCCTGGGGTTTAATTATAACCTTGGTGACGCGAATATTTTTAGGTAAGGCCTTTGTGATTTTTGGCATACTTCACCTTATTGGAATTTCCATTATCTTAGCTTATCCTTTTCTGAAACTCCGTTATTGGAACTTACTAATTGGTTTTCTTTGTATATTTTTGGGAGCATATTTAAAGGGCTTTTCTTTTGATTTTTATTGGTTGTCATGGTTAGGGTTTAAGCCAGCTCAATTTTATTCAGTTGACTATTTCCCCCTTTTACCCTGGTTTGGAGTGGTTTTAATAGGCATATTTTTTAGTAATTTACTCTATTCAGATTACTCTCGGAGATTTCGACTTGTTGATCTTTCTTTCTTTTCAGGGATAAAAGTTTTCTGTTTTTTAGGGAAACACTCCTTATTAATTTATTTGCTCCATCAGCCCTTAATAATTGCAGTGCTCTTTCTTTTGGGCATGGCGAATATGAATTTATTTTAATCTGGAAAAAAATAAATTACAGCAAATAGATTATTTGAGATTTCTTACTATTTTATTGAATTGATCTCCCCGGTCAAATTCATTTTTAAACATCCCGAAACTGGCTGCTGCAGGGGAAAGAAGAATAAGGTCATTTGCTTTAGCTTGTTGCAGGGCTATTTCGACCCCCACCTTAAGATCGGATGTTTGGATAATTTTTTCTGAATCAAGATATTTTTTTAAGGCAGAAAGTATTTTTAAAGAGGCATCATAATCGGGGTGTTGCAAGAGGATAATCTTTTTAATTTTTTTATTTTGTCCGATAGCTATCCCAAAATTTTCATAATTTAATTTTTTATCTTTGCCACCAAGAATTAAGATAATAGGCTGTTTGGGAAAAGATTCTAAAGCGGCTAAAGTTGCCTCCGGAGTGGTGGCACAGGTATCATTATAAAATTTAATTCCTCCAAATTCTCCAATAAATTCTAATCTATAAGGAACTCCGGGAAAATTTTTTAGGGCTTTTAGAATAATTTTGCCCGGGATGTTATGTATAAAACCTACCGTGCTTGCTGCCAAAATATTTTCTAAATTATGTGGTCCAGGAAGAGGGAGATCGGAGATTTTAGCAAAGGCCATTTTATGTTCTTCTGATTGAAAGACCAACTCATCATTTTCTAAATAACATCCTGGTTCTATCTTTTCTTTAGCACTGAACCAGTAAATTAGTAATCCGGTTTCTTTTTTAATTTTAATAGTCTCTTCATTATCATAATTTACTACCAGATTATCATTTGGGTTTTGGTGCTTGAAGATTAATTTTTCTGACCGGGCATACTCTTTATAATTAGGATAGCGGTCTAAGTGATCAGGCAGGATATTAGTTAAAACTCCAGTTTTTGGTCTAAATTTACAGTCTTTTATCCCCTCCATCTGCCAGGTAGATATTTCTAAGATTACCCAGGTTTGAGGGTTGATTTTTCCCAAAATATCTAAAACGGAGATACCGATATTACCGGCTAAAATTGTATCTTTTTGAGCTTCTTTAAAAATATGATAGATAAGTTGAGATACCGTGCTTTTCCCTTTAGTTCCGGCAACGGCAATTATATTTTTAGAAGGACAAAGCTGGAAGAAAAGATTCAAATCGGTTTTAATAGGAATTTTATGTTTCCGGGCAATTTTTAAATACTTTGAATTATGGGAAACAGCCGGGTTTTGAATTACCATATTTGTATTGATAAAATCTTCTTCCCTGTGTCGGCCCAGGATATATCTAATATCAAAGCTTTTTAATTTTTCTAAAGAAGGTCCAAGTTCTTCTTCAGTTTTTAAATCTGTAACTAAAATTTTAGCACCCGCTTTTGCTAAAAACCGGGCAACTCCTAAGCCACCTTGATTTAATCCTAATCCCATTATGGTGATTCTTTTATTTTTCAAATCTTCAGGATTTTTAGTCATTTAAGGCATAATCCTCTTGATTTTATTCTTCTTTAATAAAGTTAAACAATCTGCTTTCTAAATATAACAAAATTAAACTAACATTGCAATTAAAACAATTCATTGTGTCCCTACACCTGAATCTTAGTTTTTTTACTCGATACTCGATACTTTCTTTTAATAAATTTGACTAAGAATTTAAATTATAATAAAATCAATAGGGAACTTTTATTTTAATAGGGCGCCCGTGGCTCAATTGGATAAAGCAACTGACTACGGATCAGTAGATTGGGGGTTCGAGTCCCTCCGGGCGCACCAATATCAATACTTCCGGAAAGTCTTCATTAAAAATATGCCAAAAAATAATGATAAAGATATTAGCTTGATGCAAGAAGCCTTGAAAGAGGCAGAAATCGCTTATTCCCGTCAGGAAGTACCGGTCGGAGCAGTAGCTGTATATCAAAACAAGATAATAGGCCGGGCTCATAATCAGAAAGAAGAGTTACAGGATCCTACTGCTCATGCTGAAATATTAGCAATCCAGCAAGCTGCTAAATACTTAGGAAGCTGGCATTTAGAAGATATTGACCTTTATGTTACCTTAGAACCTTGTCCGATGTGTGCCTATGCCATGCTTCAGGCTAGAATTAATAGATTAATATTTGGGACTCCTGACCCTAAAGCCGGGGCAGTAGGCAGCATCATTAATATCCTACAAGATAAGAGATTTAATCATCAAATAGAAGTAGTAAGCGGAATATTAAAAAAGGAATGTAGTTTAATTTTACAAAAATTCTTTCAGGAAAGACGATGATTTAATTATGTATTTTGATTCGTTAGTATTTAGTTACCTGGTCTAGTTACCTGGTTAGCTAGTTGAGGAATGAGAATATTAAAGAATTAATACTAAACTAATTAACTAATTAACTAACTAACCAATTAACTAATTAACCAGCTAACCAAGTAACTAACCAAGAAGGAGAGGTGGCTGAGCCCGGCTGAAAGCGCTCGACTCGAAATCGAGTAGGCGGGTAGTCCCTGTCTCGCGGGTTCGAATCCCGCCCTCTCCGCCAAAAATCAATATTTTTAAGTTTATAGAAGTTAGGGTGAAATTTTATAGGATGGTCAGAAAGTTTAACAGAAAAATATTTTTGACACTAATGGTTATTAAGGTTATTATTTATTAGGCAGATAAAAGATAAAGGAGAGGTACCGAAGTGGTCATAACGGGATCGCCTGGAGAGCGATTAGGCGGCCATAAGCTGTCACGCGGGTTCGAATCCCGCCCTCTCCGCCAGTTTTAAAATGATTTTCTTAAGTAAATATTTTAAGATTAAAATAGGTGATCGTGCTAGGCGGGGAGATAGCGGTGCCCTGTAACCTGCAATCCGCTACAGCAGGGTTGAATTCCTACCCGAGGTTTTATCCTTTTGAGGCCGGCTAAGATAAGTGGTGATGAAGATTGGGCCCTGTGCAGCAAAGAATTGTGAACTCCGTCAGATCTGGAAAGAAGCAGCGGTAAGCAAATCTCTTTGGGTGCCGCAGGTAAACCTGATTGGAGCAAACTGTCTTAATACCGCTTGGAAGGGTGAATCGGAGGCAGGTGCACGATCATTAAAATTACAGTTGTTAATAAAGCAAAAATTGATAATTTGAAGGGAATTTTTATCTGAATTCAGATTAGATTATAGGGAGTATTTATGGAATACCAATCACTTTATCGCAAATGGAGACCACAGACTTTTGAGGATATAATTGGACAGAAACATATTACCCAAACTTTAATTAATGCTATTTCCTTAAATAGAGTTTCTCATGCTTATATTTTTTCTGGTCCAAGAGGAGTGGGGAAGACAACAACCGCTCGTATTTTAGCTAAATCATTAAATTGTGAAAAGGGGTCTACTCCTCATCCCTGCAATAAATGTCAGAGATGTATTAGAATCACCGATGGCTATTCTATGGATGTAATAGAAATAGACGGTGCTTCTAATAATGGAGTTGACAGCATTAGAGAATTAAGAAATAAAGTCAACTTTGCACCCGCTGAGGGAAAATATAAGATATATATTATTGATGAAGTACACATGTTATCTCAAGGCGCGTTTAATGCTTTGTTGAAAACTCTGGAAGAACCGCCTTCACATGTGATTTTTATATTTGCTACCACCGACCCCCATAAAATTCCCAGCACTATTTTATCCCGATGTCAGTGGTTTAATTTTAGAAGGATATCTTTAGCGGATATCATAACTAAGTTAAAAATGATTGCAAAAGATGAAGGATTAAATATAAATGATAAGACTTTAAATATGATAGCCCGAAGTTCGACGGGTTCTATGCGTGATGCTGAAAGTACTTTAGATCAAATAATTGCTTATTGTGGCAAAGATATAACTTCTCAAAGTGTCAGTGAGGTTTTAGGAATAATTGAAGAAGAGGTTTTTTTTGAGTTTATAGAGGCAATAATAAAGAATGATACACTTAAGGGAATAGAGATAATTAACCGAACATCTGATTTAGGAGGAGATGCCTCCCAATTTATAAAAAACTTGATGGAGTATGTTCATAATTTATCTCTAGCCAAAGTTTGCCAAAAAGAAATACTGAATCTTCAGGGTATATTTATCGAAGATAGGGAACGTTTATTAAAACAATCTAAAATAATTAAATTGGAAAAATTATTTAATATCGTTGATTATCTGGCTGAAGCAGAAAGAAAGATGAGATATATTCGCCACCCCTGGATTTTATTGGAGATGTTAGTGATCAAATTTACTGCGGCTGAGAATTATTCTTTAAAAGAGGTTGAAGAAGAAAAAGATGAGTATTTCTTAGACTTCTCTACCAAGAAAGATGTATCAATATCAGGCAAGAAAAACGCGGGAACAAGAGAGGAAGTGCCACCAAAGAAGAAGATTCAGGATAAAATTAAAAGTGATGAGGGTTCTTCTATTAAGGCTAAAGAGTCACCTATTAATTTAGAATTAATGCAGGCATGGCCCACGATTTTAGATAGGATAAAAAAAACTAAAATGGCTGTCTATTCTTTTATCATTGCTAACAATTCAATCACTATTGAAAATGATAAATTGATAATCGGGTTTAATAAGGAATATACATTTCACAAAGAGAGTTTAGAAAAGCAAAATAATAAAATATTATTACAAGAATTAATTAAAGAAAAGACTGGCAGACTTTTAGCTATAGAATGTATTATTAATAACAATAGCAAGGAAGATTCTTTTTTAGAGGTTGAACAGGAAAATAAGGAAAAAGCCGCAAAAACAAGAAACGAAGAGAACAAAGAAAGAGTAGAAAGAGTAGGAGAAGAGAAAGATAATATAAAAAAAAGAAGTAATGAGATTTCAAAAGATAATATATTGATTAAAGAGTCCTTAAATTTATTTGAAGGAACGATTACTGAGGAGAAGTAGAGTATTTTAAAGAAAGGAGGAAGCGAGAAAAGCAATGGATATGAAATTTCTTATGAAACAAGCGCAAGTTATGCAGAAAAAGATGGAAGAAATGAAAAAAGAATTGGCTCAAAAGGAAGTCAGAGTTTCTTCTGGCGGAGGGATGATTGAAATTGTAGTAAATGGCCAACAGGAAATTAAAGAAATAAAAATAGAACCAGATGTAATAGATGCAAATGAAAAAGAGATGTTAGAAGACTTAATTTTGGCAGCAGTCAATGAGTCAATACGTCAGTCGAAAGAGTTGGCTGCCCAGGAAATGAGTAAATTAACCGGGGGCGTGAATGTTCCTGGATTATTTTAAGAGGAGGTAAAGGTGTCCTTTAGATATACCAAACCTTTTGCGAGATTAATTGATGAATTTTCAAAAATGCCGGGTATAGGCCCCAAGACAGCCCAGAGATTAGCTTTTTATATTTTAAAGAATTCTTCGGAAAATGTTGCAAGTTTAGCTAAGGCAATATTAGAGGCTAAAGAAAAAGTTAAACATTGTTCGATTTGTGGTAATATAACCGATCAAGAGATATGTGAAATTTGCCAGAACATTAATAGAGATAAGTCTATTATATGTGTTGTAGAAAGGGTAAGGGATTTGATTGCCATAGAAAATACCGGGGAATATAAAGGTTTATACCATGTTTTAGAAGGAGTAATCTCTCCCTTAGATGGGATTGAGCCGGAAAACCTAAAAATAGATAGTCTACTAAAAAGGCTAAAGACTGAAAAGATAAAAGAGATAATATTAGCCACCAATCCCAATATTGAGGGAGAAGTTACCGCCTCTTATATTACCAAATTGATTGAACCTTTAAAAATTAAAGTAACTCGCATTGCTTATGGTGTTCCTATAGGGGGAAGCTTGGAATTTGCCGATGAAGTGACTTTAACTCAAGCCCTAATGGGCAGACAAGAAATTAAGTAATTAATTATCCTTAGAAATATCGTTTAAAATGTTAGTATAAATTTTAGTGTGGTAGTTAGATGAAGAAAAGAAGAGTAATTGCTTTTATTTTTCCTATCTTCTTTTTTCTCTATTACCTTTATTTTTCTTCACGTATTTTTCTTCACGCGATACTCGATACGCGATACTCGATACGCAAAAATTGCTTTAAGTTTTTTAATTTATTTGGTAAAATACAGAAGATTTGAAAGATGATAAAAAATAATTTTTAACAATGGAGGTTCAATATAATGAACAGAAAAGAAACTACTATTGATGGGAATACCGCAGCTGCTCATACATCGTATCATCTCAGCGAAGTTGCAACCATATACCCGATTACCCCTTCTTCGCCTATGGGTGAATTTGCTGATCTTTGGGCTGCTGAGGGAAAGCCTAATATTTGGGGAACGGTTCCTCAGGTAACTGAAATGCAAAGCGAAGGAGGCGCATCGGGAGCTGTTCATGGTTCTTTGCAAAGAGGAGCCCTTACTACCACTTTTACAGCATCTCAAGGACTTTTATTAATGATTCCTAATATGTTTAAAATTGCCGGGGAATTGACCTCTACTGTATTTAATGTTGCTGCTCGGTCAGTAGCCTGCCAAGCTCTTTCCATATTTGGAGATCATAGTGATGTAATGGCAACCAGATCAACCGGTTTTGCTTTACTTGCTTCTAACTCAATTCAGGAAGCCATGGATTTTCCTTTAATCGCTCAAGCAGCAACCCTGGAATCTCGAGTACCATTTCTTCATTTCTTCGATGGTTTTCGCACTTCACATGAGATTTCTAAAATTGAACTTTTAACCCCGGAAGATATGAAGTCTTTAATTAATGACGATTTAGTAAGAGCTCATAGAAAAAGAGCACTTTCTCCTGATAACCCGGTTATTAGAGGAACAGCTCAAAATCCGGATGTATTCTTCCAGGCAAGAGAAACAGTCAATCCTTATTATCTTGATTGCCCGGATATTGTGCAAAAAGTTATGGAAAAATTTGAGAAGGTTGTGGGAAGAAAATACGAGCTGTTCCAATATTTTGGCGCCCCGGACGCCGAAAGGATTATTATATTAATGGGTTCAGGGGCTGAAACAGCGCAAGAAACAGTGGAGTATTTAGTGAAAAAAGGAGAAAAAGTAGGTTTAGTAAAAGTTCGTCTTTACCGGCCATTTTCTATTAAGCATTTTATCAATTCTCTTCCAAAAACTGTAAAGACCATAGCTGCTTTGGACCGCACTAAAGAACCGGGAAGTATTGGAGAACCACTTTATGCCGATATAGTAACAGGAATACAGGAAGGAATATCTGAAGGAATAGCCCCCTTCAAAAAGACTCCTAAAATAATTGGAGGGAGATATGGGCTTTCTTCTAAAGAATTTACTCCCGCTATGGTAAAGGGAATATTCGAGGAGATGAAAAAAGAAGTTCCTAAGAATCATTTCACTATAGGGATAAATGATGATGTAACACATACCAGCATTTCTTATGATCCTAATTTTTCCATAGAGCCTGCTGATAGAACTCGGGCAGTCTTTTATGGTCTTGGTTCAGATGGAACTGTGGGCGCTAATAAAAATTCTATAAAGATTATCGGTGAAGAGACCGATAATTATGCTCAGGGTTATTTTGTTTATGATTCTCGAAAAGCTGGCGCACTTACTATTTCTCATCTAAGGTTTGGTCCAACTCCTATTCATTCTACTTATTTAGTCAACAGCGCAAATTTTGTAGCCTGTCACCAGTTCTCTTTCTTAGAACGTTATAATGTATTAAGTGCTGCCCAGCCAGGTGCAGTATTTCTTCTTAATAGTCATTATTCTGCTGAAGAAGTATGGAAATACCTGCCTTATTCGGTTCAAGAGACTATTATCGAGAAGAAGCTGCGATTCTTTGTAATTGACGCCTATAAGATTGCCAAAGAAGTAGGTTTAGGGGGAAGAATCAATACTATAATGCAAGTCTGTTTCTTCTCTCTTAGCGATGTTATTCCCATTGAAAAGGCAATAAAAGCAATAAAACATCATATTGAAGAGACTTACGGTAAAAAGGGAGAAAAGATAGTTAATACTAATTTTGCTGCGGTAGACAATGCTCTTGCGAATCTTCATGAAGTAAAGATTCCAAGTAAACCTAATAGTAAATTACCGAAACATCTTTCTGTTCCGGTAGAAGCGCCTGAATTTGTGCAAAAGGTAACCGCAAAGATGATTGCTGGACAGGGAGATGATTTACCAGTAAGTGCCTTTTCTCCTGATGGAACTTTTCCCAGTGGCACTACCCAATGGGAAAAGAGAAATATCGCTCAAGAAATTCCCGCCTGGGATCCAGATACCTGTATCCAGTGTGGAAAATGTGTGATGGTATGCCCCCATGCAGTTATTAGAGCTAAGGTTTATGATCCAAAATTGCTTTCTTCTGCACCGGAAAATTTTCAATTTGCAGAAGCAAAAAATTCTCAATTTAAAGGTATGAAATTTACTATTCAGATTTCTCCTGAAGATTGTACCGGTTGTGCCCTTTGTGTAGTGGACTGTCCGGCAAAAAATAAAACTAATCCTGAACTAAAAGCTTTAAACATGGTTTTTCAACCCCATGTTAGGGAACAAGAATCTAAAAAATGGAAATTTTTCTTAGAAATTCCTGAAGTAGACCGAAAAGAGTTAAAACTTAACGCAGTAAGAAATGTTCAATTCTTGCAGCCACTTTTCGAATTCTCTGGTGCTTGTGCTGGCTGTGGTGAGACTCCATATGTAAAACTTTTAAGTCAATTGTTTGGAGATAGAGCGGTTATAGCCAATGCTACAGGATGTTCTTCTATTTATGGAGGTAATTTACCTACTACCCCTTGGACCTTTAATAAAGAAGGCAGAGGTCCAGCTTGGTCTAATTCTCTTTTCGAAGATAATGCTGAATTTGGATTAGGCATGAGATTAGCTATAGATAAACAGCTTGAATATGCTTTAGAATTATTGGATAGGCTTTCTTCTGATATAGGGAAGGATTTAGTTAGTGAGATTAAAACAGCCGATCAGTCTACCGAGGAGGGACTATACAAACAGAGAGAAAGAGTAAAAATATTAGAAAAGAAATTAAAAAAAATAGACAAAGTAGAAGCAAAAGACTTGCTTAGCTTGATAGATGTTCTTACTAAAAAGAGTGTATGGATTTTAGGAGGAGATGGATGGGCTTATGATATCGGTTATGGAGGATTGGATCATGTTATTGCCCAGAGGCGTAATGTCAATATCTTAGTATTAGATTCAGAAACTTATTCTAATACTGGTGGACAGATGTCTAAAGCGACTCCTCTTGGGGCAATTGCAAAGTTTGCTGCTGGAGGCAAGAGAACTTTCAAGAAAGATTTGGCAATGATGGCAATGTCTTACGGAGATGTATATGTGGCCCGAGTGGCAATGGGAGCTAATGATGCGCAAGTGATTAAAGCTTTCCAGGAAGCAGAGGCATTTAATGGTCCTTCCCTTATTATAGCCTATAGTTCTTGTATTAGCCATGGATATAATTTGATTCATGGTTTAGAACAACAAAAGTTAGCAGTTCAATCGGGATATTGGCCCTTAATAAGATTCAATCCAGATCTTGATAAAGAGGGAAAAAACCCTCTCCAATTGGATTCCAAAGCTCCGAGCATTCCTTTAGAAGAATATATATATAATGAAAATAGATACAAAATGCTTACCCGAACTATGCCAGAGGAAGCTAAAAAATTGTTAAAAGAAGCTCAAGAAGGGGTTTTAAAACGTTGGAAGCTTTATGAACACTTAGCCTCACCCTTTAAAAATAATAAATAGATTATAATACAGACAATCTCTTAACAGGAGATAGTAAGTATTAATTAATAGTAAGTATTAATTATAAGAAGATACCGTAAGTCCTCAAGATTTGCGGTATCTTCTTTCCTATAACTTCTTTTTTTCTATTTTCTTAACTAGCTAACCAGGTAACTAACTAGCCAACAAATGAAGTAATGTGTAATACAGTAATGAGTAACATGTAATAAGTACCTGTTTTTATAATTTCAGAAATTTAATCTTGTTACTAATTACATATTACTTATTACTGTATTTTATTCGAGATACGAATAAAATACTAGTTGTTTTTATATTTTTTTCTATTATAATATAAATATATTAATAGAACGCATAGGAAGGAGAGTAAACAAATGGTAGAAAAAGGTACCTATAGGCTTAAAAAAGGTTTAGCCGAGATGTTAAAAGGCGGAGTAATAATGGATGTGGTGAATGCAGAACAAGCAAAAATTGCCGAAGAAGCGGGTGCGGTAGCAGTTATGGCTTTAGAAAGGGTTCCTGCTGATATTCGATCTGCCGGCGGTGTAGCCAGGATGGCTGACCCTAAAATAATAAAAGAGATAATGAAAGCGGTAACTATTCCGGTAATGGCTAAGGCAAGGATTGGGCATTTTGTGGAAGCCCAGGTTTTAGAAGCTTTAGGAGTAGATTATATTGACGAAAGTGAAGTGTTAACTCCCGCTGATGAAAATTACCATATAGATAAATTGAATTTTAAAGTTCCTTTTGTCTGTGGGGCAAGAAATTTAGGTGAGGCTTTGCGTAGGATAGGAGAAGGTGCAGCCATGATTAGAACGAAGGGAGAACCGGGAACAGGAAATATAGTGGAAGCGGTGAGGCATATGCGTGAGGTGATGGATGAAATAAGAAGATTAAAAAATATACCTAAAGAGGAATTGATGACCAAAGCCAAAGAATTAGGCGCTCCTTTTGAACTTTTACAAGAGGTAGCTCAAAAAGGAAAATTACCCGTAGTTAATTTTGCTGCCGGAGGTATAGCTACCCCTGCTGATGCAGCTTTAATGATGCAGTTGGGGGCAGATGGAGTGTTTGTAGGTTCAGGAATATTCAAATCAGACGATCCTAAAATAAGGGCTAAAGCTATTGTAGAGGCTACTACCCATTACGATAATCCTAAAATTATAGCTCAAGTTTCAGAAGGATTGGGCGAAGCGATGAAAGGGATAGAAATTTCTCAAATTGCCGCAGCTGAACGGATGCAAGACAGAGGATGGTAAGCTAAGAATTAGATTAAAAAATGAACCAGAGAGGAGCTAAGGAGTAATCTTGAAAGTCGGAGTATTATCCCTACAGGGAGCAGTAGAAGAACATTTAGCGATGATAAAAAGGTGTGGCTTTGAGGGAATCAAGGTAAAAACGATTGGAGATTTAGAAAAAGCAGATAGATTAATAATTCCCGGAGGCGAAAGTACCGCTATTGGTAAATTAGCTAAAATATATGGCTTAGACCGAGAGATTATTAAAAAAGGTAGAGAAGGGATGCCTATATTTGGAACCTGTGCGGGTATGATTTTATTAGCAAATAAGGTTATAGGCATTGAGCAAATAAGATTTTGTTTAATTGATATTGTGGTAGAAAGAAATGCTTTTGGAAGACAGGTAGATAGTTTTGAAGTTGATTTAAAAATAGAAGATTTTTCCGGAAAACCTTTTAAAGCAGTATTCATTAGAGCTCCTTATATCCAGAAGGCAGGGAAGGAAGTAAAAGTTTTAGCTGAATTTATGGGAAAGATTGTGATGGCCCGACAGAAAAATATTTTGGTATCATCTTTTCATCCAGAATTAACTAATGATTTAAGAGTGCATAAGTACTTTTTAAACGATCATTATTAGGGTACAGAGGATAGGATAATTAGTATCGAGTATCGAGTATATAGTAATGGGGGCATATGCCCCTAGGTCTCCCGTAATTATATAATAAAATTTAATTTTTTAACACTTGTTCT
>Ga0315545_1003893_pt1 | contig 12523 bp, 17 predicted proteins | sample SalMarSW160210MG_FD_203096 | JGI IMG/M metagenome (GOLD analysis project Ga0315545, IMG submission 203096) | Salt marsh sediment microbial communities from the Plum Island Ecosystem LTER, Massachusetts, United States - Salt Marsh Sediment SW1602-10 ... | reverse complement strand
AAAATTAGATGGAATTTTTGTTGAAGTTGGGTTGATTAGTAAAGCAAATTTTACAGAAGTTAAGAAGAATAAATGGGGGGAGATAATGATTTTCCGCAGTACCAAAACGCGAGAGGAAAATATGACAAGTATTACTGGAATATTTGCAGCAGGAGATTGCACAGATATTCCTGACAAGCAGATAATTGTTGCGGCAGGGGAAGGTGCCAAAGCATCTATTGCAGCGATTGATTATATAAATAAATTTGGTAAGAAATGAAAACAATCTCTGACTTTAATTTTAAGAACAAAATTACACTCCTTCGTTCTGATTTAAATTCTGATGTGGTAAATGGAAAAATAATTTCTTCTGAAAGAATAAAAGAATCAGCGAGGACAATTTCAGAATTAAAAAAGAAAAAGGCGAAAGTCGTAGTTATTGCACACCAAGGCAGTCAAGGAAAAAAAGATTTTATTTCATTAAAACAACACGCAAAATTATTAAACAAATATGTCAAAATAAAATTTATAGACGATATTCTTGGGAAAAAAGTAATTTCAGAGATAAAAAAATTGAAACCTCAAGAAGCAATTCTTCTTGAAAATGTTAGATTTGAAAAAGATGAGTTTGCTCCTGAGAAAAAGAATAATAAATTATTGAAACTCACAGAGTATGCAGAGATTTATGTTAATGATGCATTTTCAGTTTGCCACAGAAATCAAACCTCAATTGTTCTTTTTCCAAAATATCTGAAAAGTTGTGCAGGAAGACTTTTAGAAAAAGAAGTAAAAACCTTGGAAAAATTGAGAATTAAAAATTGTTTATATATCTTAGCCGGGGCGAAACCATTGGATAACATTAAATTATTAAAAGGAAACAGAATTCTCGCGTGTGGGCTATTCGGACAGATGTGTTTAATCGCTAAAGGAAAAAATATAGGGGAACAGGAAAACTATCTCAGAAACCAGATAAAAGATTTTGATGAGATAATTAGAAGGTTAAAGAAGAAAATGAAAAATATTATCACCCCTGTTGATTTTGCTGTGAAAGTAAATGAAAAAAGAAAGGAGTTAGATTTAACCGATTTTCCGTCGGAATATGAGATTTTTGATATAGGAGAAAACACCATAAAGTTATTTAGTGGAGAAATAAATAAGGCAAAAGTAGTGTATATGAAAGGACCTGCAGGAGATTGTTCTGATAAACATTTTCAAAAAGGAACTTTTTCAATTTTAAAAACAATTGCAAATTCAAAAGCATTTTCTGTTATTGGAGGAGGGCATTTGAGCGATGCAATTAACAATTCACGAATAAATAAAAGTAAATTTAATCACATAAGTCTATCTGGAGGGGCATTGCTAAATTATATTGCTGGAGAAAACCTTCCAGGTTTGGATGTATTGAAATGAAAATTATTAAAACAAAAAGCTACAAAGAAATGTCTAATGAGGTCTCTAAGATTCTATTGAAAGAAATATCAAAGAAATCTGACTTAACAATTTGTCTCGCAACAGGAAAAACTCTTCTTGGGTTATATAAACTATTAGTTATAAACTATAAAAACAAAAAAATTGATTTCTCTAAAATTAAAATATTTAACCTTGATGAATATTATCCTATTAAGAAAACAGATAAAAAAAGTTTTAATTATTTTTTGCACAAAAATTTTTTGGACAAAGTTAATGTTGACAAAGAAAATATTTTTTTATTGAATGGAGAGTCAAAAAAATCTGAAGAGGAATGTAAAAATTACGAGAAAAAAATAAAGAAAAATCCAATAGATATTTTGATATTAGGTGTTGGAGTAAATGGGCACATAGGATTTAATGAGCCTGGCTCATTAAAAGAAAGCAAAACACGGCTTGTTAAATTAACTCCTGAAACAAAAAAAATTAATAAAACAATTAAAAAAGCATTGACAATTGGAATTTCTACTATAATGAAATCAAAAAAAATTATTTTGCTTGCTTCTGGAAAGAAAAAAGCAAAAGCAATTAAATATTTGATTAAAGATAAAGAAAATAAAACTTGGCCTGTAACATATTTAAAAAATCACGAAAATTTAATTGCGGTTGTTGATAAGGAAGCAGGGAGATCATTTGGTTAAATAAAAAGATTAAAATAATCTTTAGTTAATCCTTCTTCAAATTATAAACCTCTCCATATCTTTTAAGAATAAATTCGTAAAGGGTTTTAAAATCAGAATCAAAATAATTTATGAACAAACCGCCACTTTCTGAGTTTTTTACTAAATTAAATATTCCCTTATTTACCTGTATCTCCCTTTGACTATCCTCTCTTACCATTTGCCATCCTTTATACTTCCTATATCTTAACATTTCTTCTCTATTGGTATGTAACGAGAATCCTTAATGTTTTAATTGAGTATGAGTTCTATCTCGTGTTAACAATTCCTCTAAGCAAATTTTATGATTAAATGGCCCTTAAATAACTCTATGTTTACTCTCAACCGCTTCTTTTACTCTTCTTTCAAGTGCAAAATCTTTTTTTCTGTTGGTTCTTTTGGAAAATATCTTTTATTTGCTTCTTTTAGTTTTTTAATAAAGTTGCTGCTTTTTCAAAATTTCCAATTGCTAAATGAGAGTCTACATTCTCTCTAAGATAACCAAAATAACTAAATATACTTGAAAGTGTCATTTGTTTTTCTCCAAAATTTCTATTGTTATTTTGGCAATCGTGCCAGGATTTAATTGATTTTCAAGTATCTTAGGTACAATTATAATTTCCTGATTGCCGTGTCTGGCTATTTTTTTTGTTTACAGCAGAAAAGAAAAAAGAGTTGGTAAGAAGACTGGAAGGAAGTTTAAGAGTATTTTTGTTTATTATTCTCCCTTTATTAGTTATTGCTGCCATAGTTGAAGGGTTTTTAATTTTTTCTTTACCTTAAAATAGTTAGTTTATTATAGATTTATTTTTAAACCCCCTTTATAATTTATTTTTATGACATATAATGGTATTAATCTGCCTTATAAGAGGTATAGGGTAGATAAGATATACGATAGGTTTAAACAGGTTGCAAAGAATAAACTTTCAGAAATTAAAGATAAAAGTACTTTGATTTTTGTTAATTGGAACAAATTAAGAAAAAACGGATTTTATAGGGTCCAGGTTGCTTTGATGAATAATGAGAGAGTATTTTATGATTCCAGAAGTATTTTATGTGAAAGTATTGATTTAAATTCAGAAGAAGCTTTTGACTTGGCAGATAGACTTTCTTTGGAGTTAAAGAATGAAGAAGGTTTTTATTGGTCTATTGGGAATTTAAAAGACTTGCCTAGAAAATTCAGGGAGCATCCTTTAGTTGGGTTGGATTAGCTTTCTAATAAAAATGTTACTATTTAAGTGTATCTCACTATCCCATACCAATCAGGATTTTCACTTGGCTCAATAACTCTTCCAGGTCTCCCAGGGATTCTTTCAATATACCTTCCAATATGATGATCATAACTATAAGTAACATGTTCTTTATTACATTTTTTTTGTTTTAGCTTATTGTGTAGATTATTATAAGTTCTTATATTATTCCATAAATATTTAATATCCGCTTCTTCTTCAAAAGTTATTTCGCAATCTTTTTCAAGGGGAGTTGCTTTTATAACTTTTCTTGGAGATAAAACAATTGTTGCCAAACCATCCTTAATTTCAGTCTTTGGTATTCTTACTTTTCTTCCAACGAGCCATTGATATTTTTGTTTTTTCATTTTCTCTTAAATATTCTTTCAAGTTTACTTAATCGTTTCAATACCTTACCATGGGTTTCCATCCATATTTTTTACAATCTCCGACATACTCCCTCAATATATCTCTTGATTCAAGGTAATCTTTATTCTTGTGCAGCCTTCTTGCTTTGGCTAACATTCTAGTTTGATATGCAAATATTCCGGATAATGTCATTTTATTTTTATCTAGTATTTTATTATTACAGAGTAGTTATGATTTGTATATATAATAACTTTTCGGTTGATAATTTATCTTTTTAGCAAAACACTTATAAATGATGGTTATTTATATGAAATATGAAAATAGATAAGAAGAATATGCAGATATTAGGCATTCTAGATTGGGATGCAAGAATTCCTATTTCAGGTATTGCAAAGCAGACGCGACTTAATAAAGATGTAGTTAGATATAGAATAAACAATCTTGAAAAAAATCATGTTCTTGAAGGGTATTATACAATAATAAATACCTCTAAAATAGGTTATCTAACCTTTAGAATGTATTTTGATTTTATTAATTTAAATAAACAAATTGAAGCCAGAATAATAGATTACCTTGATAGTAAATTTAATGCTGGCCAGATATTTTCAATAGACGGAAAATATCAATTAGGGATTATATGTTGGGAAAAATCTGTGTATGAACTTCATAAAAAACTTGTAAATTTTAAGAAAACATTTGGGAATTTTATAAATAAAGAAAAAATGGTTATATTTGTTTCACTTGATCATTACCCTAGAAAATTCTTAAATGATACACAAGGAAAGATTATTTCCTTAAAAGAGGAAGATAAGATAAAAATTAAAGATGAAGATATGAAAATATTAAAAGAAATATCAAAGAATGCTAGAATTAGTTCTGTAGACTTGAGTGTTAAACTAAAAATCCCGCAAACAACTATTATTAACAGGATTAAACAATTAAAAAAAGAAGGGATCATATTAGGTTATAGAGCAAAGATTGATACAGAAAAATTAGGTTATCAAAATTATTATTTAGAATTGTATACAAATAATACAAAAGAAATAAGAGAGATAAATGATTACGCTAAACATAATCTAAACTGCATTTATTCTGGGCAGGTTACTCCAGAAGAAAATATTGAAATTGAAACTGAATTTAAAAGCAAGTTAGAATTATTAGAATTTATTAGTAAACTAAAAGAAAGATTCAAATCAATTAAGAAGATAAGATATTGGTCAACATTAAGATATTATAAAATGAATTACTTGCAATAAATCATTTTGGGGTAATCTAAATTAGATAAAATTAAAAAGTGATTATTACTTACTAAGACATGAAAAATATGCAAATAAATAAAATAGTTAAAGAAATCTCTAAAACAAATATATTTTATCTGTTTATTTGTTTGGCAGTTTTAGAGACAGGACAAATGACCCTCGCTCTGACATAGATATATATGTAATTGGGAGATTAAATGAAAATGAAAGAAAAAAATATTTTAGATAAAGCTTATGAAAAAGCAGTAGAAACAATAAAATTCTGTTCTACAAAATACGGACTTTTTGCGTCTGGAGGAAAGAAAGGTTACAAAGGAGTTTGGGCCCGTGATAGTATAATAAGTTTAATTGGGGCAATTTCTGACGAGGAAAATAATTTCAAAGAAGTTTTCAAAAGAAGTCTGGTAACCTTAGGAAAATCTCAAAGTAAGAGAGGGCAAATACCAAATGCTGTTCACGGTTTTGAAAACGAAAAACCTAAAGTTGATTACCTATCAGTAGATTCGAGTTTATGGTATATAATTGGACATTATATTTACAAGAAAAAATACGGAAGCGAACTTTTTAATAAAGAAAAAGAACGAATAAAAAAGGCTTTCGTTTGGCTCGAATACAGAGATTTCGGAGAAGACAGTCTTCTTGACCAACTGCCCACAACGGACTGGCAGGATGCTTTCCCTCATAAATATGGAGAAGCGATAAGCACGCAAGCATTATATTACAAAATATTAAAACTAATGAGAGAAAAAAAAGCAAACAAGATAAGAAGACTTGTAAATAAAGACAAAGAACACGGTTTATGGAATGGAAATTTTTATTATGCTTACAGATGGAAAAATCATAATAAGTATAAAGAGATTGGCGAGTGGTTTGATAGTTTAGGAAACTTACTCCCTATTGTTTTTGATTTGGCAGATAAAGAAAATAGCAAGAAAATTTTGAATTACATTAGAAAAAATAAAATAAATAAACCTTATCCTGTCAAAGCGATTTTCCCTCCAATAAAAAAAGAGAGTAAATATTGGGAAGATTATTTTCTTGATTGCGAAGCAAGAAAACCTTATAATTATCTTAATGGGGGAATATGGACTTTTATCGGGGGGTTTTATATTTTAGCGTTGATAAAAATTAAAAAATTTTCTGAAGCAAAAAAAGAACTAAAACTATTAGCCGAAGCTAATCTTAAAGGGAATCCCTTTCCAGAGTGGCTAAATCCTATAAACAAAAAAACTCATGGAATTTATCAGGCATGGAGTGCAGGATTATATATTCTTGCTTATAATTCTCTAAAGAAGAAAAGAATTTTAATGATATAATTAATAATTTTATAGGTTTCAGGAGTATATAGACAATCTAAAATTGAGTTATTTACATATTTTATTTTACATTTTATAAAAGATAAACTTTAGTTCACATTCTGTTATGTTAAGTTGAATCATGATTACTCATTTCCAAGCTCAGCCCAAAATGGGCAATCCCGACTCCTTCGACTTGGCCACATTGCATTCCAACTTCCCTCGTCAGGTCTCTGAACAGCGATTATCCGAAAAATCCATTGCAGGCTCCGTTCAAATCGTTCGCTTAGCTCACGATTTCTCTTGATTGCGATGTTATCCAACCCTTACAAAATCTAAAAAATCATCTCAATTTAATCCTAATTTCTCTTTAGTAATCTCTAACATTTTTTTTGAAATATCTCTATAATCTAAATTTTTAACAACATGCTCTCTTGCCTGTTTTCCCATTTTATCTCTTAATAAATCGTCAGTCAGTAATTTTAAAGTATATTCCCTTAAATCATCAACACTCGCCCGATATGCAAAAGTTTTTGGTTTGTCAAATTTCATTATTTTTTTCTTTTTAAAACCCATATCAGATAACGCCCATTCTTCATTTAAAACTATTTCTTCAGCAACATCTGCGAGAAATCCTGTCTTGTTATGAATAATTGTTTCAGCAGGACCCATTTTATTAATAGATATAACTGGCTTCCCACAAGCCATCGCTTCTACTTGAATCATCCCAAAACCTTCTATTCTTGAAGGAGCGGCGTAAATATCCGTTGCATTCAACAAATGAACCATAAATTCTTGAGAAAATTCGTCGTCGATAAAAACTACTTTGTCGGAAATTCCAAGTTCATCAACAAGCGCTTCTTCTTCTTCTCTCCACCGGATAGAGCATTCACTTGGCCAAGATTTGCATATATACTTCCAATTTTTAAATTCTTTATCAACTTCCTTCAATGCCTTAAACATCTCCTGAGCTCCTTTTGAAGTTACATCTCCCCCAATAGTTAATATCATCTTCTCATTTTCTTTGACACCTAACATTTCTCTTATTGCTTTTTTGTATTCTGTATTTTCTATTGGCTTAAAAAAATTTGTATCTATCCCTATGTGCATTGGAATTATTTTACTGACATCAACACCATCTCTTTTATAGATACTACGCACCCATTCACTTGTTGTAAACATTAGCTCAAGATTATCAAACTCCTTTTGATAATTTGCAACCCACCCGTCGGAATTAAACCAAGGGATACTCTTCACTCCATATTTTAAAGGTTCTTGGACGATTTCGGGAACATTCCCCCAATATCCTATCCCAAAAGAAACATCCGGTTTAAAATATTTTAAATAGAATTCTTTTTGCAGGCTGTCTTTAAAATGACATGGAACAACTTCTTGATTAAGTTTCAATAATCCCTTATATAATAAATCTCCTTGCAGACTCTGTCCGTCGGGTTCAGGGGGGTAAGCATAAAGAACCAAAATTTTCATTTTATCTTTACGAAATTAAATGCTTCAATCTTCTTGCAACATTTTTCCTCAAAACTATCTTTATTAAAGCCATAAATTTGTTTAATTAGATTTTTTTTCTTAGATAAATAATCATCTCTTAATCTTATAAATTTATCCGAATTTTTTTTTGCGTAGCATTGACTTCCTTTCTTTGAGTAAGAAAAGAAAAGAAATTTTTTGCATTCAAGCATTTTTTCTTTAATCATAAATTTAACTGCTCTATGGACATCAATATGCCTTTTGTGTCTGTATTCTCCATTCTCCCCGTGCGTGAATATATAATCATATTTTGTTTTTTGAATTAATGATTTTATTCTTTCTATAACTTCTCTTATTGTAATATCATTTAGGTCATCATCTTCCAAATCAGACATAAAACATCTTGCTTTGTAATTCTCGCAAGCTTTCATAAATCTTTGGGCTCTATCCCTGTCATCTTTTCTGCAAAGAGAAATAATTGTAACGTCCCATCTATTCTGCAGAAGCGTACCTCCCATCCAAATCGTTTCGTCGTCGGGATGGGCAACAATTACTAAAACCTCTTTTTTCATTGATAATTATATTACATTCAGATTTAAAAATCTTGTTATAACTGACAAAGATGTGCGTCCAACTGATAAAGACAAGATTTTTAAATTATGTTGATTTTAAAATTAAAGGTGATAAAATGTTTGATGTTGTTAGTTTTGGTTCAGCATTAGTTGATGTATTTGTTAATACAGAGGTTGCCGAGAGAAAAGGGTTTATGTATTATCCTCTTGGAGAAAAGATTCAAGTTAAAGAATTAAAATTTGATATCGGAGGAGGCGGAACCAATACTGCTGTCGCTTTTTCAAGATTAGGATTTAAGACAGGGTATATAGGAAAAATTGGCGACGACGAAAATGGAAGGAAGATATTTGACTCGTTAAAAAGAGAAAGAATTAAATTTCTTGGGAAAAAAGAAAAGGGGAGATTGACAGGATGTTCTATAGTTCTTGATAGCAAAGGAGGTGAAAGAACAATTTTAACTTACAAAGGAATTAACGACGATGTTTCTATGAAAGATATAAAAAAATTCAAAACAAGATGGCTCTATTTTAGTTCATCTAAGGGAAAAAGTCTTCAGACAAAAAAAGAGCTGGTTAAAACCTTGAAAAAAAGAGGAACAAGAATCGCCTTTAATCCAAGCGCTTATCTAATCAAAGAAGAAAATCTCTCTTTAATTTTAAAATTAACAGACATCTTAATTTTAAACAAAGAAGAAGCGAGAATGCTAGTCGGACATGACGAAAAAGATTTACTAAAAGGATTGTATAAGTTAGGTCCAAAAATAAATGTTATAACTGATAAAAATAAAATGATAAGTTGTTACGATGGCAATAGGAAATATTTTCTCAAGCCAAACAAAATTGAAGTTATTGAAAGAACAGGTGCAGGTGACGCTTTTTCGTCGGGATTTGTTGCAGGGCAGATTGCAGGAAAATCTATTGAGGACTCTTTAAAAATAGGTTTGCGTGAAAGTGAATCAGTTATTCAACATTTCGGAGCTAAAAATAATTTATTGAGGATGGGGTTGAAATGAATTTAAATAAAATTACAAAAAAAGGCAAGGCGTTGTTCCTTGCGTATGACCAAGGGCTTGAACACGGACCGACTGATTTTAATAACAGAAATGTAGACCCTAATTACATAATTAAGATAGCAAGAGTAGGAAAATTTACAGGAATTGTTTTCCAAAAAGGAATTTCTGAGAAATATAACAAAGAAATAAAGAAAAGTAAGATTCCTTTGATTATAAAATTAAATGGTAAGACTAATTTATTTAAAGGAGAGCCAATATCAAAACAGTTATGCACTGTTGAAGAAGCTGTTAAATTAGGAGCAGCAGCAGTTGGTTATACAATTTATATTGGAAGCAATTATGAAGATGAAATGTTGCAAGAGTTTGAAAATATTCAGAGAGAGGCCCATAGAAAAAATCTTCCAGTAATAGTCTGGGTTTATCCTCGTGGAAAAAGTGTCCTTGGAAAATCCAAAAAAGAATTAATGGCTTATGCTTGCAGAGTCGGTTTAGAAATCGGAGCGGATATCATCAAAATACAATACAATGGAAATCCTAAAAATTTAAAATGGGCTGTTAAATCTGCTGGAAAAACAAAAGTTGTGATTGCAGGAGGAATTAAAAAAAACGAGAAAGAATTGTTAAAGCAGGTCGAAGAAATAATAAACTCTGGTGCGATTGGCTTGGCAATTGGAAGAAATGTCTGGCAGGCTGAAAAGCCACTTGAAATTACTAAAAAGATTAAGAAGGTAATTTGGGGATGAAAACTAAAGAATTATTCATTTTGAATTTGAAAACTTTTATTATAGATTTAATAATTTTTGTTATTGGAATCTTTTTACTTTTTGGATTTCTTATTACTTGGAGATCTCTTTTAGGACAACCATGCCTACAACCACCAATAATCTACTTAGGCTTAATCTTAATAATTATTTCTATTATTCATTTTATTATTAATTTAATAATCTTTATTTATAAAAAACTCAAAAAGAGGAAAAAATGAAATATAATAAAAAACAAGTTAGAAGATTTAAAAATATGAAAGATAGTTATGAGAATATTAAGGGAATTAAAGGAAATCCTGTGATTTATATTGTTTATAGAAAAGACTTTGGTGCTTTTAAAATTGGTCTAAATGTAATGGAGCCTGGAAATATTAATGGAGAATTTTTTATGACAAAAGGACATAACCATAAAAAATCAAGAAATGAGTTATATGTTTTAATGGAAGGAGAAGGAAAACTTTTAATTCAAGGGAAAAAAGTTAAGATTATTAATTTAAAAAAAGGCAAGCTTTATGTTGTCCCAGGAAAATCTGGACATAGATTAATAAATATAGGAAATAAAAAAATGAAAGTTTTAACAATTTATAGTAAAGATGCTGGAAGGGGGTATGATTTTAGGTTTAAAAAAAGAATTATGAAAAAATGGATTTAATTAAAAAAAGTGTGAATGTGATAAAATCATTGCAATTGAAAAACGGAGGCATACTTGCAGGTCCTTTGGGTGAAGCTTACCCTTATGTTTATGTTAGAGATGGGGTGATTATGACAAAGGCGATGAATAGAACAGGAAATGTAAAAGTTTCTGAAAGGTTTTATGATTTTATAAATAAATTTTCAAAAATAAATCATTACAAAGATATTTTTCATAGATATGACAAAGAAGGACACCCTTCTGCAACTAGAAAAAAACAGCAGGACAATATAGGTTTATTGTTGCATGGAATTTATGATACCTTTCTCACTAATAGGAATGAAAAGTTTCTAAATGAAAACTGGAACCTTATTAAAAGTTGCTGTGAGCTTATTTTTAATTTAAGTAAAAATGGATGTGGTTTAATTTATACAGAGACAAGTTTGCATGAATTTTTTAGATTAGAAAATGGGTATGAGATTTGGGCTAATTGTGCTTGTTGTAGAGGATTATATGATGCTGTTGAAATAGCAAAAATACTTAAAAAATGGAAAGAGGCTAAAAAATGGAAGAAAAAAGCAAAACTACTTCATAAAAATATTAAAGCTAAACTTTTTAATAAAAAAACAGGATTATATATGAAAAGTGAAAAATATCCTCAGATTACTGATATTGCTCAAATAGCTCCTTTTTATTTTAATTTAGAAGATTCTGAGAAAATTTTAAAAAATACTGTTATTTATATTAAGAAAAATCTTTGGTATAGAGAATCTGGCGGCTTTCGCAGATTTAAAAAATTTGAAGTTGTTAAGGACTGGCATTGGTATACAGGTGGAAGTGGAGGATGGATTGCTTTTACTGCTTGGATGGCTCGTTTTTATAGACAATTGAATGATAAGAAAAATTATAATTTATGTGAGAAATGGTTAGAAAAAACTGCAAGCAGAACAAATGGTTATTTTCCAGAACATATAGCTACAAAAAAAGAATATAATTTATGGAAGAAAAATGAAATAGAGTTTAATAATAGAATTTTAATTGGTATGGATAAAGCTGGAGAGCTTAATAAAAAATTGAAAAAGAAATTTAAAGAGGATATTGTTTATTGGGCTATGCCTTTAGGTTGGGCTCATGCTGAATATATATTGTTAAAAAAAGAAGAAAAATGAAAAAACCAATAGTTGTTATAAATTTCAAAACATACGAGCAAGGAAAATCATCAATAGAGTTAGCTAAAAAAATACAGAAAGTAAACAAAAATATAATTATTGTAGTTCAGCTGACAGACATTAAAGAAATATCAAAAAAGACAAAATTAAGAGTTTACGCACAGCATGTTGATTATAAAGAAAAAGGAAGAGCGACTGGTTTTGTTATTCCAGAAGCAATCAAATCAGCAGGAGCAATTGGGAGTTTCTTAAATCATTCTGAACACAAATTAAGTTTTAATATTCTAAAAAAAACAATACAAAGGTGTAGAGAAGTAAAATTAAAAATCGCTGTTTTTGCTCCTTCGATAAAACAAGCAAAGAAAATTGAAAGATTAAAACCCGACTTTTTAATTTACGAACCGCCAGAATTAGTTGGAGGGAAAATTTCTGTTTCAACCTCAAGACCAGGAATAATTAAAAAAATTTCAAAAGAAATAAAAATGCCTTTTTTAGTTGGTGCTGGAATTCATAGTAGAGAAGATGTTAAAATAGCCATGAAATTAGGAGCTTCCGGAATTGCTATTAGTTCATCTATTACTCAAGCAAGAAATCCTGAGAAAAAGTTGAGAGAATTATTGAGAGATTAA
>Ga0315545_1003889_pt1 | contig 12530 bp, 7 predicted proteins | sample SalMarSW160210MG_FD_203096 | JGI IMG/M metagenome (GOLD analysis project Ga0315545, IMG submission 203096) | Salt marsh sediment microbial communities from the Plum Island Ecosystem LTER, Massachusetts, United States - Salt Marsh Sediment SW1602-10 ... | reverse complement strand
CCAAAAAGATCGACGCGAAGGATACTTATTTTACTCTTTTTTGCGGTTGTTGGATTCGCAATGAAGAGGCAACATTGGCCAGGCACAGGTCCCATCATCACCCTTACCCTGAGTATCCTGACAGCCGGATCTTTCCTGCATGGAATATATATTTTAAAGAAGCACAAAGAGAATCTCTATTTCCGGATTATCGGTTCGTTTTGTTCCCTCCTGATTGCGTTGCAATCGCTGGCCACTTTATTCAAATTCCAGCACTGGCCAGGGGCGGGATTGTTTGCTTATTCGGCTGGTATCCCGACACTGATAACGACACTGCTGGTCCTGATCACACTCCCCGGTTCCGGATTTATCAACTGGAAAAAGGAGCAACAACATATACTTACCCGTAAGATTTTGATACCGTGGGTATTTTTTTTGCTTTTCATGGCTCTTAAAACGTTGCTGCCCGTGCCGGTTCAGCAGCGGATCTTTGAATCAGACGTTACAATCAAAGTCCCTTTTAATATGACCCCGTATGACATTGAGATGAAGGACGGCATGGAGGAGAGGGAGTAGGTGTTATAAATAATTCTTACAAACATATTTATTCTCCTGATTAATCATTCTAAATGCAAAATAGATAACCCACTCAGTAATATTTATTCACCTGTCCCGTCAGGGACAGAATATTTATAGCAACAGTCAACAAAAAAAACATTAAGTCCCGTAGGGACGAAATATTAAATCATATGGCAAATACCTACACACAGATTTACCTTCAACTCATATTCGCAGTTCAGGACAGACTTTCATTAATCAAGGAATCATGGGAGGTTGAACTTTACAAATATATTACTGGAATTATTCAGAATAATGGGCATAAATTGATTGCCATAAATGGTGTACCAAATCATATTCATATTTTTATCGGTTATAAACCTCATCAACTAATTCCTGAGTTATTGCAAGATATAAAGGGATTTTCCTCCAAATGGATAAATAAACAGGGTTTTGTTAAAGCAAAATTCAGTTGGCAGGAAAGTTATGGGGCATTTTCATATTCCCATTCTCACATTGATTCCGTTGTAAAATACATTATGAACCAAAAGGAACATCATAAGAAAAGAACATTCCGTGAAAAATATTTAGAATTCTTAAAAAAGTACAACGTGCCATTTAATGAGAAATATATTCTGAAAGACGTTAAATGAATATATCGTCCTTACGGGACTAAAGAATTATCCATCACAACAATGTAATTCATCACCCCTTAGGGAAATTCTTTTTCAATACGTAATCCAATCCTGGTAATTGATCTCCAACTCCCCGAATATTTTTTCTTTATACACCAATCTCCGGATCTCTTCAACATCAATTATGTACTTATGGAGGGTATTGTTCTGAATACACAACAGGTATCTTCCATCCGGGGAGAAATCGGGCTGGATGCCTTCAAATTTGCGTACCAGGAGCGCGTCCGGAGCCACCAGGTTTGTTGTTTCACCTCCCTTAACCACCGCGGCAATGTTACTATCATTAGCAGAAGGAACAAGGGACTGGTAATCCATAACCGGCTGAAATACGTTTGCATATAGATAAGGATACATATAATAACTCTCACCAATATTACTGAATATACTGTTTTGTGCATGCACGACATAATATCGATATTCAGGAGGAGCACTATCCTTTACATGATATACAGTGATCGTAATCGATTTCTGATCTGTTGAAAAAACGGCGTTACACTTTTTCCCAAGGATATACTGGTTAAAAGCATGTTCATACTCCCAGGGTAGCTGTGGCCTAATCGTAGTTCCTTTTTGACCATCGAGCCTAAATCCTGCCCCGTTAAGGTACCAGATAGCTGTAATGCTGTCATCTGATGCAGTAAGAATAAAATCACTCGAATGATTAAACAGGCAACTTCGTACCGCATCCTGATGCCATGTTATGGAATCATAGACAGAAAACTGATTGAGGTTCCGGTTATAATACCAGATATTCACGGTATTGTCAGAAGAAGCCGTAGCAATAAACCGTTCATCGGGTGAGATATCGAGTGCATTTACCCTGCCTAAATGATTGTCCAGTTCCTGGAAAAGAAATCCTGCCCGGTCATAAAGGTTTACAGCATTTCCATTCACCACAACGAGCAGGTAATTATCCCTGCAACTGAAATCGAACAGGTACCTGTCATTGATCCGGTTGGTTGTTGTGTTCAGATCAAACAGATATCCTTCCTTCAATGAATGAATTTTTACTTTATCGTTCTTCAGCAATACTCCGATATATTGATTATCCCCCGATAACAGCACATGCAGAACAGGAATTGTATCAGGAGTGGTGGTATAAACCTCATGCCCCATATCATCCCATACTTTCACTTCGTTGTTTTCCAGCCATCCATAAATAAAATTCCCATCATTAGAAAATCTGGCAGATGCAATATTTACGGAACAGGGCGAAAAATTGAACAGTCTCTTCTTTGCTTCCGGAAATCGATCATCCAATGCATAGAAAGCATCCAGGATTGCTTTTTTTGCGAGGCTGCCAGTCGAATCTGCTTCATATGCCCGGAATGCAGTCTGCAAACTTAATTCCGGACTGCTTTCCAGCTGCAGGGAAGCAGCTATTATCCATTCTTTTGTTCTTGCTCCCCTGGATTTCTGGAAGTAGTAATAACCAATGGCGACCACGATTAGAATAAATCCAAACGTTGAGATACCGATAACCCGCTGGAAAGCCTTGCGTTTAGCCAGGTAGTCGGCTTTGCTCTTACTAACAAACTCATGCAACTCTTTGGTCAGAAACAACCTGTCCTCATAGTGTGCAACAAATTTCAGGTCTTCCTGTGATAGCAATATCTTTCTCTGAAGGTAACTATTGTATGCATTCTCAATTAACTGCCTGACTTCAAGGATCTCTTTTTCCACCAGGGTGATCTTTTCATAGATCTTCGCTGCCAGGCTATCGTGCCTGAGCTCATAACGACCGCTTTCATCCTTATCCCTCAGGATCCGGAGGTTTACGAAATTCCGGATCAGTTCCTTGAGTCTCTCCTTTTCTATATCTTTTCCATAGGTCCGGGAAGATTCCAATACCTCTTCCTCTGTTATCTGTTTCTTGGTACCTTTAATGGAAACAAACGATTTCAATATCGCCAGTCCCGTGTCGGGATCATCCAGGGCAGAGATCTGCTCTTCCAGAAAACTGCCGAGGAGGTCGGAAACGTCTCCGATTTTTTCTAAGAGTAGTATGGTGAAACTATTGGAGGATGGTGCATATACTCCGCTGTTATTCGTCCCTTCGGGACTGTTATTTGATCCGCTGTGCGGATCGTTATTTATCCCGCTTCGCGGGATGTTATTTTTAGTGGCGAGTCGGTAGATCTTGTCGAGGAATACTTGTAGGTACGTTAGTTCTACTTCGTTGGATTCCGGGTTTAGTTTGTTCAGCAATGCTTCAGAAAATCCTTCCTCCACTTCGATTCCGTGCACCTTGCAGGGTCCTTCAATGACCTCCACCGCATGCTGGCGGGTAATCTTTTCCACCCGCATGCGGTTGGCCAGAAAATCGGTAATGGTCAGTTCAAACTCGGTTGCGCTGGCAAGATACTCTTCGCGAATGGAGAAGATGAATTTACACTGGACATCTGATTCCACAATCGCCTTCACCACCCGGATAAATTGCTCCCGTTCTTCCCGGTCACCGAAAATAAACAGCTCCTCAAACTGGTCGTAGATCAGGTAGATCGGCTTAAAATGATCCAGATATATGGATTGCAATGATTTAACGATGTGCGTTGGCGTGTCAATCCCTAAAGATGGAGGAGAATCGCTATGTCTCCCCCTTGGGGGAGTACCGGCGACAGCCGGGGAGGGGGGTGATAAAGTTGTAACTGAAACTTTATGGAGTTCCCCAACCAAACTCTCCAGAATATTCCTTCCCCTGCGCACGGTGACCGGCAGCCAGTCGCTATCCTCAAACTTATTCGCCAGTCCGCAGTTGATAAGAGAAGTCTTACCGGTACCGGAGATGCCATATACCAACAGCATCTTACTCTCAAAAACCTTCTGGTACATCTCTTCGATCTCCCGGTCACGGCCAAAAAAGATTTCGCGGTCGTCTCTGGTATAGCTGTCGAGAAATTTGAAGGGGGATACAGGCATATTCACATAGCTTTGGCTGAGCATCAAGCTTCAACCGTTGCCGAAGCAGGTGCAATAGCTGATAACAGGTCTTTGAATTCAGTCACCAGCTGATCGTAATTGCTCAAGGTCCTGAGGTCACATTTCTCCGTCACTTCGGTACCCAGGTAAAAGAGCTGATCGTTCCTGAATTTGGTATACATAAAGATATCCTTCTTTATGCCGAATTTCTCTTTGGTATCCAGTACTTCTGAGTTGGTATCGATGATCAGGGGTGACAGGTTGAGGTATTCTTCGAGGGTTTTAATTGTTTTCATGAGCAGGACAGCATTGCTCTCAGAGAATTTTGTCTCGTCGATCTCTTTGGCGGCAAAATCGGAATCGGAGCTGTTCAGCAAGTCGATCACGTGATGGAAATGTGCCTCCATGTTTTTGGGTTTCCTGACCTTAATTTCCCTGACCGATACCAGCTTATATTTTGCGAAGAACGCAATGCTTTGAAGGATATAAGTAAGTTTCTCTTCGTACTCCACGCAGCGTTTCTCGATCTCCTCCTGTGTCAGGTTGATCTGGTAGTGCCCGATCTCGTTTCGTTCCGGCACCCAGAAGTCGAGTGCAGCATAGAATTTCTTATCCAGCTTCTCTCCCATCTCGGGCATAAACCATTCCAGCTTACTGTCCTCGTAGAATTTCCCGATAGCCCGGATCAGCCAGCTAAAATTTCCCAGGCTCAATACGGTAAACCGGCTTTCAAAATCTTTGGATATGCTATCCGGTATTTTCAGTTCCTTGAGGATTTTATCGTTCCACAATTGTGAAAGCATCACAAAACAGAGAAACTGCATGGTTCGTTCGATGGTTTTAAAGATCTGGTCGAGCCGCATGCGGTCCAGTTCACGCATCGATCCCGAAAAGAGTCTCCGGAGTTCAACACCCACAGGCCAGGGGAAGTTTTTAATGATCTGGTCACCCAGGATCCGGTAATCGATCTCCTCCTCTTCCTCATCTTCATCAACAATCAGGTATTTCTGAAGGGCTGTTTTGTGCTTTACCATCTCGTCGAAGATGGTACGGATCAATGTTTCGTTTATCTGAGGCATGGTTATGAGGTTTTATAAATAGCTGGTGTAGATTTAGTAGCAAAATTTACGAAGAAAATTCAGAAAAACAAAAAGAAAGAGTGAATCCACTTTCGCCAATGCTTCGGTGGACGAACCAGTGATGAGTTACGGGTTACGGGGTGCGATAGTGATACAATGGTCATACAATAGTCATACAATAGTCATACAATGGTCACTCGATAGTAATTACTCACCGCCTACCGGCGGGTTCGTGAGCTCGGTTCGAATGTAACTCAGTTGTAACTCAATCGTAATTATTCATCAGCCTGCTTGTTATTTTGTTAACAATTCCCACAGGGATTGTTTTTCGGGGTTCAATGACTATAATTACACTCCTGCCTCATATCTTTTACCGAGAACCGAGCAACGAGTCGAAGATCGTGACTTTGCAAAGCAAACGTCATGATTGGAGACCCTGACCGACTACAAGGAGCGTCAGGGGACCGAGTACCACTCTTTAAACTCACTACTCACTTCTCATAACTCACTCTCTTCGTCTTAACCGAATTCCCTCAAAATAACTCACAAGCATCTTCAGGAGGTCGAAATAGAGGATCACATAGAGGATCAGGGAGGTGATCCAGATGAAGACAATGTTGAACCAGAAGGTATCAATCTGTTTGTCACCCAATCGTTTTACAGGTGCATAGAGGTGTGCCCGGCCTGTCCTGGACTCAGGGATCATGTAGATCGGATCCTTTTTGCGGATCAGCCGGTTCCGCGTTATTTCGATCTTATTGATCATATTGCGGTTAAGCAGGAGGTCAGACAATGCCCGGTTGTGGTTCTTGTTTCGCAGTTCCAGCACAGCTTCCCGTGAACCCATCTTTTCCACCAGGGCTTCGTACACCCGGTCTCTTTCTTTGCTTACCTCCTGTAATTTCTCCTCCATCACAGAACGGACATACTCCAGGTATTGTTTTGCCTCATCGGCAACCTGTGATGAGAAGGAATCCACATTCAGTTTTTCAACCGGAAAAACAAACTGCACTTCGGGTCTTTTGCCAAGACGGTCCAGTTCGGTGCTGAGGATATCCAGTCTCCATCGATTGTTTCTCTCTTCATCTTCTTTCTCACTATTCCGTTCCAGGTTTTCAACCATAAGGTTTAACCTCGGGATGAGAAAAGAGGAGTGATAGGAAGCCTCACTCATCTTCTGTTCCACTTCAAAGAACTCTTTCTGAAAAGGATTGTTCTTAAACTGTTCAACTGTAAGTGCCTCGTATGCCCACCGCGAAGTCATCAGATCCCCGATAATGGGTACATAAACCGAAGTAGTGATCTTTTTGTGGAGCTTATCAAAGGGAACAATTGCACCACTGAACAGCAATTGGGGAACGAGCACCAGGGGAATCAGGATATAGATGGTCACGACCGAATTGAACGCTGAGGAGATATTTAATCCGATCATGTTTGCCAGGCAGGCTGTTGTAAACAGGATCAACCAGAAGCTGAGTGTCATTTCACGGATCTCAAGAATGAGGTTTCCAACCACAATGAAACTGAGGGTTTGAATGGCAGAAATGATAAAGAGTACCAGGATTTTTGAATTGAGGTAGCTGAACCGGCTCAGGTGCAGAAAGCTCTCCCTCTTCAGCAGCCGGGCATCCCGGATAATTTCCTCCGCGCTTACGGTCATCCCGATAAACAGGGCTACAACGACACTCATGAAGAGGTATGCCGGCAGGTTGTCATTTTCAGCAAACACATAAGCATCCGGATTATCCAATGTACCACTGATGTATTTGGTGAAATATCCGATAATTACAGCCAGGATGGGTGCTTCCAGGAAATTCACCAGCAGGTATTGAGTATTGCTCAGTTTTGAAAGGATATTCCGAAAGGTGAAGATCTGGAATTGTTTTGCTTTTCCCGGTCTGCTAAACCGGCTTACCGGCAGTTTTTCTGTTTTCGGTTTAATCCTTTTCTCCTTTTCCAGGTTCTCTTTATAGAGCTGGTACCATTCCTTTGGCGCAACCCTCCGGCTGCCGGTAAATTTTCCATACTGGTTTACAAACTTTGTTTCGATGATCTGAAGTACCTGTTCCGGATTCACGTTACCACAGGTAACGCACTGGCTTTCCTCTGCATTAACATGGTTGCTTATCTTCTTGAAATAGACAACGGCTTCGAGCGGATTTCCCTGGTATATGGGGTATCCTCCCTTATCCATGATCAGCAGATTATCAAACAGTTTAAAGATAAAGGAGGAGGGCTGGTGTATATTGACCATGACCAGTTTCCCTTTCAGGGTTTGCTCCTTTAGCAGCAACATGACCATTTCCGAATCCATAGAGGAAAGTCCGGAGGTCGGTTCATCCACAAAGAGGATGGAGGGTTCTCTCATCAACTCCAATCCAATGTTCAACCGTTTTCTCTGCCCGCCGCTGATGGTTTTATTCAGGGGATCACCCACCTTCAGGTGCTTTATCTCATTCAGATCAAGATCCCTGAGCACACGGGCAACCGTTTTCAGAATCCTTGTTTCCGAATAGTCTGAAAAGCAAAGTTTTGCATTGAAATATAAATTCTGGAATACGGAAAGTTCCTCGATCAACAGGTCATCCTGCGGGACATACCCGATAACACCTTCCAGCTTCTTCTCTTCCTCATTCAGATCCACACCGTTAATCAGGACCTTCCCGCTTTTCGGTTTAAGGTTCCCGTTCAGCAGGTTCAGCAGGGTCGATTTACCTGTTCCGCTTCCCCCCATAATACCAACCAGTTGTCCCGATTTCGCGACAAAACTCAATGGTTGAATACCGTTCTCACTATTCCTGAACTTGTATTCGATGTGATCGGCCGAAAAAAGCAGTTCCGCCTGGGTGGATTCCTTGAGAAATTTACCTGCCACATCGCTGAAGTAGACCGGTATAATTTTTTCGCTTCGGATCACCGAACCGCTATCCATGATATAGGAACGACCGGGAAGGATATTCTGGGCGTTATGGAAGAGGGTTTTTTCCCCGATGTACTTGAAAACAAACGTATCCGTGCTGTTTATGTGAAGAAAAACCAGTTTGCCTTCAAGGTCTTTTCGAATGATGTGTCTTATTTCCGGATAAGCTTCCGGATCGGCATTATCAATGACAAGCAGGTTCTCCCGTTCAATCTGATCGATTCTATTACGCAGTACAAGGGAAAGAAGGTTGTTGTATTCACTATCCGATATATTGAACGTGTCGGAAACGGTTTTTATGAAATCATATTCTTTTTCGGTAATCACATGGTCCTCGTTCACAAATTCAATTAACCTTAGAAATACCAGGATCTTTTCTTCCTGCTGCAGACCTTCATTGATATCCTGGCATATCATCAGTGCTTTCACCGAGTCGGATGATCTCTTTTTCCGGCTTTCCGTACTCTCTCTATAAGTAAATGTACGGTGGTGCTGGGAAAGGTAATCCTCAAACAGTGCCAGGTATTGAGGCAACTGGTCACGGTTCAGGTGTTGTTTCAGGTAGGATTCGATGATCTTTCTTGCTGTTTGGGAGATTCCCTCTTTATCAACATTGGCAATGATGGCAAACAGTTGAAGCAGCGCTTTCAGGATCGTTTCTTTCATTAAATCAGGTAAAGGGAGTTATGTAACATAAAATGAATTGAAGTAAACTGTTAAATTTACAAAGAAAGAAATTTATTCATATGGAAAAAAAGGCATTTCAGGATTATTATCCGGAGCACCTGAGTTATTGTTACGGATGTGGCCGGTTAAATGAAAAAGGATATCAGATAAAAAGTTACTGGGACGGGGATGAGACGGTTTGCCATTTCCATCCCAAACCCTATCACATGGCTGTTCCGGGATATGTGTATGGCGGATTGATCGCATCGGTTATCGACTGCCATAGCACGGGCACTGCAGCAGCTGCCAAATACAGGGAAGAAAACAGGGGGTTGGAGACAAAACCGGCTTTCCGTTTTCTCACCGCCTCCCTGAAGGTAGACTACCTCAAACCGACTCCCATTGATACGGAACTTGAACTTCGTGGACGCATAAAAGATGTAGACGGGCGTAAGGTATGGGTGGAAGTAGATCTCATGTCAAATGGCATTGTCTGTGCCAAAGGAGAAGTGCTTTGCATACAGGTTCCTGAAGATATGAAGTTTGGGAAACCGGGGGTGTGAGGATGCATAGAGCATAGGGCAGAGGGCTTGGGGCAAAGGGCTTGGAGCGTGGGGCATGGAGCAGAAGGGAGGATGATGTCCGAAGGACTCCTTCGGAGAATGATGAATTGTGAATGATGAGTGAGTGATGAGAAAAAGAGGTGCTTGGTGCTGGGTCTGGTGCTCGTTAAAAACAAGAAATGAGAGGTGAGAGGTGAGTAGTGAGTTTAAAGAGAGGACGAGTCAGACTGAAACGAAGAGACTGAGGGACTTAGTGACTAAGTGACTAAGAAAAAGAGAAAAGAAGAAAGACTACGGCTGAGCGATGTTTTGTGGGATCTCAGTTCGTGGTACGAGTCGTCAGACGAACTCCAGTCGTCTGACGAATATATCATTTCAGATGGACCGCTTTTCAATGCTTACAATTCATTCTAAAAACATGCCGCCCCTGCCTGCCAAGGCAGGCCTGACGGGGCTTAAAGACTGTAACGATAATATTCTAATAAATGATATAGGACGAGTCTTGGTGGCCCCCTTTAAGTCGTAGTAAAGTCGACTCAGGAGAGTCGACCTACAAAGTTTCAGCATAAACAAATTGGATACGAACCTCGTTACCGACTGTCGAAACCGGCTTCGTTACCAACAGACGAATACCGGTTACTTATAGTTCAGCACTTCGGTTTCTCCTCTCATAACCATCAGTCCATTTTGAGCCAGGGCTTGCAGCTCCTCGTCGCCCGGATAGATGTGGACCGGAGCAATTTTTACAATTCTCTCAACCAGGTTGTTTATCAGGTATTTATTGTTTGCACAGTCGCCGGTAATCAGTATTGCATCAACCGGTTCTTTGAATGCCATGGAGAGAAAACCGACGCTTTTAGCAACCTGGTATATCATGGCATCGAGGATCAATTTTGCTTTTTTATCCCCTGCCTCGATCATCTTTTCTGCTTCATACACATTGTCTACTCCCAGGTAGGCTTTCAGTCCCCCCTCACCCCGTACCATTTTCAACATTTCCTGTTCGCTATATTTCCCGCTGAAGCACATCCGGATCACGTCACCGATCGGTAAGGTACCACTCCCGATCGGGGAGAACGGGCCATCGCCGTCGTAGCCCTGTGTGGCATCGATCACCCGTCCCAGGTGGTGTGCTCCAACCGTATTACCCCGTCCCAGGTTCACAACGATGAAGTTCATATCCTCATATTTTCTCCCAAGCGATTTGGCATGTTCGCGGGCTACCGCTTTCTGGTTCAGGGCATGAAAGATAGATTTTCGTTCAAAGAGCGGATGGCCGGAAATCCTTGAGATATCGTCATACTCATCCACAACCACCGGATCGGCAATATAGGCTTTTGCATCCGGCAATTCCTTTGCTACAGCATCTGCAATAAGGCCTCCCAGGTTAACGACATCTTCTCCCAACTCGCTGTTTTTCAGATCATTTTTCATTTCTTCATTCACAAGATATACTCCGGACGTAACCGGTTTAAGCAGTCCTCCCCTTCCCATAACAATCCGGATGTTTTCCAACTGGATCTCATTGTCTTTCAGTACCTGAATAATCCGGTCTTTTCTGAATTCGGTCTGATCCGGAAAGTTGTTGAAGGGAGCCAGTTCCTCCGGTGTATGCCGGATTCTTTTCAGAAAAACCGTAGTGTTAATACGGTAAACAGCCATCTGTGTATTGTCGTCCCGGGGATATAATGAGAGGATTAGGGCAGTGGTTAGGTCATACTGATTCTTTACCATGGTCTGAGTGGATTTGTTGACTTAAAATTAAAAATAATCCGGATAAATTACATATTTCTTCGGTACTGTCCGCCCACTTCAAACAGTGTTTGCGTAATTTGTCCGAGGGTGCAATATTTTGTTACCTCCATGAGGGCCTCGAAAATATTCTCATTCCGGTTCACAACATCCTTTAATTTTCGAAGCATCTTTTCCGATTTATCCTTATGAGCGGTATAGAGTGATTCAACCATTTCAACCTGGAATTTCTTTTCCTCTTCCGTTGCCCGGATTACCTGATCCGGTATGACCGTGGGAGATCCGTTGGGAGAAAGAAATGTATTCACACCCATAATGGGAAGTTTTCCGGTATGTTTCAGGTTTTCATAATAGAGTGATTCCGCCTGTATTTTACTTCTCTGGTACATGGTTTCCATTGATCCCAGGACTCCTCCCCTTTCAGAAAGCCTGTCAAATTCCATCAAGACAGCTTCTTCAACCAGGTCAGTCAGTTCTTCGATGATAAATGATCCCTGAAGGGGATTCTGATTCTTTGTAATTCCAAGCTCGTGATTGATGATCATCTGGATCGCCATGGCTCTGCGTACAGATTCCTCGGTGGGTGTGGTAATTGCCTCGTCATAGGCATTGGTATGAAGGGAGTTACAGTTATCATAAATGGCCGTCAATGCCTGGAGGGTGGTTCTGATATCGTTAAATTCAATTTCCTGGGCATGGAGTGACCTCCCGGATGTCTGGATATGGTATTTCAACTTCTGTGAACGCTCATTGCCTCCATACATCTGTTTCATTGCTTTCGCCCAGATCAATCGTGCCACCCTTCCTATCACGGAGTATTCCGGATCGATGCCGGTTGAAAAGAAAAAGGAGAGGTTCGGGGCAAACTGATTGATATCCATTCCCCGCAAGACATAGTATTCAACGAATGTAAAGCCGTTAGCCAGGGTAAAAGCGAGCTGGCTGATCGGGTTGGCTCCAGCTTCGGCAATATGGTAGCCCGATATCGATACGGAATAGAAATTCCGCACGTTATGCTCATTGAAGTACTCCTGGATATCGCCCATCATTTTCAGTGCAAATTCGGTTGAGAAGATGCAGGTATTCTGTGCCTGGTCCTCCTTCAATATATCAGCCTGTACCGTACCCCTCACCCGGGAAATGGTGTCTGCTTTAATCTTAGCATACACTTCCTTTGGCAGAACCTGGTCTCCTGTAACGCCAAGAAGCATTAAACCCAATCCATTGTTTCCTTTTGGCAGTTTCCCCTGATATTGTGGTTTATCTCTTCCCTGTTTTTTGAATAGTTCATCCATTTTTTTCTCCACATCTTCCTGCAAGCCATGCTTCCGGATGTATATTTCACACTGCTGATCAATGGCTGTATTCATAAAGTATCCCACCAACATGGGAGCCGGTC
>Ga0315545_1003886_pt1 | contig 12537 bp, 12 predicted proteins | sample SalMarSW160210MG_FD_203096 | JGI IMG/M metagenome (GOLD analysis project Ga0315545, IMG submission 203096) | Salt marsh sediment microbial communities from the Plum Island Ecosystem LTER, Massachusetts, United States - Salt Marsh Sediment SW1602-10 ... | reverse complement strand
TCTAAGACCCGGCTTAGCACTTTAGCCTCTTCACTGGGGCTGAGCTTGAGTTCCTTGACCAGCGCTTTCACCAGGCCGGCGTGAGACAGCTGTAACCTGATGTCGCCCAGGCCGAATTTGCGCACTATCTCTCTAGCCAACGAAATTATCTCGGCATCCGCAGCTAATTTAGTACCGCCAAGAAACTCAGCACCACACTGCCAGCGCTCCCTATTCTTCTTGCCCGTTTCCTCAAAAGCAAAGATGTTAGTGACATAGAAAAGTCTAGCTGTTTCATGCTCGCTTAAACTGTCGATACAGAGCCTGACCACAGGAATGGTGCCGTCTGGCCGTAAGACCACTCTTTCACCACTCCAGCCATCCCAGTCGAGAAAGGAATATATTTTGCCCAGCATACTTGGTGTCAGCGTTCCTGTAGCGGTAAATAGATGGAGGTACTCTAATGTTGGCGTTTTTACCTCTTGATAGTTGTACTTAAGACAACAAGTCCGGAAAGTCTCTTCGATAAGCCGAAAACGCCGCATATCATTGGGAAGCAAGTCTCGCATTCCTTTACATTTTCTACTTTCCATGTTCTTACCTACATTATGCTGCTTTATTCTACACCAAGCTACGTTTCCCTTCAATTAGAACTTGCTTAGCCAATTTGTTGCTTTTGCTTGCTTAGTTTATAATGCACTTGAGGTTCAAATTAGATGCATAGAACTTGGCTCAGGGTTTTCTGCCTTACCTTGTTTTCCCTCCCGATACTTGGAGGGCTGGGAAGCAGTATAATCAGCGCTTCTAACCCAACTATTGAAGTCCTCCAAGTTGAAGGCACTATCCTCCCGGTGGTAGCTGATTACATAGACCGGGGTATCAACCATGCTGAAGAGGAGGATGCTGCTGCCTGTATCATCGAATTGGACACGCCGGGAGGACTTCTCGATTCCACTGACGAGATAGTCACCACAATCATGAATGCAGAAGTACCAGTCGTAGTTTACGTTTCCCCTAAAGGTGCCTGGGCCGCTTCCGCGGGAACTTTCATTACCCTATCCGGTCATATAGCCGCAATGACGCCCGGCACTACCATCGGCGCTGCCCATCCGGTAGCTGCTGGAGGGGAGGAAATACCTGAAGACTACATGAAAAAGATAACTGAGTTCTCGGCCAAGTGGATGAGGACCATTGCTGAGGAGCGGGGCCGCAACGTAGAAGAAGCTGAGCTAGCAGTGACAGAAAGTAAGTCATTCACCGATGTCGAGGCACTGGAGTGTAACCTGATTGACCTGAGAGCGGATAATTTGGAGAGCCTTCTTTCCCAGATTGATGGTTGGAAAGTGACTTTGGCTAATGGCGATGAAGTTGTCCTCAACACCGAAGGTGCTGAACCAGTCAGGAATGAAATGACTGCCCTTGAGAGGTTCTTACAAACTCTCAGCGACCCAAATATTGCGTATGTTCTGTTCACTTTAGCCACCATTGGGTTGATCACTGAGATTTCCAGTCCGGGGCTGATATTTCCCGGGATAGCTGGCGGCATTTGCCTCTTCCTTGCGTTTTACTCCCTAGGCGTGCTAAATGCCTACTGGGGAGGGATAGCGCTTATTTTGCTGGCTGTTGGGCTTTTTGTCGCCGAATATCTCACCACTAGCTTCGGATTATTCACCGCTGGAGGTGTGACGGCGTTAGTTTTTGGTTCCCTGATACTATTCAGCCGCAGCCCGGGAATAGAAGTAAATCGCGGGCTGATCGCCGGGGTAGCAGTGGCCGTTTCCGCCTTCGCCGTCTTTATCATCGGGGCTATTATTCGAGGCCAGAGACGTCGCAAGGCTACTGGTGCTGAGGGGATGCTGGGAAAACTAGCTATAGCCAGAACGCCTCTGGACCCCTCAGGTAAGGTTCTGGCTGAGGGTGAGCTCTGGGCAGCTACGTCTGAAGGTGACAAAATAGCCCCAGGTGAGGAAGTAATGATAACCAAAGTGGAAGCCCTGAAATTATGGGTGGCAAAGAAATCAAGAAAATAAGAAGGAGAGGAGCTTAATATAGATGGACATGACCGGGCCGATTATCATAGGGATAGTCTTTGCTGTTGCTTTCGCCATCTTTGTCATCATCGCCATCATCAGAGGTCAAAGGCGAAAGCTTTCTGCTGGAGCCGAGGAGATGATAGGGAAAGTAGCCGAAACACAAACAGTTCTTAACCCCAAAGGGAGGGTTCTGGCTGAAGGCGAGCTGTGGACAGCTATTGCCCAAGACAGTGAAATAGAATCTGGCGAGGAGGTGATAATAACTAAAGTAAAAGGCTTGAAATTGTGGGTAAAGAAAAAAGAAAAGGAGGACGAATAACATGCAAATAGGTTGGCTTCTTTACTTTATTATCGCATTAGTAGTGATAATAGTTCTATCAGCAGCTATTAAAATCGTTCAGGAATATGAAAGGGGAGGCGTTTTCCGTCTGGGGAGGTTTGTTGGTCTTAGAGGGCCGGGTCTTGTCCTCATCATACCGTTCATTGAGCGTATAAGAAAGATTGACCTCCGTGTCATCACCATGGATGTCCCACAGCAAGAATGTATGACTATGGACAACGTTACTGTTACCGTTGATGCTGTAATTTACTTTCGTGTGGTTGAAGCTGCCGATGCTATCCTTAAGGTGCTTGATTATATAAAGGCAACTTCGCTACTTGCTCAGACTACCTTGCGGAATGTTGTGGGGCAATCTGAATTGGATGAGCTACTAGCTCACCGAGATCGACTTAATGACAAGATACAAGGAGTGGTTGATGAAGGCACAAATCCCTGGGGGATAAAAGTTAGCATGGTAGAGGTCAAAGATGTAGAGTTACCAGAGACAATGCAAAGAGCCATGGCAGCCCAGGCTGAGGCTGAAAGAGACAGGAGAGCCAAGGTTGTTCACGCTGAGGGTGAATACCAGGCAGCAGAAAAGCTAGTCCAAGCTGCCGCACTCATCTCCACTCAGCCCTCAGCTTTGCAACTCCGCTATCTACAAACCTTGTCCAGCATTGCCACAGAAAGAACCAATACCATACTGTTTCCCTTGCCCATAGATATGGTGACTCCCTTTTTAGCCCGAGCCAACCGCCAACCCTGAAAAGAAGTAAAAGCTGGGTGCCATTGTTGAATAGCGGGGCAATAGCCAAGACCTATGGTCTTGGCTATTGCTGCTGATTTGCTGGGAGTTGGTTCGCCGAATTAGGCATAATCTAGGCTGGCAGTGTTTTTCAGGAATAGAAAGGGAGCCATGACTCAGCATGCTACAACATTAATAAAGGCTTTCTTTGATGAACAGAATTTGCCTCAGCACTAATCAAATAGTCCTTTCCTTCCGGTGCTCTGTGCTAAAATAGCCTACGCCGCTGGTAAATCAATATTGGGAGAATAGTAATGGCAAGTAAAACTAAACAAGAATGGCGTGAGAAAAATTTAGCTCCGATGCTAGACCGTTTTCCTGAACGGCAAGAGAAATTTGAGACTACGTCAGGTGTAGGGCTTGACACCGTTTATAGCCCTGAGGATGCACCAAATTTTGACTATGCTACACAATTGGGGTACCCAGGCGAATACCCCTTCACGCGTGGCGTCCAACCCAACATGTATCGAGGCAGGATATGGACAATACGTGAATATGCCGGGTTTGGCACTGCTGAGGATACAAACGAACGTTACAGAAAGCTCCTAGCGGAAGGACAAACCGGGTTATCTGTTGCCTTTCATTTGCCAACACAAATAGGCTATAACTCAGACCATCCATTATCTAGAGGCGAGGTAGGCAAAGTCGGAGTAGCTATAGATAGCCTGAGAGATATGGAAATACTTTTCCAAGACATACCTCTGGATAAGGTAAGCACTTCAATGACCATAAACGCTACCGCTGCTATCCTTCTTGCTATGTATATAGTTTTAGGCAAAAAACAAGGAGTTGAACCAGCTAAACTAAGTGGCACAGTTCAAAATGACACACTCAAGGATTATATCGCTCGCGGCACCTATATTTTCCCTCCACGTCCTTCAATGCGATTAACCACCGATATAATCGCCTATTGTGCCAAAAATGTCCCTCGCTGGAATTCAATTAGTATTAGCGGTTATCACATACGAGAGGCAGGTTCTACTGCTGTCCAAGAAGTCGCCTTTACACTAGCCAACGGCATTGCCTATGTCCAAGCTGCAATTGATGCTGGGCTTGACGTAGATTCCTTCGCTCCCAGGCTCTCATTCTTTTTCAATAGCCACATTAATTTTTTTGATGAGATCGCTAAGTTCAGAGCAGCACGGCGTCTCTGGGCAAAGATAATGAAGGGAAGATTTGGGGCTAAAGAGCCACGTTCCTGGATGCTTCGTTTTCATACACAAACTGCCGGGGTTAGCCTTATGGCTCAACAACCACTCAACAATATCATGCGAGCAACCCTGGAAGCCCTAGCAGCAGCTTTAGGGGGCACTCAGTCACTACATACTGACTCTTATGACGAAGCTTACGCTACACCTAGCGAGGATGCAGTGACAATTGCCGTGCGCACCCAGCAACTCATCGCTTATGAGAGCGGCATTACCGATGTCGTTGATCCCCTTGGTGGCTCGTACTATATAGAATATCTAACCGGCCAGATAGAAAAGCAAGCCAGCGATTACATTGCGAGAATTGATAGTCTTGGTGGTGCTATAGCCGCTATCGAACAAGGATTCCAACAAAGAGAGATTCAAGATGCCTCGTACAAGTACCAAAAAATGATTGAAGAAGGGGAGCAGGTAATAATCGGTGTAAACAAATTTGTTTCTGGCTACCCCAAAATAACAAACATGCTAAGAGTTAATCCAGAGGTGGAGAGAAAACAAAAAGAGAGACTGGCTCAAGTCAAGCACGGGAGGGATAATGCCAAGGTAGAGCAAGCCCTCAAGAGATTGGGAGACGTAGCTCGCAGCAATGAGAATACCATGCCAGCTTTGCTTGAGTGTGTAGAAGCGTACGCCACTGTAGGGGAGATGTCTGATACGCTACGTAAAGTTTTCGGCACGCAGAAGGAATTCTTATCCTTCTAGCAGAAATTCGTGACGGTGTAATGAGTCCTAAATCGCGAGGGCGAAGTCCTAAATAGTCTAGAGTCTAGAAATTAGAGTTGAAGGAGGAACAAAAAAGATGGTTAAAAACGTTGCTCACATAGGTCTTCTGGTCAAGAGCTTGGATGAGACTGCTAGACTTTATGGAGATTTATTTGGTGCTACATTGGACGAAGTTAAGACTATAGCTGAACAAGGAGTGAAAGTAGGCATGCTTAGCTTTGCTGCTGGAGCCCAACTAGAGCTTCTGGAGCCGCTTCCCGATACCAAAATAGCTGCTGCACTAGATAAAAGGGGTGAGGGAGTGCAACATGTTTGCCTTGAAGTAGATGACATCGACCAAGAACTTGCTTCCTTAGCTGAGAAAGGCGTGGAATTGATTGACAAAAAGCCACGTCGTGGTGTTGAGGGTTTGGTTGCTTTCATCCATCCCAAATCAGCTAAAGGGGTGCTTGTTGAGCTTTGTCAAAAGGACTGAAAAGAGGTAACCAAACTATGCAAAAAGGGAAGATTCGAGTCTTAGTGGCTAAACCAGGCCTGGATGGGCATGACCGCGGCGCTAAGGTAGTAGCCAGAGCCTTGCGCGACGCTGGCATGGAGGTAATCTATACCGGGATCCGTCAGACCCCGGAAATGATTGTTGAAACGGCTATTCAAGAGGATGTAGATGTTGTGGGAATGAGCATTTTATCCGGGGCACATTTAGAACTCCTCCCAATCGTGACGGAAGGACTAAGAAACAAAGGGAAGGAAGACACATTGGTTCTTGCTGGTGGCATAATACCTGAGGACGATATACCAGCTATAAAACAAATGGGGGTAAAAGAGGTTTTTGGCCCTGGCACCTCAACTAGCGACATCATAAATTATATCAGGCAGGAATTAGCCGCCAAATAAGAAATATTCAGCTGAGGAACTCGTCTCATGCCTTAGTGAGCAACACCAACCAGCCGAGTCAAATCTTCAATCCCTTCTTGCTTCATGAAATCTTTTATCCCCTGCAAGACTGCAAGCGATACTCCAGGATTCGTTAGATTGGCTGTGCCAATCTGTACTGCGCTAGCCCCAGCCATAATGAATTCCAAGGCATCCCTAGCACAACTAATGCCACCACAACCTATCACTGGAATGTGAATATTCCTCGTTACTTCGTAGACCGCATAAAGAGCTATAGGTTTGATAGCAGGGCCAGATAGCCCACCAATAATATTCCCCAGGCAAGGTCTTCTTTCGCTTATGTCAATTGCCATTCCCTTCACCGTGTTAATCAAAGATACGGCATCAGCCCCAGCTCCTTCTACTGCCAAGGCAATTTCCCCAATATCGGTTACGCTAGGGCTTAGCTTGACCATAAGCGGTAAGCTAGTCGCAGCCTTGACTGCCGAGGTCAGCTCAGCAGCAAGTTTGGCATTTACCCCAAATTCCATTCCCCCTCCCAAGATATTGGGGCAACTGATATTCAGCTCGATACCGCTTACTCCGGCGACACCTTCTAATTTACGCACCACTTGAATATACTCATCAAAGGTTTCTCCAGCAACATTGACGATGACTGGTACTCGCCAACTTGCCCATATGGATGCCTTGTCCTTGATTAGGGCATCAACACCTATATTCTCCAGACCTACAGAATTAAGCAAGCCAGAGGTTGTTTCCACCATCCGTGGTTGAGGATTACCCTTCCTAGGCATGAGAGTAATGCCTTTACAAACTATGGCTCCTAGCTCTTGTATGTCAATAAGCCCATTATGCTCTGTCCCATAACCAAAAGTACCAGCAGCTACCATCACAGGGTTCTCCATGAGCAACCCCTTAGTGTGACGAGGAGCCAACTGAATACGCAGATTCGGCAAGGTCTCCATGCTTGATTATCTTCTTTTATTCTAGCAAATTTGCCCTTGAGACAATACCCCTTACATCATTAGCTATGCTAAAATTTACCTGATGGAGCGGATAGGTTATTCCATTCGCCCTATGAAGGACCCGGACATCCCCCACGTATCTGAGATTGACCGCGAGGCCTTCCCAGCAGAGTCCCTATTTCGCCCGTATAGTTCATACAGCCAGGAGATTCATAATTCACTAGCCCATTATATAGTAGCCTGTGCAAAGAAGAAGCCAAGTCAGGCAAATAGGCAGAAACCGCCTTGGTTGAGGCGCCTTTTTAGCCATCACCACAAGGGCTTAGCTGTGAGCAAGGAGCAAACCAGTCTCCCCAGCCGAGACTATATCCTTGGCTTTGCCGGCTTATGGATTATGTTAACCGAAGCGCACATCATAGCTATAGCTGTGAGGAATGATTATCGCCGAATCGGAATAGGTGAGGGATTACTTATTTCAGTTATCGAGCTGGCTACTCAACTAAATGCCAACGTGGTTACCTTGGAGGTGCGTGCTTCTAATAAGGCAGCACAGGCGCTTTATACCAAGTATGGATTTCATGTAGTGGGCAGGCGCCCCAGATATTATTCGGATAACTGGGAAGATGCCGTGCTTATGAGCACGGATAGTATTACCTCAGCTTCTTTCCAAGTCCATCTCCAAGGATTAAGACAAGCCCATAGCCAAAAGCAGGAGATTGGCCAACTAGTCTAATTGGTAGATTCCAAAAATGATTTGGTTGTTTATCTCTCCATTTTCCAAGAGCTGGCGAAAATCTTGGTTTTGTTATCTTTTATATCTCCACACTGTTCCCTGAGGAGCATCTTCAAGAGTTATTCCCGAATCGGCTAACCCTTTCCTAATTTTGTCGGCGAGCTGCCATTGCTGATTCTGACGTAAGTCATCTCTCACAGATACCAATAGATTAATGAATATCTCTGGGTCAAGTATTGGTTTTGTCTTTTCTTTGAAAGTAAGGCCCAAAATACCCGCTAGCTTTAATAGCGTATGCTGCAATTCAGCTATATTCATGCTTTGCTCAGCGCCTCGATTGATTTCTCTTGCCAGTTCGAACAAAACCGCTAATGCCTGAGCAGTATTGAAGTCATCATCCATAACCTCGATAAACTTCTGCTCGAAGGGCTCGGCGTTGAGCTTGGCGACTCCCTCACCTTCTTTATCTTTTTGTTCCAATGCCAAATGTAGTCTTTCTACACCTCTTTCGCTTGCCGCCAGAGCTTCCCTATCATAAACGAGCGGGTTTCTATAGTGCGAGCTAAGAATGAAAAGGCGAATGGCGTCAGAGCTAAAATCATTTAGTGCATCTTTAACACTTACCAAATTACCTACCGATTTACTCATTTTTTGCTCGCCTTGTTCTACTAGACCATTATGTAGCCAGTATCGCGCGAACGGAACCACGTCGGTAAAGCTTTCTGATTGAGTTATCTCATTTTCATGATGCGGAAAAATAAGGTCCTGTCCACCACCGTGGATATCAATACTATCGCCGAGATACTTTAGTGACATGGCGCTGCATTCTATATGCCATCCCGGCCTACCTTGCCCCCAGGGGCTCTCCCAGAAAGGTTCTCCTGACTTTGATGCTTTCCACAAAGCAAAATCTAGCGGATATTCCTTTTCTTCTTCATAGGTACTCGCTTTGGAGATCATCTCCGACAGATTCCGGTGGCTTAGCTTGCCATAGCTGGGGAAACTTCTGACGCGGAAGTAAACACTTCCATGCGACTCATAAGCATAACCTTTGTTAAGCAGGCCTTGTATCACTTCAATAATTTTTGGTATTTCCTCGGTTGCCTTGGGATATACGTCAGCCCGCTCTATGTTCAATGCATCCATATCAATGAAATACTGGTCAATGTATTTGTTGGTCAGTTCTGATGGCAACACTCCTAACTGACTGGCACGCTCTATAATCTTGTCTTCGATGTCAGTGAAGTTCTGCACATGCTTGACCTTATAACCCTTGAATCTCAGATAGCGTTTAATTACATCAAATACTATGTAACTCATGGCATGCCCGATATGGCATTCATCATAAGCGGTAATCCCGCAAACATACATGGTCACCACTTCGCCGCGGGGGCGAAAATCTTCCTTTTGTCCCGACAGAGTATTAAATACCCTCATATCTGCCCTCATTGATGACTATCATTGGCGGCTGGTGTATTGTAGCAAATACTGCCTTAGCATGTTCAGCGCTGCTTCAGCAGCGTCTCGCTTGTTTTCCTCTCGATTGCCAGAAAAGATGTGTTTTTGACTTAACCTACTCTCCTTAGCCGCTAAGCCAGTATAAAATAACCCCACAGGTTTGCCAGGACTAGCACCCGAAGGTCCAGCAATCCCAGTATCGGAAATGCATATATCCACACCTAGTAGCCTCCTGCCACCTTCAGCCATCTCTATAGCTGTTTGCTCGCTAACTGCTCCGTAATTTGCTGTAGTCTCTCTTTTCACGCCCAAAACGTCTATTTTTATCTCATTGCTATAAGCCACTACAGAGCCTCTAAAATAGTCAGAACTGCCTGGCATATTGGTTAACCTATCGGCTATTCTACCGCCAGTGGCTGATTCAGCCGTGCCTATAGTCACCGGTTTGCCTGTTTTGGCTTGGTATCCTCTTAATAGCCCAGCGATTTCTCTTTCCGGTCTTGCCATCTACGTTATTCTAGCAAATTTGAAAGGGAATGAGTTCGAGCTGGGAAATACTCAGCCACAAGTTCGGGAACTGCAAGGAATGGCGATTACCTTAAAGCAAGTGCCTTTTCAAGCTCATTCATGTCCGGTTTAATAGTAATCTCCCTTTTGCCTACCGCCTTCCGAGCGCTCTCAATGTCCTTTAAGCCATTGCCCGTGCATATGATGACGACTCCATCCTCTTCCGCAATAATACCCTCTTTTCTTGCTTTGATGAGTCCTGCCATTGGAGCTGCTCCAGCAGGCTCGCTGAAAACTCCTGTGCTCCTTGCCATTAGTTCCATAGCGGCTAGAATTTCATCATCGCTAACATAAACCATAGTTCCTTCGGAATCTTTAACGGCATTCAACGCTTTCTTCCAATTTCTTGGCTCTCCAACGGCTATGCTATCGGCCAGCGTTCTGGGTATCACCGGTCTAATCTCGCTATCTGCCTTATATGCATCGTATATCGGTTTGCATCCCTCTGCTTGAACACCTAACATTTTGGGTAGTTTATTTATCAAATTTAGCTTCTTAAATTCGAAATATGCTTTGTAAACACCCGCAATTGAGCAACCATCGCCAACAGATATAACAACCCAATCAGGAACTCTCCAGTCCAATTGCTCAATTATCTCGAAACCGGCCGTTTTCTTTCCCTCAATAAGATAAGGATTAATTGCACAGTTTCGATTGTACCAGTTCCACCTTTTTGCCGCTTCATTGCACAGGTAATATGCCTCATCATATGTTCCTTCAACCAGTATTACATTTGCACCATAGACCAGAAGTTGGATGATTTTTGCCTTTGGAGCATTTGCGGGAACAAATATGTATGAGGTTAGCTTGGCACAAGCGGCAAAGCCGGCAAGGGAGGAGGCTGCATTTCCCGTTGAAGCGCAAGCGATGGTGTTTTGCTCAAGGTCCAATGCCTTTGCTACCGCTATAGCACTAGCTCTGTCCTTGAACGAACCCGTTGGATTTCTACCATCGTCTTTCAGATAAAGATTCTTGATTCCTAGCTGTTTCCCTGCTCTCTCCGCCCTGAACATAGGAGTCCACCCTACTGGAAGGGGCTGGACATTTTTCCTGTTCTCTATAGGAAGTAAATCGAAATACTTCCATAACGAATATTCCCCGGTATCAAAATATGCCCGATTGATTCTTGATGCTAAAGCTTCATAGTCGTATACAATATCCAATATCCCCTTGATACCACATTCAGGACATGTATACATTGCCTCTTTCTGGTCATATTCTCTTCCGCAGTTGACGCACTTTAGATACTTAATTCTTCCCAACATTCACCTCCTCCCTTTAAACTCTCTGACTTTAGAGCTAGCATCCCAATCTACGCAGCTTGGCACTCAGAAGCCTTCGCTCATTTTAGCAGAGTTGCACAGAGAGAGTGAGTCCTCATGTTATAATTTGACATACAGATGGCTGAATTGACCGATGTGATAACTTTTCTTGGCACCGCAGGTGCTAGATTCGTAGTTGCTCATCAGTTTCTTGCTTCCGGTGGTGCGTGGCTCAGCTTCGGCAATACGCAAATACTTTTCGACCCCGGCCCTGGCTGTTTGGTTCAGGCTACTAAAAGAAAATTTGACCCTTCCAAACTGGAGGCCATCATTCTGTCCCATAAGCATCTGGATCACAGCGGAGATATCAATGTCATGATTGAAGCTATGGCTGATGGTGGCAGGAAAAAGAAAGGCGTAGTTTTTGCTCCCACCGATGCCCTGGAGCAAGACCCTGTTATCCTGTATTACTTGAGGCCCTACCTTGAAAACATAGAGGTGTTGAGTGAAGGCGGTTGCTACAAAGTTGGCGATATCTCCTTCGAGACGCCGATTAGACACAGGCATGGAGTGGAAACGTATGGCTTCATCTTCCGAACTCCACGGCATACCTTCTCCTGGATTACTGATACCATGTATTTCGATGAGCTGCCTAGATACTATATGGGAGAGCTGTTGATTATCAACGTAGTTATGTTATCCCCGAAAGCTCTCGTTGACCATCTGTCTCTTCCTGAAGCCGAGGAAATAATTAAGCAAATAAAGCCAAAGAAAGCTATACTTACCCACTTTGGCATGACTATGTGGCGAGCTAAGCCCTGGGAGTTAGCCCAGAAATTAACTGAAGAAACTGGGATTTCAGTTGTTGCTGCCAGGGATGGTATGAGATTCGATTTAGCCCAGTTACAGTAGCAAGGAACCTCCTGGCAACGACATATTTTCCCAAAGAGTTGCCCCTCAAGTATCGTCTGCGCTGGAGCGTTTCACTTCCGTGTTCGGGATGGGAACGGGTGGTTCCACTCCGCTCGAGTCACCAAGAAGTTCCTCTGCGTGGATAGTATAATATCTTAGCGGGTAGATATTCAAGCTCATGGTGAGGAAATGGAGAATAAGCCATTGAGAAAATATTATATTGGCTGTAGTGGCTGGCATTATGACCACTGGCGTGCTCTATATTACCCCGAAGGATTGCCGAAATCTAAGTGGCTGCAATTCTATGCTAAGGAATTCAGTACCGTAGAGCTTAATAACAGTTTTTACCACCTGCCTTCTGAGAAGGCTTTTATTACCTGGTGGGAATCTACACCGGATAACTTCCTCTTTGCTGTCAAGGTAAGCCGCTTTATTACCCATATAAAAAGGCTGAGAAACTTAGACTCAGCACTAGAAAATTTCCTGTCACGAGCTTGTTTGCTTAAAGGCAAATTGGGCCCCCTCCTATACCAACTACCACCGAATATGAAGCGCAACGATGAGGTACTGGAAAATTTCCTGTCTTCATTGCCTCAAGAGTATCAGCACGTCTTTGAATTTCGCCATGCGTCCTGGATTGATGACTCCGTCTTTCGCATTTTGCAGCAGTACAACGCTG
>Ga0315545_1003885_pt1 | contig 12537 bp, 11 predicted proteins | sample SalMarSW160210MG_FD_203096 | JGI IMG/M metagenome (GOLD analysis project Ga0315545, IMG submission 203096) | Salt marsh sediment microbial communities from the Plum Island Ecosystem LTER, Massachusetts, United States - Salt Marsh Sediment SW1602-10 ... | reverse complement strand
CTTTGATAATCTTTAATGTCCTTTCAAAATAAATATCAGTAATTCTACCTTTCTTGATATCTCCGGCGCTTGAGAGGTGAAACATAATCTTTTCCCTTTTTTACTTTTTAGCGATTATAACACAATTGGTTCTTTTCTGTCAAGAAATACCTCAGGACAATTTCTTTCTAGCGTATAGCGGGTAGCGTTTAGCGTATAGGATAAATCATTAAAGCAAAAACCACAAAGCTAAAAAAGATAAATGATAATTCATGTCTTGTTTTTTATTGATTTATTGACTGAATGATTAAAACATCTGAATATAAAATATATTGTTTTATCGATGGACTATGAACATCCGTTATAGTTTTGCGTTTTTGTTTTTCACTATCCGCTAAACGCTATACGCTCTCTTCTAAGGAATATCCTTCGGTAGGCCATATAATTTTATAGTTCATCCATAGGTTTTAATCAATGGACTATGAACTCATGACTATGAACTACACGAGAGGATTGAGGTGAGGGGATACGAGCAACAAACGACTAGCAACGGATTTCGATTCACCGTTCCCTAACGACTACATGCTTTAAAGCAGGCAACATAGTGATTTCCGCCTACATCCATAAGAGAAGGCTCCTTTTCCTTACATTTTTTCATTGCCAGCCAACATCTGGGGTGGAAATGACAACCGGAGGGTGGAGAAACAGGACTGGGTACATCACCCTGAAGAACAATTCTTTCTTTTTTTATTTCTGGATTCGGGATAGGGATAGAGGAGAGAAGAGCACGAGTATAGGGATGAATAGGCTTCTTAAATAACTCAGTTGTATCTGCCAATTCAACAATTTTTCCCAGATACATTACAGCTATTCGGTTGCTTATATGCTCTACTACTAACAAATGATGCGTAATGAAAAGGTAGGTAAGATTGAACTCTACTTGCAGATCCTGAAGTAAATTAAGAATCTGAGCCTGGACTGAAACGTCTAGAGCAGAAGTTGGTTCATCCAGAACGATGAACTCTGGATCAGTCGCTAAGGCTCGGGCTATGGCGATTCTCTGTCTTTGGCCACCACTAAATTCATGCGGATAGCGAAAAAGATGGTCAGAGGTGAGGCCTACTCGTTGGAGAAGGCTGAGTACCTGCTTCCTTAGTTGAAGGCCCCTAGCCAGGTGGTGGACTTTCAGGGGTTCACTCACAATGTTCTTAATGAGCATGCGTGGGTTTAAGGAAGAGGAAGGGTCTTGAAAGACTATCTGCATTCTCTTCCTCATATTTTTCAGTTTGAAGCCTCTGAAGGTGGCTAAATCGTATCTGTTGGAGTATGCCTCAGGCTTTCTCAAATCAGGACCACTCCTTCTTTCCTTTTCGCTTATCCTAACCTTCACTTCTTCAGGAGCATCAAAATAGATATGTCCGGAAGTCGGCTCAAGTAGTCTCAGAAGCGTCTTACCGAAGGTGGTTTTTCCGCAACCCGACTCGCCAACTAATCCCAGGCATTCCCCTTTCCTGATTTTCAGACTAACTCCATCTACAGCTTTGATCTGCCCTACCTCTTTTTTTAATACTCCACCTCTAATGGGGTAATATTTTTTAAGGTTTTGCGTCTCAAGTATCATTTTTTTCTGTTTCTTGATGATGAATATAACAGGCCACGAAACGACTCTTTTCTATTTCTTTTAGAGCAGGTTTCCTTTTGGAACATTTGGTCATTACAAAAGAACAGCGGGGGTGAAAACGACATCCAGAAGGAGGAGATATGAGATTGGGCACATTGCCCTTGATGCTGCGGAGGCGCTCTTTGCAGCCGGGGCGGGGGACGGCTTCTAGTAATCCTTGCGTGTATGGATGGAGAGGTTTTCGAAAGAGCGAGTCAACTGGAGCTACCTCCACTATGTGACCGGCGTACATAACTACTGCTCTTTCACACATCTCGGCTACCACCCCTAGATCATGAGTAATGAAGAGAATGGATGTCTTGAGTTTCTCCCTGAGTCCTCGTACCAGATCGAGAATCTGCGCTTGGATGGTGACATCGAGATTGGAGGTGGGCTCATCTGCTATCAGAAGGGTAGGGGAACATGCCAGTGCCATGGCAATAACCACTCGCTGTTGCATGCCGCCGCTCAGCTCGTGGGGATATCTCCTCACGACTTCTTCTGGATGTGGTATTCCCAACATTCGCAGAAGTTTGATCGATTCTGTTCTTGCCTGATTAACCATCCTTCTCTTGTAGCTTCTCACTATGGGAAGAAAAGTGAGTATTGCCAATAAAAAAGAGGAGGGATTCCCTCTCATCCTGAGGTAGATACTCCTTTCCATATTAAGGATACTTCGTCTAAAAAATGAGTTCCCTTTTCGGAGGTCCTGCTCGATTTCTTTTAAAACACCCTGGCAAAGCTCCTTTTGTCGATGAAGAAGGAAACTCTCCGAGACCTGGTCATTTACTGAGTAGACAGGGTTTAGAGCCTCGCTCGCCTCCTGAAATATCATCGAGATTTCATTTCCTCTCACTTTTTGCATGAGGAGCTCAGTCTGATCGAGGAGATTGATCGGATGTTTTGACTCACTCGATTCATCCTGAAGCCGAAGGACCACTTCTCCTGCCTCGATCTTTCCAGGCGGACGAATGAGTCGCAGGATAGAAAGGGCCGTCACACTCTTTCCACACCCGGTCTCTCCCACCAAACCCAGTATTTCCCCTTCTCTTATACTAAAGTTGATTCCATCTAAGGCATGAACAATTCCTTCATAGGTGTAGAAATTAGTCTTGAGATCTTTGATTTCAATCAGTTTTGGCAAAAGCTATCTCCTTCTCAGGCGAGGATCCAAAATGTCCCGAAAGGCATCTCCCAGGAGGTTCCACCCCAGAACAAAAAAGAGCATGAACAGGCCCGGAATGGTGATGGTGTGCCAGTAGGCAAGAGGGTTTTGTGGTGGTCCTACGATCCAGTTCCGGGCGAAGCTCACCATTTGGCCCCAGTCAGCATAGCCCACCGGAGCCCCCAGACCAAGAAAACTCAATGCCGCAGCAACCAGAACGACTGCTCCTATATCTAAGGAAGCCAGGATGAGCATAGGATAGACAGAATTTGGCAGAATATGTTTTAAGATAATAAGAGCATTGGAACATCCTACTGCTCGAGCGGCAGAGACATAGTCCTCTTCTCTCACTTGCAGTATTTCCCCACGAATTAATCGGGCATAAATGGGCCATCCTACAATAATGAGAGCTTTGACCACATTATCAAGGCTGTGGCCTAGGGCAGTAACAATCGCCATGGCCAGGATTAGAGTGGGAATAGACATAAAGATATCTACCAGTCGCATGATAATCTCGTCCACCAGTCCGCCATAGTAGCCAGCCAAACTACCCAGGAATAGACCAATGAGTATAGTAGCTCCCACAACCATGAAGCCAATTCGAAAGGCAGTTCTGGTTCCCCAGATGACGCCGTAGTAGACGTCGTATTGACCCTCTGTGGTCCCAAACACATGCTCCGCCGAGGGTGGCTGCGGCGCCGCGGCATAACCGTCTCGAGGAATATGGTAGGGTTCATGCAGACGCTTGGGTGGCGCGAGCTGAGGGGCTAGCATCGCGATCATAGCAAAGATTAGGATCAGAGCAAGTCCTACCAGGGAAAGGGGACTTCTGGTTATTCGATGAAGCGAAAATTTGAGTTCTTTCACTCGCGGCTTCACTGATTTGCCAAGTTCATTCCAGAATTGATATTTCGATTTCGGTTCTCTCATTTTAGTGTAACTCGAGGATCTATATAGGCATAGAGCAAATCAACTACCAGATTGGTGACCACAAAAAGGATCGCATTGAAGAGGACCGCACAGAGGATTGCTGGAATGTCCAGTTGAACGGCTGCTCTAGCCCACCACCATCCCAGGCCTTTGCGGCTGAAAATGGTCTCAGTAATCACTACCCCACCTGCCAGACCCGCAATCAACCAGCCGGAGACGGTCACTACCGGTATCAACGCATTCCTGCGGGCATGTCTCTTTACTACGGTAGCCTCACTGGCCCCCTTAGCTCTGGCAGTAGTGATATAGCCTCTTCCCAGTGCCTCCAACATACTTGATCTCATAATACGCATTACCAGGGCACACTGAACCACGGTGAGAGTAATCACGGGCAAGACAAGGTGTCTCAGAGCATCAAGAAGGATCCAGAACTTCCAGTTTAGCAAGGCATCAATGGTGTTGATTCTGGTATAACGAACAAACTCTGCCGACTGGACGTAAAGATTGGCCTTGGTACTCAAGGCTTCCGGCGGAAGTAGACCGCGGAAGTACCCGTAGAAAATCATCAGGAGCATCAGGCCAAACCAGAAAGTAGGGAGAGACCAGCCAATGATGGCCAGGGTGCGGGTAGTATGGTCTATTAGTCTGTTTTGATGTACGGCAGAAACACTTCCGAGCCAGATACCTATTACGATGATCAGCGGAGCAGAGAAAAGAGCGAGCTCAATTGTATTGGGCAGGAAGTAAAAAAGAGCCTTTAGTACGGGTCTCTGGGCAGTTATTGACCAACCGAGGTCACCACGAAGGAGCGCTTTGACCCAATAGTAATACTGAATATGTATTGGAGCATCCAGGTGATGGGTCTGAATTATCTCCTGGAGATCTCTTAATTGCTTAACGTCGGTTATGAATACGCTGGCTCTTTGCTCGGGGCTGAAGAGAGAGAGAATGGCAAATACAAGGATGCTGACGCCGAAAAGCACTACGAATAGAAGCAACAGTCTTCTGATGATGTATGTCTTCATCAATGTTCGCCCTCGTAATGCTGCGGATATTTACGGGTCTCTGGTGGCCCATCCTGGGGATGCCCGGTCTTTTCCTTATCTGCAAGAAACAGTTCGGCGGCCCGGTCTGTACTCTTTTTGAACGGGCCGCCCTGTTTATCATCGAAATATTTGACTTATCCCTTCCAGATGGAATAGAGGTATGAGCAGGTGTTGGAGTCGGGAATGACGGCATTGTAGTACCAGCCCTTTACCCAATCGCGCTCGTATCTACGTTGTAAAGGTTGATTGAGACCGATACTGGGAACATCCTCGTAGTAGATGGCCTGAAGCTGGTAGTAGATCTCCTGCCTCTTTGCCGGATCAACGGTAGCGATGCCTTCCCCGATCAGTCTATCCACTTCGGGATTGCTATAACTCTGGAACTCGGAGAAGGTGCCGTGAGTGTGCATGAACGGATAGACGAAATTGTGAGGATCAGCGTAATCCGCTCCCCAACCGATAATAAAGAGAGTTAGCTTGTTGGCAATGAGCTCGTCCAGGTAGGTGGCCCATTCTACCGGTCTTACCTCAATACTGAATTTGGGATTGAGGGCTTCGACATTGTCCTCAAACATATGAGCGGCGGTTCTCCTCTGAGCGTTACCGGTATTGTAGAGAATGGTAAATTTGAAGCCATTTTCCCACACTTGGCCTCCCCACGCCTTTTGGAAGTGTTCTTCCGCCTTGGCTCGGTCACGGGAATACACGGGCTGTTCCGGATTGATATAGGGAAGTCCGTTGATTATTGGACTGGAAGGCTGTGAGGCCTCATTAAAATAGACATCGCGTAGGAAGACATCCCAGTCAAAAGAGTAGGAGAAGGCAAGCCGTATGTCCTTATCGCTGAAGAAATCAGGGCTAATTCCCTGGCCGTCCAACTGTCCGTTCCCGATGTCGGTATTGCCCTCTGGGTTTATTTCAAAATTGTAAAAGGCTCCGGTGACGACTAGACCGGGCAAATCCTTGTGGATACGAATACCCTCGATTCCCTCCATTTCCTCAATGTACTGAGTGTCAACCTCGACTACATCTACGTCACCGGCCAGGAACATCAGTTTCCGGGTAGTCCACTCCTCTATATACTTGAAGACCACCCTTTCAAGCTTGGCTGGCTGTCTCCAGTAGTCATCGTTTCTTAGCAGCACCGTCTCCACTCCCGGGTCCCATCGCTCCAGCTTAAAGGGTCCGGTGCCACAGGTGACTGCATGGAGTATCTCTTCTCCGGGAGCCGGTCCATTGAAATCCTGCCAGGTCTCTGCCGTTCCATCCCAACCCCCGTTTTCCGTCACGAATTTCTTATTGACGATTCCGCCCCAGCTACTGGCCAGAATGGCCAGGAAGGGTGGATAAGGGGCCGCAAGACGAAAGACGACGCTGTCCCCCATAACTTCTATTGCATTGTCAATATCGGCGAAATCAAGCGAAATCTCACCATCGCTGTCGCGGCTTCCTCCGATTCCCAAGAGGGGTTCGAAAATCATCCAGATTGGACCACCGCTTCGGTCCTGAACCATCGCTCTCTCAAAGGTGTATTCAACATCTTCTGGAGTCAGTATCTCTCCGTTGTGAAATTTCACACCCTGGCGGATGGGGAATATATAGGTCATCCCGTCCGCAGAGACCAGGCCGTTGTCTACGCTGGGAACCCTGGTTGCCAGCATCGGGACGAACTCGCCAGTTTTTTCACCGTCAAAGAAAATCAGAGGTTCGTAGATATTCATTATTCTCGATCCACTGGCTGTGTCGTAGGCGTAGGCGGGGTCAAGTGAGTCCACGGTTCCATAGTCTGCTATAATTAAAGTATCAGGATTCTTTATCTCCTGGGCCAATCCTGCTATTGTTACACCTAGAAGCACGCTAACAGCTATTAATATCAACATCCATTTATTCTTCACTTCGTATACCTCCTTACCTAGTAGTCTATTTCATAAGTTCTGTTACGTATTCTGCTGGACAGTATGGGCCTCTTTCTTCGTGTCAGAAGACCACAGAAAGCCTCAATAATACGCTACATTATTTATGAAGAGAACCACTTAGTCTGCAAAACTAAACCTTTCCCAATCTTTTTTTCTATAAGCAATTCACCTCCCTCCCTTACAAATTTGTGTCAATCTAACGATTAAAGACAGTCTCTTTATCTGACTTTTTATTTATATTACAAAGTTCTTGTGAAAAGTCAAGGAACTCCTTGACCACTTAATTTTAAATTAATAATATAGTAAGGGCTGCCTTGAGAAAAGGAGGTTTTTCCTAAGAAACCATAAAGGAGGCCAATAGTAGAAAATAGGTAAAAATAGGGATGGAAAGGAGAGCTAGCATGAGTGACCTGACTATGAAGATTGAGGAGATGAAGGTCGAAAAAGACTCTCTTGCTATTTTTTGGCTTTCGCAAGGTAGTTTTGTCTTTAAGACAGAGCATGGCAAGATAATCTATATAGACCCCTATCTGTCAAATAGTGTGGGAAGAGTATATGGGCAAAAGAGGCTGGTACCTATTCCTATCCCACCAGAGGAAGTGAGAGCGGATTCAGTGGTAATAACGCACGACCATCTCGATCACCTCGATCCAGATACAATATTGCCCCTCTCAAAAGTATGTGATGCCAGGTTCCTGGGTCCTCTTTCCTGCGTTTACCATCTTCTGGAAATCAAGATTGATGGGGATAGAATAATCGAGATCAACCGAGGAGAAACTAAAGTAGTTGAGGGTATGAAGATAAGTGCTGTGTACGCTGAACACACCGAGGACAGTGTTGGCTATGTTTTTGACTTTGCTGCGATAAAAGTGTATATTTCGGGGGATACTAAGAATAATGAGAAGCTTAAGAAAGTGGCTTCTTTTTGTCCTGATGTAGCGTGGATGAATGCAATGAATGAGATTAGTCCTTAAGGCAACTTAGGGTGAAAGGTAAAAAAAATGGGAAGTGCAGAAAAAACAAAATTACTAAGGCAGGCACTGGAAAGAAATGAAGGAATTTTGCGTCTGACTCCAGCCTGGGTTCCCAGGTCATTTTTAATCCCAGGTAGGCGATTAAAGCTGGATACAAGGGATATTTATGCTCTTGGTATTGATAGAGGAGGCATTGACGAGAGATGGCTTGCTTCTACCACTAATGCAGACAATGGGCCAGGAACGCCTGAGGATGAGGGTTTAAGCTATATTGTCATAGACGGTGAAAAGGTGATTTTACTCAAAGAAGCAATTGAGCTAGAAGGTGACCTTATTCTGGGAAAGGAGACTATGGGAAAATTTGGAGGCTGGAAAGTATTAACCAAGTTTTTTGACAATCTAGGCCCTATTCCTCATCACCTTCATCAAAATGATGAGCAAGCAAAATTAGTGGGTAGAAAAGGAAAGCCCGAAGCCTATTACTTCCCCAGGCAGCTCAATTTTGTGAATAATGACTTTCCTTATACCTACTTTGGCTTTGCTCCAGGAACAACAAAAAAGGATATTAAAAGATGCCTCAAGCGCTGGAATGAAGGTGATAATGGCATCTTGAACTATGCGCAAGCCTATAAGCTGGAGCCAGGAACGGGCTGGTCAGTTCCCCCCTGCATTCTTCATGCTCCTGGTTCTTTAGTTACTTATGAAATCCAGGGCCCGAGTGATGTCTTTGCTATGTTTCAGTCAATGGTTGAGAACAGGCCCGTCCCCTGGGATTTACTGGTGCATGACGTACCAGAGGATAAGCATTATGACCTTGATTTTATTGTTCAGCTCATTGACTGGCCAGCTAATCTTGATGAGCATTTCAAAAAGAATCATTATCTTAAGTCGCTACCGGTAGGTAATACAAAAGAGGAAGGATATCAGGAAATGTGGATCACTTATGGCGCAGGCGATATATTTAGCGCCAAGGAGTTAACCGTATTTCCGGATAGAAGTGTAACCATAAAAGATAATGGTGCTTATGGACTGGTTGTGATACAGGGACATGGAAGTGTGGGTAAAATGCCGGTAGAATCTCCATCCCTTATCAGGTATAATGACCTTACCCATGATGAGCTCTTTGTTTCTAACGAGGCGGCCAGAAGGGGAGTAAGAATTACCAACAAAGGTTATGAGAATCTGGTTATTTTGAAACACTTTGGCCCGGGAACAAATCCTGATGCTCCAGGAATTGAAAAATAGGCGTCTTTATTCCTCTCGTTGTGGTCTATTCTTGGAGCTCCTAAAAGTAAACACCAATTTTCTGACTGTTCCTTTACCGATGTTTATTTTTCCAGTATATCAAGGGCTTTTTCCCCTCCAATCATTCTCTGGTAAAAGCCGATTACTCTTCTCAGACAGTCCTCATTACTGCTCAAATGTGTTTTTTGTTTAGAACCGGGAGGAGTCCAGAGAGAAAAGTCCTCAAATATTTGTGTTATCTTTTTTTCAATCTGTTTTTCATCTTTTTCTCTGATGTCGAGCAACAACTCAGGGATAGTAGGATTAGGATCAGTAAAGCGATAAGTTGCTCCTAGGTCATCTTTGCCCAAATAGGCATCCCTATCTCGCTTAGTAGGGGCTAAATATCTGAAAACAGTAGCCAGGGCAAAGGCTAGTTTATCTTTGAATTCTTCGGAAGCAGTAGTATAATGTTTGGAGATAATGGTAGGAGCAACTCTTTCTCTTAATTTTAAAGTATGATTAATATTAACTCTAACTGGGTCATCTTCTAATTCGCTGATTCTTTTTACAAAACTGAAGGCATACTTTGCTGCATCCTCGCCTTCAATGGGTATATCTTTTTCTACAATTCGAGCATTGCCGCCAACTACTAGCCGCAAGTACTCTTTAATGATAGGATTATTTGCCGCCGCATTTATTTTTTTATATCCAGATAACTGTGCCAAATGAGTTATAAAAGGAATATGAACCGAGTTAAGTAATCTTAATTTCCAGTTATGGTAAGAGTTAATACTACCTCTGGTAACAATTACTCCCCCGTGGGTGAGTTCAGAAAAAGGCACCCTCAATCTTCCCTTGGCATCTCTAATCACTAATGACCATTGTTCTGGCATCTTTTCGGTATAAGTAATTAAGTGGTCTTCTTTGCCAATTCTCTTTTCAGCTTCTTCCTTTATTGCCTCAGGAACAGCAGCGGGGTCTGGAACTACTCTATCTCCCATCTCGTCCAAGAAGTCAACCTTATTTTCCAACCAGGATAGATAGGAGAGATTTTCTTTTTCTCTAGCATATTCCTTCTGGATGTCTCTCACTATTTGGCCATTACCTTTGAGATTATCTGTGTCCATTACCGAAATGGTGCTTTTCGGGCCATGCTCGTTAAAGTAACCAAATAGAGTTTCTGCCAGAATATCCATACCAATCTCTCCTTTTCTTATACCTGCTTCGGTAACTCCTACCAGGATTAGGTCTAAATCATTTTTCACCTGTTCGAGGAATTGTTCCTTTCCTTCCCTTGTGGATAAAGCACTGGCGCCTACCACACTCTCTATTAATTTTATACCCGTTATTCCCCCCACCTTAAATGTAACCACATGGTATAATCCGCCCTGTTGATTCAATGCTTCAGCTTTTGAGCTGTGTCTTGGTTGGGCAATAAAGATTCCACCTTTATACTTACCCATTTTGATTAAATCATGGACATACTCATGAGTTAAAGCTCTTTGCAATCCACCAGCACCAATAGCCAGTATTTTAACTTCTAAGGAAGGTTTCTTCCTGGTCAAGAGTGGCAGGTTCATTTATCTTCCTCTTCCATTATCAGGAGTCTTCCTTGCGGATCAAACTTCTCGTACACTGCTTTTCTTAATGGCTGTCTTTCTCTGTACGATGTCCGATGGTCATAGTTTAGCCCTTGCCAGGGAGGCTTAGAGGGAAGAGCCTGGTCAAATTCTGCCATAAGCTTCTTCTGATAACTACCGGCAAAGGTTTTCTCGAAAAATCTAGGCAGTGCTTCTTTTACCAATCTTTTCCAGGATTGGGTTTCTTTACCAGGAATAATAGGATAAAAAAGTGCGCCATTTGCCTCAGCTGCCCTTTTGTCTCCTGGGGCATCGCCTAACATCAGCATTTCATCGGATTTATATTTACCCCTGGCAGTCATTCTGATGTGCTCTTCTTTCTTACCCATTTCTTGTCCGGCAATGACTCTTACATAATTGTTTAGATTGTGTTCCTTCCATTCTCTACCTAAGGCATCATAAGGTGTTTGCGAAACTACTATAAGGTCAGCATTTTCAGAGGCTAGTGTGAGAGTTTCCCTTACATGGTCGAAGGGAGGAATATTCTTAATTTTAGCAGCTATAGTTGAATTTACTGCTTTACTCCAGGCCAGGAGTTTGGATGAAGAACTCTCCCTTCTTTCTTGCACATATTCTTCCAGGGTAGGATTACCTAAGGATATATCCTTGTATTTTTTAACATAGGCATCCAGGGTAGTTGTATCGGGAAGAGTAATTCCTTGTTCCATTGTCACTTGCTTTATCTCTGGTATTTCGGTGAGAAAACGGTATGTATGCTGCAAGGCAATAAAGCGATTGCATCCTCGCGTCCTGGAGAAGAGGTTAACAAATTCAGCCACCTCGCGTATATATGATTCAATACCCCATAGCTGATGAAATTCCATAATCTTTGGATGAAAAACTACAATTTGTTTGGGATTCATAGAATCAAATACACAGCCGTCCGAATCAATAGCAATAAGAAATTCCTTTTTCCTAGGGAAGTTTTTTAATCTCTCTGTTGCCACCTTCAATTCCTCTCTATTCATTTACCTCTCCTTTTCTCTTGGATATGCAGATATTATAACTTTTCTTAATTCTTGCGTCAAGAAAGAACCCCTTGACTGGTCAATGTTAAACTAATAAGATATTAACTGCTGCTTTGATGAACTAGGAAATTGTATGGTCTACCGAAGGACATTTTCTGAAGAAGCCTTATAGGAGCAACCTTAACGAAGCTTTGAGTTGAGGAAAAAGAAAAATATACTGTTTGAGGAGCAAGGTGACGAGTTTATATTTTTCCCGAAACGAGAAGCTGAGCAGAAATAATAAAAGGCTACTATACAGCGACGGAAGAAATTGTCCTTCGGTATTTCTTGACAACTGTAAATTTTTACAGTATAATTATGTTGACTGTGACAAAGGTAAAGAATATGAAAAACTCAGTACTTACAAAACGTCAGCAACAGATATTTGAGTTCATTATATCAAGCATAGACAAATTTGGATACCCTCCATCTATTCCAGAAATTCAAAAAGAATTCTCTTTTCAATCTCCCAATGCTGTTCAAGATCACCTTGGAGCACTCGAACGAAAGGGTTATATTTATCGTCGTCCTCATAAATCAAGGGGTATTGAGGTATTAGTTCACACGGTAGAAAAGGAAAATAACAACAATAATGCTACTACAATACCAATAGTAGGAATGGTAGCGGCAGGTACTCCTATTTTTGCCCAGGAGAATATTGAGGGGATGCTTACAGTCGATAAATATCTGGCAAAAAGTCCTAACGGTGTTTTTGCTTTGAGGATTGAAGGTAATAGTATGGTCAATGCTGGTATATTGGATGGAGATTATGTAATAGTTCACCAACAGCGGGATGCAGAAGAAGGAGACATAATAGTTGCACTCATTGAAGATGAAGCAACAGTTAAAAAATTCTATAAAGACAAAAGTTCTAATAGAGTAATTCTGCAGCCAGCCAATGACAATATGAAACCGTTATACGTTGACCCATCTTATAATAAATTTATGATAGTAGGAAAGGTGAAAGGCGTTGTTAGAAAGATGTAGGAGACC
>Ga0315545_1003882_pt1 | contig 12543 bp, 7 predicted proteins | sample SalMarSW160210MG_FD_203096 | JGI IMG/M metagenome (GOLD analysis project Ga0315545, IMG submission 203096) | Salt marsh sediment microbial communities from the Plum Island Ecosystem LTER, Massachusetts, United States - Salt Marsh Sediment SW1602-10 ... | reverse complement strand
CTTGTCATCCTCTGTCGTGCCTCCAACCTTCCAGCTTGCATAAGCCTTGATGTCCGTCTGTTCGGTCGTTTTTAACGAGACAAAACTTTGAGTGGCGACCACGTGTTCGGCAAGTTCAGGATTAAGCTGCAGATTCTTCTTCAACTTCGAGAAGGCGTAGTGGGTAGGTTCAAAGGAATACACCTTGCCCAAAGGAGCAAGTTTTGCGTATTGAAGCGTCATTATCCCGCAGTTGGCTCCCACGTCGAAGATAACAGCATCTTCCGGCAGCGACATGCGTTTATTGTCGGAGACGTGCTTCTGAAACGTGCCGAACAGAAAGACGGACAGATCAATAGCTTCCGACAAATCAAGTTCATATTTGATGCCTTTTCGAACAACGATTCGTTCGTCTTCACGGTATATGAGATGAACTATACAATAGAGCATTCGGCCCAGAAGCAGCTTAATCTGCGTTATAGGCAAATGATTAATTAACCATCTCATAAAATACCATTCCAGAAAATCCACAAACAAAATCTAAGACCCAATCTCCTTTCATGGATTGAAGTCTGGTTAACCTCGACAGCTTAATATATCATTTCAATCCACTCATTTAAAGCCTATTCAGCGTTGCTTTTTCTATGTGGCCTATCTTGCTGAAGTTGCTATTGGTTCCCTGCATCCATGGGCGCGGTTTTCAACCTGAAGACCACGTGCTGCCCGAAAACCTGCGCAATCTCGAAGTTGGCTCTTATAAACTCCCTGAGGCGTCCGACCGCCTCGAATCTGCCGGCCTCGGCTTCGTCGAACTTTTGCCGCAGCATATTGCTGTACTGCTTTTCAAACTCGGCGACTATTCGGTCGTCGTCGGGCAGAAATCCGGACTCGGGTATACCCATAAATCCTTTGGGGACTATGGGCCAAAGCTCGTGCGGCGGCCGTTCGAGAGGGACATGGTTTTTGCGGGTATCTACAATGAATTTCGGCATCTGTTTTTTGAAAGTGGCCAGAAGTTCGTCTATTTTTTTTGCGAATTCCTCGGGCGTGCGCGTATGCATCTCGCTTTCAAACGCCTTCGGTGCGCTGCTGAATCTCTGGGCCGACAGGTATATGCCCGGCACCCAGCCCCACACATATATCTTGTCACTCGGTTGTGTTTGAGAGCGTATGTACTCGCCCGCCACTTCCCAAGGCCCTTTATAGCCCTGCGTGTGGCGCATCGAGATTTCATTCCACCGCTGGAGGTAGCCGTTTCGCTTTTGCGGATACATGGTGCCTGAATATGGGCTTCTCGGCAGGCCGAAGAATATGTGCCAGGACATAAAGACCGTCACAGCAAAGGCGGCAACCCCGGTTACGGCCCATTTGGTCTTGAAAACCGCCTTGCTCAGCTTGTCGCGATAAATCGCCACGATATAGCCACCCGTCATAGCGGCGGAGGCGTTCAGCGGCAGGTAATACTGCTCGTAGGAGCGCGGGCTTATCCAGACAAAAGCCATATCCAGCAGCCACCACACTGCAAACAGCAGGACAAATCTTTCACCGCCGCTTTTATCTTCGGCGGATTGTCTTTTTACCCCGGCGATTAACTTATACACTCTTACTGCAATCGAGCCCAGCGCCAGTGAAATCGGTAACATCAATTCACGGTAGAATCTCAGCACCTTCGGCCACTGTTCTGAAAACGGTATCACGGCTTTTGTGCCTGATACATAACTGGTTCCGGATGCGGTCTGGCCGGCTGATATTGTCTTGTAGACGAACGCATAAGGAAGGGCCAGTTGCACGTTCCAGCCGATTATCCATATATACAGCGGTGCAATCGCCGCTGCAGCGCCGGCCAGCAGTAATGCAATATCGATACCCGTTTGTTTCCACGTCCTGTGCCTGAATATCGGCTGCAACAGGACGAACAAGCCAATAGCGCCTATTGCGGATGTTCCGGTTGGCTTAAAAAGCGGCGCCCAGGCGGCAATCGCGCCGGCCAGAACGCCATACCACCATCCGCCGCCAAGTTGTCGGAGCACAAAAAAACTTACGCCCGTTACCATACACGCGATTGCATACTGTTCCTTGACGTTGCCGAATTTCGCTAACAGTGGGCTTGACAGATAGACCGCAGCTACAATTACCCCTACGGCCGCGGGCAGCTTTCCGAATAGCTTTCTCATCGCGATAAACATCGCAACGAGAGCACCTGCCTGCATAATCGTCTGAATGAGCTTTGGCCCAAATTCACGGAATCCGAAAAGCCAAACGCCTAAGATATTGACCAGCAGTGTCCCCAGGGCGGCGCTGGGCTGTTCGTCGACGCCGATTTTTGCACCGTCGAGGATGTGTTGGGCGGAGTAGACGTTGGCGGCGCTGTCGAAGGGGTCCGGGTAGCTGAGTTCAAAATACCGCCCAAGCGCAAATGGAATGCCTGCGAGAATTACAATAAGAATAATTGTCGCCAGCTCCGTATCAGATGTGTTTTTGGTCACGGCCGGTTTTTTGTGTTTGCCCCTCGGCTGACGGCCCTTTGCAGAAGCCGCGGTCATTTTCTGTCTCCGGTGGATGATTCGAGAATCTCCCGAATCACGTAGGTCGGTCGATTCTGTGATTCATGATACGTCCGCACCAGCAGTTCCGCCAAAAGCCCCATCAGGACGAGCTGTATCGTGGTGGTAATCAAAAGGGCGGTCAGAACAAGCAGAGGATTACGATTCATAGGGAGGTGTTGCGCGGAAATGAACTTTTGATACAGCACGACAAGTCCCGAGGCCAAAGCGACTAATGTGCTCAAAATACCGAGACCTCCGAAGATATATATGGGCTTCGTGGAATACGAGCCGAGAAACTTGACCGTAATCAAATCCAGCATCACCTTCCAGGTCCGTCCCAGCCCGTATTTTGCGACGCCTGCGGTTCTGGGCCGGTGGTTGACAGCCATTTCGCAGATACGTGCGCCAGACCAGCTTGCCAGTGCCGGGATGAATCGATGCATCTCGCCATACAGACGGGTTTCTACGAGGACCTCTCGCCGGTACGCCTTAAGCGTGCAACCGAAATCGTGGAGCTTGACCCCTGTTATTTTCGCTATCAGCCAGTTTGCGGCAATCGACGGTATCAGCCGGGTGATGGCATTGTCGTGCCTTTTCTTGCGCCAGCCGCTGACCACGTCGTAGCCCTCGTTGAGCTTTTCAATCATTTTTGGAATATCGGCCGGGTCATTCTGCAAATCGGCGTCAATGGCGATGATAATCGCCCCGTTGGCGTGGTCGAAGCCGGCACTCAAAGCCGAAGTCTGGCCGAAGTTTTTACGAAACCTTATTACCCTGACTTTGTTGTCTTCATTGTGCAACCCGGACAGAATGCGGAAGCTGCCGTCTGTGCTGCCGTCATCTATGAAAATCAGCTCGTAGTTGTGGCTGCTGGACAGTGCCTGTGTTAGCTGGTCATATAACGGTCTGATGTTGTCCTGCTCGTTATACACCGGCACAACTACGGATACTTCAGGCGGCTGTTTGGCCATAATCAGCTCCGAACAAATCCATTTCGTAACTGTATACTATGTTAACAGTTAAGTAATCGGCTGTAAAGCCGAACAACCATACAGGGGTTTATGGTTATTTGCGTATCTGATGAACACATCTGGAGCTGGGTCCGGGAAAGATTTGTATACACCATATTAAGGTCGAGTCACCGGTCAAAATCCGGCGAAAAACGGATTTTGGCCATAGTAGCTTTCAGAAGCCGTTTAAAATAGCTTGCGAAACGTCCGATTTTTTAATATACTTATGGTTTTGGTTAATCCTTGGTTTGCGAATAGTTCTATGAATGGAGATTTGACGATGGGGTCTGGGAAATTGGTTCCGGGTATTTTTGTAGCTGTCTTGGTATTAGCATTGCAGGTTGGATTTACTTCGAAGTCAGTTGGCGCAGAGTCATCCGTAGTCGCAGCGACGGCTGAACTGGCCGAGGAGGGGCGCAAGATGCCCGTTGAAGCTGCCGAGCCCAATCAGGGCGAGCCCAAAATAGTCTTTGAAAGTACGACTCACGACTTTGGGCCTGTTTCGCCCGGTTCGAGTAATGAATGCGAGTTCAATTTTCGGAACATAGGCACCGGCATACTGAAAATAGAAAAAGTCAGTAAGACCTGTGGCTGCACACCTTTCACGCTTGAAAAGAAAGAATATAACCCAGGGGAGGAAGGGACGATAAAGGTGAAATACAATGCTGACCGTGGTGCGGGCGTCAGAACAAGGAAGCTGCATGTATATTCGAATGACAAGAGGACGCCGAATACCGAGTTGACAATAAAGGCCGCCATTGTTGAGAAAGTAGTATATGAGCCAAGCCGGCTGGACTACGCGATGAGAGGCGAAAACGCGGATGTGGCAGAGCTTACGATACGAAGCGTCGATGAGAAAGCTTTTTCGATACTTGAACTTACGTCCACCTCAAATGCGGTCACCGCTGATTTTGACCCCGACAAGAAGGCCTCGCAGTTTGTTCTCAAGACTAAAATCGACCCCCAAAAGATGAACAGGAGGTATAACGGGCGAATCGAAATTAACGTGAACCACCCTGAGTGTTCCCGGATTACTGTTCCTTTCAGCATCCTTCCGAGATTCAGGGTTGACCCGCCTGCCATCAATGTCCTCACTGCTGAGCCGGGCGAGACCGTTCACAAGGAGCTGTGGGTTCTCAATAACTATGACGAAGATTTCGAAATCACTTCGACAAGTGCAAAGGCAGGCACCATAAAGGTCGTCAGCCAGGAGAAACTCGGCAGCCGCTACAAGTTGAACATCGAGATAAAAGTCCCCCCGGAGAGAAATGCCATGAGGATGTTCTCAGATATGCTTTCGATTAGCTTCGAGGACGGCGAAAAGATCGATGTGGGCTTACGAGGGTTCTACCGGCATAAGTAACAGCGTAACCAGCCACCGCTTGCTATCTGGCGAGAGTTGAACTTTTTACGGGCTATGACGGGAAAAACGGCTTTTATTTGCCTGCTGGCAGCAGGGGCTATCCTTACTGTCGGGCTTTCTGAAACGTATGCCCAGGACCGGCCTGCGGGCGGGCAATCTATTACCATTTTCTTCACGGGCAACGAACTCGGTGAGATGAAACCCTGCGGCTGCTCCGGAGGACAGCTTGGCGGCCTCGACAGGCGAGCCAACATGCTCAATACGGTCGAACAGGAGAACCGGCTTATCATTGACACCGGGTATCTGGTGCCGGAGTTAAACGAGCAGAACCTCATCAAATTCAATATCATAGTGCAGGCCTTTGCCCGGCTCGGCTATGATGTGGTTAATCTAATCGAAGAAGATATTTTCATCGCTCGCCGGGCGGGGCTCATGGATGGTCTCTGTGTGCTCTTTGACTGTATTACGGCCGCGGATACTGATGGGGGCAATACTCCTGCAAAATTCACGAAGAGTTTTATCCGGAATGAAAAGCCGGTGGATATAACGGTCGCTGTTGTGGGCAATGAGGAAGAGTTATTCCGGCTGGAGGAGCTTTTCGGCGCTGTCGATGCCTGCGGGCCGGCGACTGTCAATGTCCTTATCGTCAATCAGGCAGACCCTGGTATTGTCGCCGCGTTTTCCGGTATGGATTTGGTTTCGTGTGTTATCATATCACCGCAGTCTGACGAGCCGATGTTGATTAGTGAGGTGGTCGACGGCCCTTTGATAGTGTCGGCGGGGCGATTAGGCAAGTACGTTGGCGAAATCAAGGTTGACCTTGAAGGTGAAATACCTCGATTGTCGTTTACCTCCGTCGCGATAACCGAGGATATGAATCAGCAGCAGTTCTTTGTTGAGCTATACAAAGATTACCAGCGAATGTTGAAGGAGGCCGGCCTGCTTGAAAAATATCCGAAATTTGTCCTGCCAGACCATCTCGAATACGTCGGAGCAAGGTCGTGCAAACTGTGCCACGACTATGAGTACCAGATGTGCAGCACCAGCCCACACGCCGATGCCTTCGCTACTCTTGAGAAAGTCGGGTCAGATTATGACCCCGAATGTGTCATTTGCCACGTCGTCGGTATGCAGTATGAAAGTGGCTTTGTTTCGCCGACAATGACTCCGGAGTTGAAAAACGTCGACTGCGAGGTTTGCCACGGTCCCGGCTCGGAGCATCTCAGGTCCCTCGGCGCAATCGAAACTTCGGGGCCGATATTAACTTGCACCGACTGCCACACCACCGAGCACAGCACCGGTTACGCGGGCCACGAGGATGAATACTTTGAAAAAATCGTCCACTGGCGAGAACCGGTGTCGGTTGTCAGGGTCAGGGAACATTGATTATTGATAATCAGAGGGAACTGGCAACGATTCGGATTGTCAAATAAACCGGGTAAGAAGTATGATTAGGACATTGCGAATAACGAGTATTGTAGCTGCTGTAGGGGCGGTTGTGCTGCTTGTTTTGCCGGTGGCTTACGGGGTACGCCGGAATCCTCAGATAGAAGAATTTCTAAAAGCTCCCAGTGCCATCGACGAGTTTACAGCCACAAAAGGGCAAAGACCGGCTGAGGACAAGAGTCAAACCTCGCCGCTGGTCAAGCAGGCAATGGATTTCGCTCGCTATCTTAATCCGCCCCCACCGCCGAAGCCAGAACGTGCCGCGACTACTGCGCCTGTCCAGACCCAACCTGAACCACTGGGGCCCGTATCCGCGAAATTCGAGTTGGTTGGAACCAGCTACTATGCTTCTCATCCGGAGTTGTCGCTATGCTTGATAGATGAGCCGGGCAAGGGGCTTAACTGGGTCAGGCAGGGCGACACTGTGGGCCGTTTGACAATCGAGCAGATAAGCGACGGCACGATTACTGTTCATGACGGCCAGAGGACTTTCGATATGGTCGTCAAGGTTAACGAGCCGTGGCGTGACCTGCTGAGAAACCCGCTGGGTGAAGCTCGAGTTGGAGCTTCGCCTCACACTTCCGCACCGGCAGTTCCTGACGTGCTGGACCCGAGAGCCGATATTTCATCACGGAGGCGTGTTGGCGACCGGATTATCCGCTCACGACCCAGACCACCGGACCTCGCCCCTCGTGAACGAATTACCACCGCCTCGGAGCCGAAAGTCGCTGTAGAAGAACCGGTTGGTGGTGAAGGTATGACTGAGCGTGATATGGTCTTTGAAAGGCTTATCGAAGACATGAAGGCCTCCAGAATTACACCTGACGAGGTGGCTCGGATGGGGCAATTGGCCCAGACGCTCGAGCAACTCGAAGAGCTTCAGCGTCAAAAAGCCGCAGGCCAGTTCGATGCTAATTCCGTCGAATCCGACACACCACCCCCACCGCCCGAAGAGTAGCAGGGACTAAAAAAGCCATATTTATAGGACCATCCAATTTCGGGGACTTTTTGTGCCATCCTGGCCTAAAAACCGCATTTATCCGGTCTGAAAGGCGGAACTTTTGGGCATTTGATTTGTCTTACTTAATGTGGATACCCTGTATTTAGAGCCCATAGTCATTTCAAAGTTAGCTGCCGGTGGCGGCACTGCGCTGCTGGAAGAGCGGTTGATTGCAAAACTGCACAATCCTTGTCGGACTCTACAACGGAGGACTCTATGGCGTCGAAACTAAGATTTCCCATATTCGCCAGCTTCATTTTATGTTCATTACTGGCCTGTGCCGAGGTCTCCGCATTAGGGTCAGCCCCTGACCGATACCGGGTCTTTTTGCTGAAAAATATCTCGCCGGAAGATGGAAAACGGCTTCTGGCGGAGGCAAATATCACAGGTGTTTCTCAGATACCGGGCAGCGATACCCTTCTGATTAGCGCTAAGCCGGAGGCCCTTGTCAAAGCCGCAGCCCTTTTGGCTCTGGCAGATTCTCCTGAGAACTACGCCGTGAAGGCATTGCTGCCTGTCTCCGAGGCGAACAAGATGCCATCCGCAGAGTACATTCAAGCTGAAATCGGTGGTATATCCATTGGGACGTTTTTTGACCCTCCGGGCGGCACCGGCCTTAAGGCAATTATTGATGTTCAGAGTGATATGCTTTTTGCTGTAGCGCCGGCTGAGGTAATGGACAAGATAGTCGCCATCGCCGAGCGGGCAAAACAGGTCGAGCCGGCCTTGCCGGACGAACAGGCAGGTGCGATGATGCCTGCGGTTGCCCAAAGTGTTGAATCCGATGGCGAGGCCGAGCCTGATAAGCTGTATCAGGAGCTTCTTGACTCACTGACGAAGGCGGAGGAGGGATTATTACAACAGCCGGAGCCGAACCAGCCATCAGTGGATATGCAATCGGCTGAAGAGCCGATTGAGCCGGGCGCCTCTGAGCCGAATGCCGAGCAAACGACTTTGCTTGAGCCGGAAGCAAACCTGGACGAGGAGGGATTTGGCAGTCGCACTTATGAGCCGAAGGTAATTCCGAACGCAGAAGAAAACCTTCAACTCTCATTGCCCGAGAAGCTCGAGGTCATCCAGTTGCTGGACCTCGTTGGCAAGTATCTCAATCTCAATTACGTCTACGACCCCAAGCAACTCATCGGCAGAGAGGTTCATCTGAAAGTTCAAGGCCCTGTCAAGGTGGGGGAGCTTTATCCGCTGGTCGAAAGCGTCTTGAAGTTCACGAACCTTGCGATGTCCCGCAAAGGTAATCTTGTAACCATAGTTCCTTTGGAGAATGCTCTGGATATAGACCCGACTTTGATAGAGGCAAACCGTGGCACAGTCGAGGCCGGTGACGTGATAGTAACACGTATTTTCGAGCTTCAATATGTGGACACCGCCCAGGCCAAAAGCATACTCGAGCAAATGAAGCTCGGAGCCGTAACCGAGCTGCCGGGGCTTGGGACAATTATCGTAACCGGCTACGCCTACCGAATGAGCCGAATTGAGCAGCTTCTTGAAGTCATTGATAAACCCGGCAAACCGAGGGAGTTTAGGTTCCGGCAGTTAAAATATACTATGGCCAAGACGCTCGCACCGAAAATCAAGGAGCTTGTCGAGCAGTTGGGTGATGTTTCGATTGCTATTGCCGGCACTGAGCCGTCGGTGCCGGAGCGGCAGCGAGGAAGACGACCGGCACCGCGTCGGACTACGCCGACCCCTACACCTGAGCCATCAAAGCCGACCGTTTATCTCGACGCCGATGAAAGGACCAATCGCGTTCTGATGATAGGCAACGAATCGGAGCTTGACGTTGTTGAGGACCTCATCGGTGCTCTTGACGTTGCGCAGCAGGACCTGCGTTCTTTGCGTGTTTACGAGATTCAGCACGTTGATGCCGAGGATGTCAGAGCCAAGCTGGCTGAGTTGGGAATAATCGGCGCCGGCCAGGTGACAACGCCCGGCAGGATTACGCGCAGGACCGTCGCACAACAGCAGCCGGGGACGCCGCCGTCGCCCACACCCACATCTCAAACCGGCGGAGGAGAAGTGGAGCTGCCCACGGAGGAGACGCAGGTGGTTGTAATTGAATCGACCAACTCCCTGATGGTTAATGCGTCACCGGAGCAGCACGTTTTGATTGCTACCATAATCGCCTATGTTGACAGTGAAAGCGTGGAAAAAGCAATACCTTATGTGGTCTATCCGCTGCAGAACCAGCCGCCCGGCCATATTGCGGAGGTGCTTAGCAAGCTTGTTCAAGAGGTCGTTCAGGACAAGGAGGGCAAAATCGAGAGAGTCCCCAGAAACGCTGAAGAAAATATAATTATTGTTCCCGACCCGAACACTTTTTCTTTGATTGTCTATGCCAGCAAGAAAAATCAGGACTGGATATCGAGTCTCATCAGGACGCTCGATAAAAGACGTCCTCAGGTGCTGATTGACGTAACGCTCGTCGAGATTACCAACACCGATAAGTTCGACCTCGATTTGCAACTAGCGAGCAAGCTTCCTGCAATGGTACCGGGCGGTAATATGGATTTCTTAGATTCTATTGTTGGTGGAGCTAGCAGCGAATCCACGTTCTTGGGAAATTCTCACGAAGTATATTCCTACCCTGGGAGGTCGGCAGAACTTGGTGGAGGTGTTGCGCAGGGCTTCTACAGCGACAGACATATCCAGGCGCTGCTGACTGCCATTGAGTCAAAAAGCTACGGCCGAGTTCTGGCCAAGCCCAAAATCCTCGTTAACGATGGCCAAAAGGGTATCATCAAGACTACTGACACCACAAATGTCGAAATCCAAACTACAATAGTGCCTGAACAGGGCAATTCACAGATAAGCACTTCTTACAAACCATACGAAGCCGGCATAACGCTTGAGATACAGCCAAATATCAGTGAGGGCGACCTGCTGCTGCTTATAGTCAAGCTTGATAGGACAGACTTTCTGCCCAGAGACGATACTTCCGTGCCACCGGACACCCGCGCCAATACAGTTGATACGATAGTAACTGTGCCAAATGAGAAAACCATCATACTCGGTGGATTGCTAAAGTTAAACCAGGGCAAAGGTGGTTCCAAGGTTCCGCTGCTGGGCGATATACCGCTGTTGGGAGGATTGTTCAGGAGCACGTCCAACAGTGTCAGCGACTCAAAACTTTACGTATTTGTCAAGGCCAATATACTCAGGCCTGAAGCGATATTGGCAGGGCTGCCGGAACTTGAGCGCATATCCGACAGAAGCCGCGCTGCTTTTGAAAGGTCCGAAGAGCAATTTCAAAAATACGAGGCATGGCCCGGTATAAGGCCGAAAGCGGTAGAGCCCTTGAAGGTGCTGGAAGCCGAGTAGGCATATGCACATAATTTTCATAAATGGGGTAAAGATGGTAAAATGGCATCTTGGAAGGGCAAATGAAAGAGCTTTTAATACAAACCGCCAGACAGACCGGCATACTCGATGCCGACAAGCTGGCTGAGTTTCTTGGGGAAGACAGCGCCGGTAGTCGTCTCGATGAACGGTTGCTGAGCTGTCCGCATTTCACCGAGGAGCAGATATTGCGTCTGTTTGCTGCTGCGCTTGGGGCGCAGTTTTATTCCGAGATTCCTGCAAAGCTGGTTCCTCCGGAATTCGTTCACGCCGTACCGGCTACCTATGCCCAGCACCATTCGCTTGTGGCAATAAAAAATGAAACCGACAATGGAGAGTTGACGGTGGTCCTCTCCAGGCCGCTTGATATCGCCGCCCTTGATAATGTCTCCAAGATGACGGGGCTGCCGGTTCACCTCGCTGTTGCCACACGCGCAGCCATTACCGCCGTAATCGACGTCGCATACGAACAGCGAACAACGGTTATTGAGGAAGTTGCCGAGGAGCTGGACAGCCAGAATCTCGACCAGCTCGTAGATGAAGTGGCCGGCTCGGATGACCTTCTGGACGTTGTGAATCGTCCGCCGGTAATTCGCCTTGTCAACGATGTACTGTTCCGGGCGCTGCAGTTACGCGCCAGCGATATCCACGTCCATCCCTATGAGGCCAAGATACAGATTCGTTACCGCATCGACGGTATTCTCTATGATACGCTGAGCTTGAACAGAAACGTGCTGTCGCTGATTGTCTCGCGTATCAAGGTTATGGCGGGTATGGATATCGCGGAGCGTCGAATGCCGCAGGATGGGCGCTGCAGCGTCCGTCTGGGCCAGCGGGAAGTCGACCTTCGCGTCAGCACCGTCCCCACCAGCTACGGCGAGCGCTGCGTGTTGCGTCTTTTAGACAAGAGCACGGGTATCCTTACGCTTGACCAGCTCGGATTATGGGAAGACGACCTTAAGAAATTCGATACTCTGCTCGGCCGGACACACGGCATTATCTTCGTGACGGGACCCACCGGCAGCGGCAAAAGCACCACGCTGTATGCCTGCCTCAACCGCATCAACTCCGCCGAAAAGAACGTGATGACAATCGAGGACCCGATAGAGTATCAGCTCGAAGGCATCAGCCAGATGCAGGTTGCCTCTAAGAAGGGCGTTACTTTTGTAAATGCGCTTAGGCACGTTCTGCGGCAGGACCCGGACGTGATTATGGTCGGTGAGGTCAGGGACGCCGAGACGGCACGAATGGCGATACAATCCTCTCTAACTGGGCATCTTGTTTTCAGCACCCTGCATACAAATGATTCGGCCGGTGCGATAAGCCGGTTGCTCGACTTGGGGGTTGAGCCGTATTTAGTCAGCTCCTCCCTGATTGCCATAATGGCGCAGCGTCTGGTTCGAAAGGTCTGCCCCGACTGCAGAAAACAATACGAGCCGACGGCCCGCGAGCTTAGAGAACTGGGGCTTGGGGATGTGCCCACACAAGCGGAGGCAGAATTCTACTTCGGGTCGGGCTGCGACAAGTGCTTCCAGACCGGCTATCGCGGCAGGACAGGCATTTACGAGCTGATGCTCATAAATGAAGAGATACAGAACCTCATCTATAAAAGGGAGTCAGCGGGATTGATAAAAAAGGCCTCGCTCGATGCTGGTCTGCAGACGCTGCGGATGGATGGTGCTCGAAAGGTTCTTTCAGGGATAACGACCATCGCAGAAGTGCTAAGAGTCACTCAGGCCGACGTTATGTAGGGATATAACTATGCCAAGATATGCCTATACAGCAATAGATGCTGACGGCAGAAAAGCCAAAGGCACCATAACCGCCGAAAGCCCCTACGCCGCT
>Ga0315545_1003878_pt1 | contig 12551 bp, 10 predicted proteins | sample SalMarSW160210MG_FD_203096 | JGI IMG/M metagenome (GOLD analysis project Ga0315545, IMG submission 203096) | Salt marsh sediment microbial communities from the Plum Island Ecosystem LTER, Massachusetts, United States - Salt Marsh Sediment SW1602-10 ... | reverse complement strand
TCTTAAGAAAATTAACTGGAATCTGACTGCCGGACTGAAACGCGGGAACTACTCCATATATGCCCCGCTGCTGAAGAAAATTATATCTTCCGATGTTGGCGGTTTTCTCCCTCCAAATAAATATTCATTTTACGACGGTTTTATCAGACTCTCCCATAGTTCATCTAAATATGGGAATATTAACTATCTTTTCTTTGGAAATTATGACAACGGAAAGAATGACAATAAGACAAAAAGCCAGAGTGCAGATACAACGACTAATTATACTGACGGAATATCCACCGGATGGAACAATATGGTTCATGCTCTTCAATGGGAACCACCAGTTAAGAATACTTTTGCCTGGAAACTTAATCTTAACTACAACAGGCTTTCAATGAGCCGCAAAATCTACATGGAATCCGAAAAATTCCTGAATGGTTCCCAAAAGATTGGATCATCAAAAATTCTCTATTCCTTCTCTCCTACAATAAACAGTATTGGTACATCATTGACAGGAAGCAAAGACTTTGATAGTTTCAGTTTTTCTGCCGGTATCTCAAACAGGCTAAGGTTTTTCGCAATGAATAATATCGCTTCAAGTGAACTGAATAACATTGAAACAAAGAATGAATTCGGAGAAGATAATGTTGTCAACGAAACTTCCATTTTCATTTCTACAACTACAATATTGACAGAAAAGATGCGGTTAAATATCGGTCTGAGACTTACCAACGGAATTACTCGAAATGCAAATTTTATAGTTGCCGAACCAAGGATAAGACTGGCCTTTTTTGAAGGAGGCGCTATCTCTCCGCATATTAACTATGTAAGGTTAAGTCAGTTCGATCATTCAATAGAAGGATCAAATGCAGGTTTGAGAACAATGTTATGGTTACCGGTATCTAAAGATTTCGGCCCGGAAATATCAGATGTTGCATCGGTAGGATTCCAGGGACAAATCAATAACGATTTCGTCTGGACCCTGGATGGTTATTATAAGAAAACAACAGGAATGGTTGATTATAAACCTGGCGCAAGTTTCATTTTTGATACCACTTTCGTCGATATGCTTGACAGAGTTAACGGGATAGCATATGGAGTGGAAACCGGTATTATAAAAAGAACAGGTAATCTGACCGGCTGTTTAAGCTATACTTATTCTAGGTCAAAAAGAGAGTGGGGCTCACCTGAAGGATTGATCTGGATACCATCAAGTGCCGACAGGCCGCATAACTTTAATCTGGTTCTGAAGTATTATTACAAGGAAAGAACAAGTTTTGGGCTGAACTGGATTTATCAATCAGGGGCGCCTGCAACGATCTACATGCATGAGACTTCATACGGAGAATTTTTTGAAACAAAGAACAATATCAGATATTTTGATTACCACCGGCTTGATCTCTCTTTCAGGCTTACAATTTATAAGAGAAGATTCACAATATTTCTTGATGCTGATGTATATAATGTTTATAACCATAAGAATACATTTTACTTTAAAGAGACTTTCGATGAAAAAGAGCAAAAGTATTACTTTAAAAATATCTCTCTTTTCCCCATAATGCCTTCATTGACATTAACAGTAAAATATTAGAGTAGATTGCTTAGTTTGCTTAACTTGCTGTCAGGCACATCCCGCAAATCGAGTAAGTCAAAATAACTTATCTCATAGTTTGCGGGAAGAGCCTGCCAGCTCTCCCCTCCAGGACTCAAAACAAACGACCTAAAACTAAATATCCTACACCAAGACTATTTTAAAATTACCCTACACATAACACGGACAATATGGGTAAGTTGTTTGTCATGGTTTTTGCTTCTACTCCTGCACCTAAGACAAATTTGTAATGGTTCTTACATCCGGACACGCACATCTGCCCGCAATTTAAATCCTGCACCGTGACAGATTTCTGGCTCCGAGATAGTTTGTACCGCGACACTGCGCCAGTGCCCCTAACAAAAATCCTGTACCGTGATAGTTTACTGGCGCCGATCAAACTTGTATCGCGATCGCGCCAGCACTCAATAAAATTTGTACCATGACGGCAAAAACCACGCCATACCCTCCTTGCACCGTGACAGCTTTCTGGCCCCGCTGGCGCGGGGCACCAGGACCCTGCCCGGATGCTGCGTCGGGTAACACAACCTCCCCATATTGCCGGGCCGTCAGAGTGTCTAAAAACCTGTCCGTCATAATATAGACCGGAAAAAGACATATTAAGGAATTTTTTAATATGTTGATATCCAAGACTAAAATATTTCCAGCCCCTTTTAAACCGGCTTAATTTGATTAATTTTTACCGGTAAAAATGGTTATTAGACAGACTCCCGTTATTTCCCAGAACGGTCTACTTCGGAATTAAAATAGGAAACAAGTTCAATTAATATATCTTTATTTTGTAATTACATGATAATAACATATTCTAAAGGTGTAAGCACATTTGTAATTCTATATGACTTAACTCCACCCAAAATTGGAAAAGTGTTTACACTTAAATAGCCGGATGAGTTGTATTCAATAAACATTGATGGCACCATTCTATCCTTAATAGATAGAGCAGATAGATACTGTGGTTCAGCGGATTGATCATCCAATGATACCAAAATTGTTTATTCAAAGAACAGGAATGAAGCAACTGACGATAAAGACCTGATACTTTATGATCTAACTACCACCAAAAAAACCATTTTGTCTGGATCAGGAAATAATATATCAGCGAGATTTTCGCCGGATAATAAAATCGCTTATTGCTGTCGCAGTAATCTTTCCAGTGACATCTTTATAATGAATATTGATGGTTCTAATAAACAATTGATAATCCCTGATGCGGGCTGTCCTGTTTGGTCGCCGGATGGTAAAAGAATTGCATATATTTCCGCCGGGAAAATCGGTAGCCCCCAAATATTCGTTGCAAAACCTGATGGAAGTGATTCTAGACAATTGACAAAAACTTATCTACCCAATTGGGATTCTGGATTCCCTCCATTTGGGAACCATGATTCACAGTGGACTCCTGATTGTAAAAAAACTGTATATCAATCAGATATTGATAATGGTATGCCAGAGATATATATTATGAGTAATGATGGAAGTAAACAGACAAGACTAACAAATACTGAGAGAAGAAATGATAGCCCTACGGTAACTCCAGACGGTAGATTTATTTTATTCACATCGAATCGTGACATGAGTCTTGGAGCTGAAATTTATGTTATGGATATCAACGGTACTGATCAATATCCACTATCTAACTATATTGGGAATGATTACTTTCCTGTTGCGATAAATACTCTCACACTTCAATTCTTTGGCTATCAATGCCATAACATATATTAAATATCTCGATTAAACCTATTTACAGCTTCTTTAAGCCATAATCTATACTTCATTGGTATCTAACTATTACTCTGGGATAAAATGTCTTAAATTGCTTATAAACAGACTTATATGACATTTTATATAAGAGATCACTACTGTATCTAATTGTAGATCAATGTAGTAACTTATCTTGGTTATTTTGATCAATGAGGGAACTTGGGAAAAATAAAATCATATATAAAACGTTATGCGGTTGAAAATAAAACAAAAAAGTTAATAATTAACAATGAAAAAAGTTATGCATAATACAGATATACAGTATATTAGGAGCAATATCCACAAAATATTTACAAAACAGTATTGAATGTTGAGCAATAAAAATCAATATCGTAATTCTATCACTGTACTGTTAATAGCTCCACAGCCAATCATTAATACTTTCCCATTCTTTACTTTTGTAATTGCAGTAACATTCATGGCTTCACTTTGAGGATTATATGTCTTTTGATCGAAAGTTGCCCAAGCATCATTTGTCAGAAATACGTCACCATATGGCAAAAAACCAACTTCATAATGCTGACCAATTCCAATACATTTACTGTCATTTATAAAGAGAAATTTAAATGCACTATCCGGAACGGTAAAGGCTTTATTTCCTGTACTTAAATCAACAAATACATTAGCGCGACATTTCGCAAAAGATTTTGATTCAGCAAAATATATCTTTTTCAAATGATCGTATGTATTTGACTGAATTGATTCCCATGTATTACCTTCATCAACAGATCTTAAATATTTTCCATTATCAGAAGTAGCATATCCTTCATTATTATTTTTAAAATTTACATCGTTTATATTTCCTGAAACGGAACCCAATACGTCTGACCATGTTTGTCCTCCATCAGTAGTTTTTCTAAATAAGTTTTCCCCTGAAATAAATCCAGTCGTATTATTAAAAAAGAACAAACCTGTTGGCCTACTATTATCAGGAGTTTGCAAATTAATTAATTGCCACGTTTGTCCGGCATTAACTGTTTTTAAAAGATAGCCTCCAGAAGTATCACTACCAATAATGTAACCAGTCTGGTTATCAGTGAATTGGATTTTATTAAGAAAGAAACTTGCAGGAGATAATAATTGTTCCCAGTTATAGCCGCCATCTATTGTTTTAATAATAGCTCCAAAATTTGAAATTGCATATCCTATTGTTTCATCAATGAAAGCAAGGTCTGTATAAAGACCACTGGGGATATTCGTCTGTAATATTTTAAGACTGTCAATTGACAAGTTTGGAAAATCAGTAGGTATCTCATCATTCTTTTCACAAGTAATAAAAAGGAAAAGAGAGCTAATAAATGTGATTATTATTTGTGCTTTCATACTCAAACTATCGATCAATATAATTCCTACAATAAAAATGGGGCTTCCTATAAATAAATATCTTCAGCAAAAAACTGGTTGTGTTCAATTAATCCTATTAAATTTAAAGTATTATCTGTGAATAAACCTGTTCCAATTCACCAATTGTCAATCAGGATTAACAAATGACATTTTCTATGTTCTTGTTAGTATTGATTATCAATAAGTAAATGGTGGCTAAATAATAAGGATCAAAATTTTCAACATTTTATATAACTAATTGTTTAATTTAGCAATTGAATTTTTTAAGCTACATAAACATCAGGCCATGAAAAGATTTATCCTTCTTTTTATTTTTTCTATTGCATTTGTCCAGGTTTTACCGCAGGAACCATCATCACAACCAGATACACTTCGCAAAGATGCTCTTAATGTTTATATGCAAGCCAGCGATTATATACGCAGAGAGATCCCTTTTGTGAATTACGTTAGAGATATTAAAGACGCTGGTGTTTATATTATCTCCACAAGTCAGAGAACCGGTTCGGGAGGAATTGAGTACTCATATTTCCTTGTCGGACAGCATCAATACACAGGGATGAATGACACTTTGACCATTGTGACTTCCCCTGACGATACTTCAGACATGATCCGTGAAAAGCAAGTTAATGCCTTTAAAATGGGTTTAATGCGATACGTGGTAAAAACTCCTCTCGCAAAGTACATGAGAATTAGTTTCAGTGAGCCCTTATCGGAAACGATATCGTCAGATAAGTGGAACAGCTGGGTTTTCAGAACTTCATTAAATGTTATCTGAATGGTCAGAAAACATATAAGTCGAATTATTTTTCCGGGAATCTTTCAGCAAGCAGAATAACAGAGGAATGGAAAATCAATTTATATGCCCGTTATTATAAGAACAGTTCAAAATTCATTATTGATGATGTCACAACTATCAGGAGCAGTAATGATTCAAAATACATAAGCGCTTTGATTGTGAAGAGTTTGTCGGATCACTGGTCAATCGGAGGATCAAGCAGGGCAGGCTCGTCAAGTTATGATAATGAAAGAAGCCAGTTCAGCCTTATGCCCGGAATTGAATACGATATATTTCCTTATTCTGAATCCACCAGAAGGCAGTTAAGGATTCTTTATTCAGCAGGTTATAATTATGTAAACTATATCGATTCAACTATATATGATAAGACAAAGGAACATCTTTGGCTTCATTCTCTTTCGGCTTCATATGAGGTAGTACAAAAGTGGGGTTCAATAGATATTATAATGGATTACAGAAATTATTTCCACGACTGGTCAAAGAACAATCTAACTCTGTATGGATTCTTGAACTTCAGGATTGTAAAAGGATTATCTGTTAATGTCGGAGCCAGCGCTTCATTAATTCATGATCAGCTTGGTCTGATCAAACAGGGTTTAACAACTGAAGAAATACTCCTTCAGCGTAAAGAACTTGCCACACAATACCAGTATTATACCAGTTTAGGTTTTTCATATACGTTTGGATCTATTTACAATAATGTTGTCAATCCAAGGTTTGGCGATTGAAATAGTTATTCTATACTGCAGATCAAAGGGTGTTCAGGTTGGTCTCTTTATGTTGTATAGCAAAATGCAGAGGTCTTAGTTATACTGGAAAACCAACAGCCTCAACCATATTTTTTAAAAGTTTAAACTTATCCTTTAAGATGTCCTAATATTAAAGGATAAGCCAAATGGCAGTTTGCGCTCAGGATCCCAGTGTGTTGCTTTCCACTTTTTCATTTTTGAGTTAATACGTCAAATAAAGTGTCCGCTATTGTATCATTTTGATACAATAATTCTTATGAAAATTTTCTCTATCGCCTGAAAATCAGAATTATAAAATTATTGGCATGAGTATTGCGAATTGTGAGTCGAACAAAAATTCAACTAATTTAACTGATGGATCGGCCGGTATCAAAAGAACATAAAAGAAAACTTCTAATCAGACAGATAGGTGTAGTCTCTATAATTGTTTTTATTCCCCTTGTTATTGTTTTTTTTCTGAAAAGTGTTTTTATACCGGCAGTCAGCCTTTCAAAGGTTATAACAGCATTTACAGAAAGAGGTGATATCCAGATTACAATACAGGGTTCAGGAATTGTTATCCCGGCATATGAGGAGATAATAACAGCTCCTTTTCGAAGTAATGTTGTGAGCATAATAAAAAGTCCGGGTGCAAAGGTACTGTCGGGGGATACATTGCTTTTTCTGGATAACAGGCTCGCTGAAAATGATCTGGATATGCTGAGGAATGAATTAGATCTTCAGAATATAAGAATAGAGAAGCTCAGGATTGAAATGCAGCAGCTCAAGGAGGATTTTGAGTTCAGCCGTAAGATAAAAGAGATCAGAGTAGAAAATGGAAGGTTGGCGTATGAAGCAGAAGCCACTCTTAACAAAATGGGAGGAACTCCTGCTTATAATGTGCAAAAAGCAAAAACTGAATGGGAGATTTTGCAAATTGAGCTTGAACAGGCTACATATAATTATAATAACCAGTTAAACGCAAAAAACAATGCTATCCGGGAACTGGAGACAGAGATAAGTATACAAAAAAACAAAATCATTAAGGCAGAAGACCTGGTCAGCAAAGCTTATGTAAAAGCTCCTTTTAGAGGGGATCTGAGCTGGATAGTCAATCAACATGGAGCAATGGTTTCCGAAGGTCAGGAGATTGCCCGCGTGGCAGACTTCTCACATTATAAAATCAAAGGGAACGTAAGTAATGCATGGGCTGGCAGAGTTAACAGCGGACAGAAAGTTCAGATACGCGACCAGCAAAGAAATTTATCCGGGACAATAGAAAACATTATGCCAGCTGTGAATCAGGGGATGATGGAATGTCTGATCAGAATTGATGAGGGCGATATTTCCAATCTCCGGCCTGCCCAGCAACTTGAGATAAGAGTGGTTGTTTCGTACAAGGAAAATGTCCTGCGGCTTCCCAATGGTCCGTATTATAAAGACCGCGGATATAAAGATATGTACATTATCAGGAGTAATAAGGCATTCAGGACAAAGATTCTCCTTGGTGATGCAAATTTCGATTATGTTGAAGTTGTTGAAGGTCTACAGGAAGGTGAAAAAGTTATACTGTCTGATATTGAGGAAAAGTATACTAGGATTGAGATAAAGGTGAGGAGATAGTCGATGTATTATAGGCGATGTATTATGTACGAGCTGAAATAGAAATCTTATTATTAATAATACAGATATTAATTATTCAATATTATGATAAAACTGGAAAATATTAGTAAAACGTACAGGACAAAGGAGATTGAAACGCTTGCACTTGACAATATAAACTTTGATGTCAGTGAAGGTGAGTTTGTCTCTGTAATGGGTCCTTCAGGCTGTGGCAAAACAACACTTCTGAATTTAATTGGACTACTTGATGAACCTGATAAAGGGAAGGTTCAATTAGACAATCAGGAGATAGTGACATATGAAGATAAAAAGACAGCCAGAATGCGAAATAAGCTGGTAGGTTTCATCTTCCAGAGTTTTCATCTTATTAAAGAACTGAATGTCTATGATAATGTGGAATTGCCTCTTATCTATCGAAAAATGCCGGTTTCAGAAAGGAAGAACAGAATTACTGAAGCCCTTGAAAAGGTAAGCCTTATGAACAGAATGCACCATTATCCTTCCCAATTGTCAGGGGGACAATGCCAGCGTACAGCCATTGCAAGAGCAATTGCAGGAAATCCGAAAATCATTCTGGCTGATGAACCTACAGGAAACCTTGATAGTGTTATTGGCCATGAGGTCATGGAGATTATGAATAATCTGAATAAGAACGGGACAACTATTGTTATGGTAACCCATGACGAGATGTTGGCCAGATCAACAAACCGCATAGTAAGGTTATTCGATGGTCGTTTTATCAGCTGACAGTCAGACTTTAATTTTAAAATATTATAAAATGATTAAAAACTATTTCAAAATATTCATCAAGATAGCAGGTCAAAACAAAGTATTCACAATTCTCAGTCTGTTTGGTATCAGCCTTACGATTATGTTTGTTATGATTTTCAGCATGACTATAGAAAGAATAATTAATGGCTCTGGACCTGAAAAAGATCTGAAGAAGATGATTTTTTCTGATCGCGTAAAAACTATCCTGACGGTTGAAGGAAGAACTGGAGATTATCTCTGGAATTGCAGTAGAACCCTGTGTGAGGATCATCTGAAAAAAATAAAGAGTGCTGACCTTATATCTATGTACTCAGGTACAAATTCATGGGAATTCATTTTCAATGGGGAATATCATTTGAGAAGTCAGATGCAAACAGATGCTGAGTACTGGAAAGTGTTTGATTATAAGTTCGTGCAGGGAAGGCCATATACAGAAGAAGAAGTGATCAATAAATCCAACTCGGCAGTAATAACCAGGAGTCTGAAAGAACTTTTATTCGCTGAAGATAATGAAGATAATAATGTTGTTGGCAAAACTATCCGGTATGCAAATATGGATCTTGTTATAACAGGTGTCGTTGAAGATCCTCCGGATGTTTCACAAAAAGCAAAGGGCGATTTATATTTCCCTTATACATTACTCCCGAATTCAGATGAAAAGTATTCGGGTCGTTTCAACGTTGTGTTTAAAGCTCAATTTAAAAGACAGTTTAAGGCCATTAAGCAGGAAGCCCAGGAGATAATCAGAAGGCTTGATGCAGCTGATCAGGAAAACCGGATTATCCTATCTGGGCCTTTCAGCCAGGTTGAAAAAATGCTTGCAGGATATGGCGATCCTGAAGAATATTCCGGAGAATGGAATATGCTGTTAAAATATTTGCTATATGCCCTTGCTTTTATTCTTCTTCCTGCAGTGAATCTCATGGCACTAAACTTTGCCAGGATATATGAAAGAGGTGAAGAGATTGCTGTCAGGAAATCTTTTGGAGCTTCTACTGGTATATTACGAGGACAATTCTTATTCGAGAACATTCTGATGACTCTGACCGGCGGGGCGATTGGCATTATTCTTTCATATATATTGGTAGCCCTTCTTGGAGATTCGTTAAGCATACCACTTGGTTTTATGAACTATGTCCCTTTAAGCTTTTCGTTCAATATAATAGTATTTATTGCAGCACTTGTAAGCTGTTTCTTATTTGGCTTATTTTCAGGTATTTTACCTGCCATCAGGTTGTCACGGATAAGGCCTGCCATTTATCTGAAAGGAGGTGAAAAATGATAAGAATTTTCTTTAAAACAATATGGAATAACAGAAGACGTAATATCCTGGTATTTATCGAATTATTTGTGATATCACTGTTTCTTTTTAACCTTACTTTTTACCTGGTTGATATAATCAGTATAATCAGAATCAAAAACTGTTACGATGCTCATAATGTTATATTCATTTCACTTTCAAAAAAAGGGAGTGAAGAAAAAGTTATTACTGAGCAATCATTTAATAATCTTAAAATGAAACTTGCCTCAAATGAATTTGTAGAATCAGTTTCATTCTGTGCTAATGCAACACCATTTAATTACATTATGGCTAGATTGGGTTTCAAATATGGTAATGAAGAAATTCTTATAGTTGAACGGGATGTGGATATTGATTATGAAAAAGTGATGAAGATTACTCCATTAAAAGGAAGGTGGTTTAATGAAACAGATATTGGGAAGTCAGTTAAACCGGTGTTGATTTCAAATGATCTTGAAAAGAAATACTTCAATGGTAATGCCATCGGGAAAAGATTTGGAGCGGATACAAATATGTTTGAAATAATAGGAATAGTTGATCATTTTAAAAGGAGTGACATAGAAAAGCCTTATTCTTTTGGTTTTTTCTTTGAAGTTATGCCAACCTGGGAATATACTATATTGATCAGATCAAAAGAGGGATATATAAAAGATTTGCTTTCTATTACAGAAACTGAAGTTTATTCGGTAATGGATCCAAAAGTTTGGGCAATCAACGGATTGAATTCTCTTGAAAACATGCGTGGGAAGCAGAACTATGACAGTGGCCAGAGACGTTATCTGAGTCTTATTATTGCTCTTTTTATTATGATAAATGTTTTCCTGGGAGCGATAGGCATTCTCTGGTACAACATAAACCTGCGGATACATGAGATTGGAATAAAACGCGCAATGGGAGCAACAGGTGCTGAGATTAAACGTCAACTACTTACTGAGAATATGTTTCTTGCTGGGCTCGGACTATTAATTGTAATCCTGATATTTATTCAAATTCCTCCATTTATTGGAAATGAACAAATTGAATCGGGAATATTCACTAAATCAATCTGGATAAGCGTGATAATTATGATTATACTTGTTCTACTTAGCACATGGATACCTGCAACGATTGCATCAAAAATACATCCTGCCACTGCACTTAAAACAGAATAGTTTCGTAAATTCGTTTGTGATGGTACGATCTAGACGCATATTAGTCTGTGATGATGATCAGGCAGTAAGAAGCTCGCTGGACTTTTTGCTTACAAAAGCCAGATATAAGGTATCGTGTGTTTCACAACCTGAGGATTTCGTTCGAAAAATACGGGAGTCCGATTTTGACCTGATTTTACTCGATATGAATTTCTCACTCTCAATCAATGGCGAAGAAGGGATTGAATTGCTGCAAAAAATAAAATTACTGGAACCTGAAATTCCTGTGATTCTCATTACAGCATGGGGTTCTGTTGAGCTTGCAGTACGAGGAATAAAATCCGGAGCAACCGATTTTATTACCAAACCCTGGAATAATATCCAGTTACTCAAGATTATTGAAACCTCCATCGCTTTATCTGGAACTATCAGAGCTCCTGCAGGTAATCTGGTCAATAAGAGAGGAAGACTGCCTGAATTTCAGGGTATAATTGGTGAGGATTCTAAACTGCTTGAGATTTTTGAGATCATAAAAAGGGTTGCTCCGACACATGCGCCAGTTTTAATAACGGGAGAAAGCGGAACAGGTAAGGAATTGATTGCATCAGCAATACATCAATGCAGTACAAGAAAAACAAGTCCATTTATCAAAGTTAACCTTGGAGGTATTCCTGCTAATCTGTTCGAATCTGAAATGTTTGGCTATAAAAAAGGGGCATTCACTGATGCAAAAAGTGACTATACCGGAAGGTTTGAAAAAGCCCATAACGGAACAATTTTCCTTGATGAGATAGGTGATCTTGATCCTGCTTCTCAGGTTAAATTGCTACGTGTACTCCAGGATCAGACCTTTGAACGACTGGGTGATACAAACAGTATTACTGTGGACGTCCGAATATTATCTGCAACGAATCATGACCTGTACCCGATGGTTGAAAAGGGAACCTTCAGGGAGGATTTGTTATATCGCATTAATCTTATACAAATAGAAGTTCCGCCACTAAGGCAACGTCAGAAGGATATCGCTCTTCTTGCTGATTATTTTGTTAATGAAGCTATAAAAACATATATGTTGCCGGGAAAGATAATATCAGATGAGAGTAAAGAATGGCTATGTGATCAGTCGTGGCCGGGCAATGTAAGGGAGCTTAAAAACATAGTAGAGAGAACTGTGCTCTTAACTGCAGGCGACACGATAAAACCTGAAGATTTTTGTAAGGCAACAGGAGTTGGACGAAGTCATGATCTTGTGAAGCTTCCAAAGGCCAGTAAAGCAATAACTCTTAATGAAATGGAAAGGACAATGATCATAAGGACCATTAAGGAGTGCGGGGGAAACATTTCAAAATCATCAGAAATACTCGGGATAAGCAGGGCTACTTTGTACAGGAGAATGGGAAAATACGGAATTCAAACTGAAAAGGATGAGTAAAAAATGGACATTAATCTGGATAACCCTGGTTTTTGTATTTTTCATGTCCCTGGCTATCTATACTTTTCGAAAAGG
>Ga0315545_1003877_pt1 | contig 12552 bp, 8 predicted proteins | sample SalMarSW160210MG_FD_203096 | JGI IMG/M metagenome (GOLD analysis project Ga0315545, IMG submission 203096) | Salt marsh sediment microbial communities from the Plum Island Ecosystem LTER, Massachusetts, United States - Salt Marsh Sediment SW1602-10 ... | reverse complement strand
CCATGACATGAAAAAGGAAGTCGTAATATATGATTATGCCGACCTTGAAGTGCCGGTGCTTGGTAAGATGTACAAAAGACGGCTCGCAGGCTATAAGGCTATCGGATATGAAATCAAAGCATAGTCTTAAATGATGGATAGATGAAGGATTTTAAGGATGCGAGCTATTTCCATGATATCTCAATGTCATGGAGCCGGGAGATAGTGGCAAGATATCACAACTCAAGGCAAGATGGGAAAAGAGAGGATCTGGAGTTCCCGCCCTCTACAGTTTCTTATTTTTTTACCGGCGTTCCCGAGATCCACTGAGACCTCGCAGTATATGTTCAAACCGCTCCTTATCGCCTTGATCAAAGATAAGGTCAATTTCTTTCTTAGGACTTCCGTAGGTCTACCCAGAAATGAGACAAATGAAGCGGCGAGGCTGCAAAAGAACGATCCAATTTTTGATTTAGCAGACTAATTCCCGTGATCTGCCACCCGCTAATCGGAATACCAAGTTGGGAAATTGCTTCCGACATGCAGGTGGCGTTTACCTCGTATAGGATATCGTCAAGTTTCATACTCTGCACGTAGCCCACCATTGCGCCCGATTTCTCACCTTTGGCATAGCCGTGTTTTTCAGTTACAAAACGTAGAATCCCTTTAATGACATAGTTTTGGTTTAGTATCCAATCGGGACGTGGCGGATTACCCAGCCGCTTACACTCAATCACATAGTTTCGAGCGCTGCGTCTTGGGTCTGGTTCCAGATGGTCAATATATCCCCAGTAAAAATCTGGAATCTTGTTTTCACGGGTTGCCCTTTGCTCGTCATTAGGATCGGGCGGATTATGACCTTCCGGCATGGGCGGGTGATCAAATCCGCCTAAGCCCGCTTTCCATAAGCTGTGATTTGCTTCAAGCAGACAGAAATACAATTCCCGATTCAGACATACCTCCGATTGAGGCAAATTAGATTTATTCAGGAGAATCGAAAGAGCAGCCAAAAGAACCTCCACGACTCGATGTTCATGTCTCTCCCAAATTAGCAATCGGGAAATCCGCGGCTGATTCATCTATGGCCTCCGTGAGTAATCTCTTGGAGGCGAATCGCCTGTAAAAGAGTAGCTTCCGCGTCTTCCCGCGCGAGGCTGCGCGTCCAAAGCCTGCGTTCATTACGCTTGATTATAACAATATCAGTATCAGTGACTAATCGAATCATTCCATCGATATAAATGTTACGGCTGACAGGCTGTGCCAATGTCCTGGCGCATCGCTCCAATACCATTGTCCATGCTTCATCATCTGTGGTGGGCATGTCCTGAGGCGATTTTCCTTTTTCCTGAGTTGTAAACATCACAGCTATCATGGGAATCTTCGCTGGCTGGATGACCCGCCAGAAGAATTCTCCATCTGGTTCCAATTCTCTATTCCAAGTCTGCAAAAAAGCATTCAGATAGCCTTCCAACCCCCTTTCTCTAACTCTTTCTCCAGGTAGATTTCCTGCCAGACCTTGCGTGCGCTCCGGATAAGGGTCAACATTCCGAATGGCTGAGCTTTTCGTGCTATTGTAAAACAGATCGAGCCCGCTTGTGCACAAATCGTAAATTAAATCTTGTTCTGCCTCGCTCAATTCATATAGCTCAAAAACGACGGCATCTAGTTGCTGTTCGAGTTTAGCCAGATCTTCTGCCATGGTGCCTGCTCGCACGCCACCTTCAAACAAGCTGCTAATTGTGGGTTCTTTGCTTTTCAATTCATCAACAATTCGAACAATCCTTGCAGCAAGTGTCCGATTATCTGGAAAGCGGATAGGGAGGTTCAGAATTTCTTCGAGATGAATTTCATGATGCCATGTCCCCCAGGAACTGGCCGTCATAAAGAAATAGTATCTAGCCAGCGATGACCAGAGAATGCCAAGCAATACTTTCCGTTCCCACTCTTCGGCGTTATCCACTTTGATGGCGTGAACAGAGTTACGAAAACAATAAGTCTTATCATCGAGTCGCGATTCGATGCGCCCGTTCGTCCCTTTTGCTTGGGTTATGCCACGCTTAATCAATAAACGCCAGCCGCTGTAAAGTTCGCGAATACCAAAACGGTGGACTTGATTGGGGACAGCATCTAACTCTGTATCTTGTATCTCGCCGTACCTGCGAAAGTTTTTGATTGGGAGTTCTCTATAATTTCTCAGCCAATTACTCGGGTAATTATCACCTTCTGAATAATAACCTTTAAATCCCTGACCTTTTTCCCAATTACGTTCTCGTGCGAAATGTTCCAATCTTTTGTTTAAACCAAGCGAGGATACTAAAGCAGCATCTCTATGGCTGCCCCACCAATAGACTTTCCACAACGCTTCGTTGTTGATGAGGTCGATCTGCTTTATTTGGTGAAGATCGGGTAGAGTGAGCACTACAGCCTTTGTCTTATCAACCATTTCATTCTTCTTGGCAGACCAGTAATGAACCCGATGCTGAGAGTCTGCCGGTTTAGCTCCGTAATTTACAAATGAAAACGGAGCAATCGCCGCACTGAAATAAATCTGGCGGACGTGCGTAAAATTGACAATTGTTTTGATAGTAGTTTCTTGGAGCCACCGCCTCCTGAATTTCCGGCTTTTGGGATGGTGTTTCAGGAAAACTCCCGTGGAAACCAATAGTCCGCACTCACCGTCCTCTTTCAACAAAGTCAAACTACGGGCAATAAATGCCTGAGAAAGCTCGTTATCGCCAATCGACCAATCGAACACCTCACACCATCTCTGAGCTTGCTGCTGGGCCAATTTGATTTCTTCCACAGCTTTCTTTTTGAAGCCCCATGGAGGATTTCCCACAATGATGTCAAAGGACTCCGGAGCCAATGGTAGAACTGCTGGCGAATTGTGCAAACTAGTGACTTTCGACCATCCTGCATACCTTGTGACGGATTTCAGCTTTTGACTAAGGCGGTCCCGTTCCTCTTGCATCAATCCAAAGGTATCCGTATGAAACAGGCAATTGTAAGGCCTTGCATCTGAAGAACTTTCTTCTGAATAAATCAGATGGGGGAGAGGTTTCTCGTTTTTATCGGATGGGCGAATCTGGGCAAGGATGTCCGGTGGCTCCTGATAATGTAGAAGAGCGAGATAGAGGCTGAACGCGGCAACATGGACGGCTTCCTCGTTTATGTCCACCCCGGTAATCTGGTCACGGAGGATAGTTCGGAGCTTGTCAGAAGAAGGAACATATCCTTGCTGTAGTACATGATAGCGAACAATACGGCGAAATGCTTCCACGAGAAAGGCACCTGAACCGCAAGCCGGGTCGAGGATCCTAGGATTGGCAGCTAAACGGTTGCTGCTTAAGACCTGGGAGAGGACATAGTCAACCAGTACGGTGGGTGTATAATGGGTACCTTTATCGTTTTCATTTACTTTGTGATAAAACTCCTCGTAGATGCTGCTTATAAGCTCAATGGGGACGATCTCAAAATCGTAGGCCCAGAAAAACAACCGAGGCTGCTGCGGTGAAGACTCGCCGAGCAGAAAGCCGCGGAGCAAATTGAGGTGCTCTTGGCTGACCGCAGCCTCTTCCTCCTTGTCTCTTGGGAACATATCCCCGTTGAAGTCAATGGCGAGTTGGTCAAAGAGAGCATAAGTAAAAGCCTTGTCCCGGAGAATACGGTCATAACGTCGCTTCCCCAAATCAAGCATCAGATCTGGTTTTTCCGGCTCCTCTTCAAGAATGACCTGCCAGACAGGATTTTCTCTTGCTACACGTTCTTTGAAATATGCTGGGGTCAATATGCCACGGTCTTCCAGATAGCGAATAAAAATAGACCGGCCGATCAAGGCATGGGCATATCGGGGGTTCTTGAGATTGGCGCAAAACAGGGCTTTCCGAACGGTTTTCAAATCTTCGATCAACCGTTTGTCCGCGCGATCGTCAACGTCTCCAAAACGCCTATCAGCAAGAAAATACCCAGTTTCTATCTGCTCACGACGATAAATACTCAGTTTTTCGGTGACTTCCGGTATTGTACGGGCAACCTCAATGGGCTGCCAATCTTCCACTTTTCGAGGTGGGGGTTGATTAAGGCTGTAGACCTCTAGTATTCCGGGTCGTGAAATGAAAAGGTGTTGAGGACGGGCCATACACCAAGCCCGTCGGAAGGCCTTAATCAAGTCTTCTTCATTCGGATCGTCTGCAAAATCCCGAAAAACGACGACCGGATCGTTATGAACAAAGAAGACTTTCTCGGCACCGACCTTTTGTGCAAGCGAAATCCAATCGCCCTTTTCCAGCCATTCGAGGGCTTCAGGGGAACCAGGACCGGGTTGACTGACTGCGTCGAGCAACATCCCATCTTTATATCCTAGGCCCCGGTAAGCTTCGTCGAGTAGTCGAAAAACCATGATTACTTCTTTCCGCTGTTTGATAAGGACTTTCTTCCGCGAGTTGGGAGAATACAGAAATCCGCTGTTGGTCCATAATAAGGGTTTTGTTTACCCCTTAAGTCGTCTCAGAACAGCTCTGACCACTCCCTGAGTTGACATTTCCTCAACAGGAATCAAATCAGGAAAGTCTGGGTTCTCCGCCTTAAGAACAAACCGCCCTCCCTGCTTTATCAGTGTCTTAAGGGTATTTTCTCCATCTATAAGAGCGACAACTATGTCCCTTTCTTTTGGATATCTGTCTCCGTCAACTACCACTAGATCCCCATCGTAAATCCCTCTTCCTGTCATCGACTCACCTTTGACTCGCAGAACAAAGCATTTATGGTCGGCTACTCCCTCAAGAAATTCGGGATCAAGGTCAAGCGTACCATCATGATGCTCAGTCAGTGCATCCGGGGAACCCCCAGGGATATGACCCAGGATCGGTACAGAAATTGCCTTTCGTTTAAGCTCACGCTGTACGGATGGTATTCCGATTCCACGAGATAGTCTAGGCCGACGTGACACATATCCCTTTTTCTCCAAAGCACTGACATGGTCGAACGCTGCCTTCGGGCTCCTAAATCCAAAATGCCTTGCAATTTCGCGATAGGTTGGCGATACCCCATCTCTGTCTAGGCATTTCCGTATGAATTCAAGGATGTTAGATTGGTTGAGCGATAAATTTTTCATGATACTATTCAAGTGTATAGTATAATTGTAAAAACATGATGAAATGTCAAGCTTTATTTTTTAAAATAGACTGATGACTCGTCGGACTGGGTACAGATAGTTATGTCTCGGTTCCTGAATGCCGCCGTTATAGGAAAGTTGTTGGCCATCGCCCCTTCAAGCTTGTCGAAGTTGAAGCTGCCGTACCTGTAGAATGCTTGTTTACCGGAGAATTCCGAGACCGTCTGCCATGTCTGTCGGATTCCTTCCAAAATGTGAGATCAGAAAAATACATGGCGTCACACTTCTCATTAATCTCATATTGCATGATGCCTTCAAGAAACTATTGCTCGCTTGGTACGGGCTTTTTTAGACTTTCTCGCTTTGACAATAAACTAACAAGGATTGAAATTTGGACAGGGTATGCGGTTAATGTATCCGATATTGCAGATATCTGCTATTCACCCCAATCCCCAGCGTATCAAAAATGCTGTGATATGATGTTCATATCTTCAGCATCATAGGTCGCCATCATGCGATCCTAAGCCGCCGTTTCTTCTGTCAAAAATCCGTTTGCTCAGGGCTTCCAGGATTTGAGCCGATCAGGTTCTTGAATATCTCAGGCGGCAATTTAAGAATAAAAGAGTGCAAGGAGCACAGGGTTTAGGGCGAAAGGCAGGGGGCAGAGGGCACAAGGTCGTGGTAAGCTGAAAGTCTCCTTTACACAAAGCGTATCCTTGAAACTATATCCAGGAAAAAATCCCGGGACCAGATAGAGAGGGTCTCCGGATGCCTGACGAAAGGTTCCACCTCCTTGCGGGTCTGCTCAACATCCAGGCTATGTATTGCCTGAATGAGCAATTCCTTGAACCGCTCTGGTGTCAAAGGCGCATCCTCCTTCCAATCTCCGGTCTGGCGCATTCGCTGCTCGAGATGGGAAAGGTGCAGCTCGGGATGATGGGCGGCATACCACACAAGATCGTACCAGTCTCGTCCTTTAACCCTGCCTTTCCATCTACGGTAGACAATGGCATGCATCTTACCCGCAAATAGGTCCGGAAGCACGAAGGCACGAACCGAAAAGGGAATGGGATGCAAGAGGTAGCGTGTCTGCGTATCAAAACCAGGTGGTGGATCAGTATCTACCTCCAGTTTGATCTTCAAGATTTGGCCCTTGGGGATAGCCTTCAGTATCTCCTCCCCTGTTTCGATCACCAGGAGCTGATTCCGGGTATTCGCCTTGAGAAACGCTGATTGAATAGGCGTCTTCACAGCCTTATCGATTCTCTCAACCCGTATATCAAACCCAAAGCCCTCGGTCTCTTTCTCAAGGAATACGATATAATTGGTTATATCAAACCTATCTGAGGGCTCCAGCAAGGAGAAATCCATGTCTTCGGAAAATCGGTCCAAACCATAAAGCACGCGCAAGGCGGTGCCGCCGTAAAAAGCCGCTTTTTCAAAGAACTTACCGCGCCAGAGTCCCAATAGGGCTATGTCCTGTAAGATCTCGCGCAGGGCGTTTATGTACTCATTAAGCCCGCGGCATTCATACTTTGAGAGCATCAGGGCGACTGCATCATTCATGGCCACGCTCCTCTTCTGCCTCATGATGGATGCGACGAACCAAATCACTGAGCAGCCTGATCCTTCGAGACCGGTAGCCTCGCGAAATGGCATCAAGCTCCAATGGATCCATCTCCTTCAGGGCTGCCAAATCGACCCTGAGATTCTTCTCGAGGTAATCCTTTAATTCTCTCTGTGATTGAATCCCTATCCCCCGGACCTCCTGCAGCTTATCAGCCAGTGCCTTTGCCGGCGTAGCCATGATAAAGGCGCGGCCCTCACCGATTTCGATCCTGCTCATGCCGACACGGAAGGCCTCGAGAGGAATCATGCGATAGGTAAAAAGGCCGACCGGCGTGGAGAATCTTCGGGACCGGCCGGTGGTCACAGAGGTCGCCGTCTCCACTCGCTCCGGGATGAGACCGTAATAATGCAATGCATACTCTAATGATATATAGGACGGCCCATACATGAGATTGGCCAAGATCTCACGCGAAAAGGGGTTACGCCGGTATTCGTCTCCAAAAATATAAAGCCCCTTTTTAATACGAATAATAAGCCCCTTTCTCAAAAGATCGGAAATCTTGTCCCTGGGGCGGGCATAGCCCTTAAGACAGTCCAGAAGGGACTGATAGTCGAACTCCTCCTGCGGAATCTGCTTTCTAATGGTCTGGATCATGGCACTTACGTTTACCTATAGTGCATAGTTGGCGAAAGAACGCACCACGTATGGGAGAATACCATATTCCAGCATAGTATGTCGAGGAAATTTCGACATACTATGCTGGAATATGGAGATATAGGAGTCATGTGACTGGGGTGGGTCCGGTACCGTCCAAGAATGATCGTGAGACAGGCACTGAGAGGAACAGTTCTTATTTTCAGTTGCCCGCCTTATGACAACGTAGTATGTAACCATCTTATGGCAACATCTTTCGTCGTAAAAGGCACCCACCTTGAGCCGAACCAGACCGTGGGCATTATAGCGCCGTCGAGCCCTGTTGAGCAATCTGAGATATCGGAGGGCCTGCGTCTTCTTGCCTCTTTTCCTTTTAAGGTAAAACAAGGCCGGCATCTCTTTGATCGCCTGCGCTACCTTGCCGGGAGCGACCGCGACCGGGTCTCCGACCTCCACGAGATGTTCTCCGATCCCGAGGTGAAGGCCGTATTCTGCGCACGGGGGGGATACGGGTCAGCAAGGCTCCTTCAGGCAATCGACTTTTCCATCATCAGAAACAATCCCAAGATCTTCATAGGCTTCAGCGATCTCACCGCGCTCCTGATTGCGCTCTACAAGGAATGCGGGTTTGTTACCATTCACGGACCAACGATAACAAACCTCCCACATGAAAAAAACTGGGAGCATCTGTCACGGCTTATCACCACCTCCCAGGGGCTTCGTGTCTCATTTCACCATGGAGGCGTGATAAACCAGGGCAAGGCGAGAGGAACCCTCTTGGGGGGTAACCTCGCAACCCTCTGCTCCCTCTTGGACACCCCGTATTTACCCCCCTTTGACGGCATGATCCTCTTAATAGAGGAAAAGGGAGAATCCCCGTATCGGCTGGACCGCATGCTTACCCAGCTTCTTTTAAGCGACAGGCTCAACGGACTGGCCGGCCTTGTCATCGGCCAGATGGTTGATTGCGGGAACAACAAGGAGGTCAGCTCCCTGCTCAATGAGCGGCTCGGTGGACTGCCTGTACCAATAGTCACGGGTTTGCCTTTCGGGCATGGGGGCGAAAATATCTCCCTTCCGCTCGGCCTCCCGGCGCTGCTTGATACCGAAAGGATGGTACTGGAGATAGAGGAAGCGGCCACTTTGTAGGGTTTGTTGAGTTTGTTGGGTTGTTGGGCGAATGATACATGGAGAATGCAAGATAAGATAACAGAGCTTTTACAGAGAGGCCTTGAGGAAAGGGTGTATCCGGGGGCTGTTCTGATCGTGGCACGGGATAGCGAAGTGGTGTTTTTTCATAACATAGGCAACAGGTCGATAATCCCCGGGCCTCTTCCCATGGAAAAGGATACCATCTTCGATCTGGCTTCACTGACAAAACCGCTCGCTACCACCTTTGCCGTCATGAGGCTCGTTGAGGATGCGCTGCTTGATCTTGACGCCCCGATATCCTCGATCATACAACCCTTTCCCTGGAGGGATAAAGCCGGGATAACCCCGCGGCTTCTCTTAAACCACTCCTCAGGCCTCGCGGACTGGAAGCCCTTGTACCTGAACCTGATACAGCTCCCTCCTGAGGAGAGAAAACCCACGGCAAGGCGGCTCATCATGGAAGGGCCCCTATCCAGCGAGCCTCGATCGGCATCTCGATATAGCGACCTGGGATTTATACTCCTTGAGTGGATCATCGAGAGAGCCTCCGGCCAGGATCTTTCCTCATTCCTCAATGCCGCCCTGTACCGGCCCTTGGGGCTAAAAACGCTTTATCTGGATGCCATTGAACGCGTACCGGTATATCCACGAGAATCATACGCAGCCACTGAGGACTGCCCGTGGCGAAGGGAGATCATGCAGGGCCACGTTCATGATGAAAATGCCTATGCACTCGGCGGGCATTCGGGGCACGCAGGCCTCTTCGGAACGGCCTCTGATGTCCTCGCCCTGGCCACCATGGTATTGAACTCCTATCACGGGGACGGCACAGCACTCATTACCAGGGAAACTGCGAGGAGCTTTCTCTCGCGACAGGGACTTGTCCCAAACTCCACCTGGGCCCTCGGGTGGGACACCCCTTCTGTGAAGGGATCAAGTTCCGGGAACCTATTCAGCTCATCCGGCATTGGTCACACGGGTTTTACCGGCACCTCGGTATGGATCGATCTTGAGAGGAGGGTAGCGGTGGTGTTTCTCACCAACCGGGTGCATCCAACAAGGTCGAACCAAACGATAAAGGGCTTCAGGCCCGAACTCCACAATCTCATCATGCGAGAATTGGGATATGCCTGAGGATCTTCACAACGTACCGGGAAATGCCCATATTCACCTCATGGGCATCTGCGGTGTGGCCATGTCATCCCTGGCAGGGATGCTCAAGGACAAGGGCTATACCATCACAGGCTCTGATCAGAACATCTATCCCCCTATCAGCACCTTCCTGGAGAGCCTCTCTGTACCGGTTACCAAGGGCTACTCCCCTTATCATCTTCATCCTCTGCCTGATCTCGTGATCGTGGGAAACGTGATCACCAGGGATAACCCCGAAGCAGAGGAGTTGCTCAGGCTTGGGATACCCTACCTCTCCATGCCCCAGGCGCTTCGACGGTTCGCTATGGAGGGAAAGAAATCCATCGTCATTGCCGGCACCCATGGAAAGACAACCGTATCCGCTCTCACCGCGTGGATTCTCGAGGTAGCGGGTACGAATCCATCATTTATGATCGGAGGCATAGCCAGGAATTTTCACCGTAATTTCCAATTGGGAAATGGCGCCTACTTCGTGATCGAGGGCGACGAATACGATACTGCCTTTTTTGACAAAGGTCCTAAATTCCTTCACTACCATCCCCACCTTGCCGCGATCACCAACATCGAATTCGACCATGCTGATATCTACAAGGGGATCGAGGAGATAGCGGATTCCTTCAGGCGGCTTATTGAACTAGTACCTGAAGAGGGAGCCTTGTGCGCGAATCGCGATGATCCGCTCGTGCGAAAGCTCATAAACAGGGCGCGCTGCCCTCAGGTGAGCTTTGCGATTCAGGGGGATGCCGATTTCACGATAGGGGATAGAATATCTCAAGATGGGATGACCACGTTCACCGTAGCAAGAGGAGGCAAGCAGTACCTGAAGGTTGCCACCGATCTTCTGGGAAACCACAACCTATCCAATATTCTCGCTGCAATCGCGATCTCCTCCCTGATCGGAATACCCCGTGAGACGATCGCCGGTGCCATCGGCACCTTCAAGGGCGTGAAGCGGAGGCTCGAGTTTCTCGGGGACTACCATGGCATAACGGTGATAGATGATTTCGCCCATCATCCAACAGCGGTGCGTGAGACAATAACGGCGGTGAAAGGCCGCTACCCGAACCGCCGGCTTATTGCCGTTTTCGAGCCCCGTTCAAATTCGAGCAGGAGAAACATCTTTCAGAATGCCTATGCTGCTTCATTAGAAGGTGCCGGCCTTGTCATGCTCCCGGAGCCTTCTATGATGGAAAAGATTCCGCCCCATGAGCGATTCTCCTCCGCTAAACTTGCCCATGACCTCAACGATCATGGTATTGAGGCCCGCCACTTTCAGAGCAATGACGATCTTCTGGATGGGATTGTTACCCTCGCAAAGCAGGGCGATGTGATCCTCATCATGTCAAACGGCGCCTTTGATAATATCCAAGAGCGGCTTATCAAAATGCTCGAGGAAAAAAGCACCTAACCCATCTTCATGCTTTTTTCTGCTTTCAGGAGTAAAATTGGGGTATTTTTCATCACTGGACCTAATAATTTCAATAGGTTATGCGAACAAGCAGTGGACGTAGTGACAAAAAGTTGTTTTGTCACTTGACCTTGACTCGGCTCTCTGTTACACTGTCCTCATGTTTATCCGTAAGGTCGATCACCAAAACAGAAAAAACCGCCGACGGTACTGTACCTATAAGCTGGTCGACTCGATCCGCACCGAGCGGGGACCACGGCAGCGGGTGATATTGAACCTTGGTGCGGACTTTGATTTACCCAAAGACAAATGGAAAGACCTCGCCAACTGCATTGAAGGCATTATTACCGGCCAAAGGTCCCTTATTGCCTATCCCAACGATATCAGGACCCTTGGGAGCAGATACGCACGGCGCATTATCCGTCAGCAGGCCTCTGTGGTCTCTGAGCAAGAAGCTATTGCTCCTGATTATGCAACCGTTGATCTCAAGAGCGTTGAGGATGAAGAGGCCCGCACCGTGGGCGCTGAATATGTGGTCTATGACACCATCAAAGAACTCGGGTTCGACCGGAAACTGAGGGAACTCGGATTGAACAGAGATCAGGTTGCGGCGAGCTGTGGGCTCATTGCTGCTCGAATGATTGCTCCCGGCTCTGAAAGGGCAACCCATTACTGGCTTAAGAACGTGAGCGCCTTGGATGAGCTCATGGGCGTTGATTTCTCTCAGCTCTCTCTGGATCGCGTCTATAAAGTCTCTGATTGGCTCATGAGGCATAAGGATGCACTTGAATGGCACCTGCGCCAGAGCGAGGGTCAACTATTTTCCCTGAAAGAAACAATCATCCTCTACGATCTGACCAATACGTTTTTTGAGGGTTCCGGCACCTATAACCCCAAGGCACGGTATGGGAGATCAAAGGAAAAACGCAGCGATTGTCCCCTGGTCACCTTGGGCCTTGTGCTGGACATGAACGGATTCCCCAAGAACAGCCAGGTCTTTGAAGGCAACATCAGTGAGCCCACAACCCTCCAGACGATGATCCGCAGACTTGCCGGCAGGGATATCTCCGAGGATTCCCTTATCAAGCCGACGATCGTCGTGGATGCGGGGGTTGCTTCGGAAGAAAATATCCGGTGGCTGAAAGACACGCACTACCCCTATATCGTGGTCTCCCGCAAGAAAAAGAAAGAAATCCCCCCTGATCTGACGATGGTTGCGGTGAAAGAGGATGATACGACAAGCACTATTTTAGTTCAAGCCGGCTTGGCCAAAAACCAGGAAACCGGGGAGAGAGAACTCTACTGCCACTCCATCGACAAGGAGAAGAAAGAAGAAGGTATCAAAAATAAGTTTCAGCAGCGCTTTGTCTCCGAGCTCGTCAAGGCCCGCAATGCCCTGTACCTCAGAGGCGGCACCAAAGACTATGAGAAGGTCCTTGAAAGAATCGGTCGCCTCAAAGAGCGATACAAAGTGGTATCCCATTTCTATACGGTAACGATTGAGAAAGACACCGGAACGGACAC
>Ga0315545_1003876_pt1 | contig 12553 bp, 9 predicted proteins | sample SalMarSW160210MG_FD_203096 | JGI IMG/M metagenome (GOLD analysis project Ga0315545, IMG submission 203096) | Salt marsh sediment microbial communities from the Plum Island Ecosystem LTER, Massachusetts, United States - Salt Marsh Sediment SW1602-10 ... | reverse complement strand
AAGAAGGAAGAAGGAGTTGTCTCCATGGCAGGCGGGAGAGGCTGTCCAATGAATTGTGGTTTCTGCTCGATAAGAGCTTTTTATAATGCACCGGGAGGACCACTATGGAGGGTAAGAAGTAATAAAAATATTGTTGATGAGATTGAAAGTCTTGTCCATAGATTCGGAATAGATGAGTTGTTAATGGTGGATGACGTGTTTGTGGGACCCGGCCAGAAGAATAAAGAAAGGATTTTTGATCTAGTGGATCAAATAGAAAGCCGACGATTATCTATTATGCTTTCTGTTGCCGAGAGAGTAGATAACATAGACAGAGAAGTGTTCGGAAGATTAAAAGAGATCGGCGTTAGAAATATCCTGTTGGGTATCGAATCCGGTGACCAGAAGATACTGGACCGTTTTGATAAAGGAATCACAATCGATCAGATTATAAAGGCCATAGAAATTCTACAGCAATTGGGCATAGATATTACTGTATCGTTCATCAATTTCACTCCATGGACTACTCTTGAGCAACTCAAAGATAATATACGATTCTTTGCCAAATTAAGAATCAACGTCCTGCAAGGGTTTTTAAATCGTTTCCAAGTTTATGGAGGGACACCTCTGGGGAATCAGATGATAGAGGCGGGTCATGCACAAGGCACATTTCCTAATTTCTCATATCAATCACTTGATAAGCGGATAGACCTGGTATATGAAATAGCCAAGAAATCTTTGGGGACTTTTTTGGGAACCGCGGATGAGCTTAATAAAATACAGCGGAAGATCCGAAAAAAAACCTTTAGAGCTAAACAAGAGAGAAGGAGAGAAGAAACTAATATCTTACTGGAAGAAAAGACCCGATATGTTAAACTAATGACCAAAGTAGTCGATGAGGCAGCCGATTTATTGCTGGATATTATGGACTTTGCTTCGAGCAAAGACTCTGAAAATATTACTAATGTGAACAAGTATTCTGAAAGAATGGTTGAAACATCCTTGTCAATATATAGAGGATGGCGGGGGCTGATGGAGTTCTTTAAGAGCTACAGTTTTGCTTATAGCAAAGAGTAGCTAACAAATAAAGTCCAAGATAAATGTTAATCGAAAGGATTTATATATGACAGAGCCGCGAAATGATTATGAGAGTATCAAATCATTAATGGATATTCTTCTAAACCGTTTGTTGAACGATAAGGAATTCAGACAATCATTTTTAGCAAATCCTATAAAAGAGGCTGAGAAACTTGATATAAAGCTGAATCCACTGGCGATAAGGATGTTAAAGAATTTCCGATGCCCCTCAGTATCTACTAGCATTGCTAATTTTGATGAAAGGCTGGTCCTCTGCTCTTCAGCCCCAGATTAGTTAATCGCTGTTTTGATAAAGTCTTAAAAATAAAAAGCCGAATTATTTTTTATTGAGCGCCACACCGAACAGATACTTAAGGCTTGCCTTTGAAGCTCTTGCGTTTAATAATATATCCTTGTGAGGATAAAGCTACATGCCTAATAAGTTGTCATTAAATATAAAAGTCTAATATCGATATGCTACACCAACTAACAGCAAATGGCATTATTGCTGGATGTATTTACATTCTTATCGCTCTTGGCTTCGGTATTATCTACCGTACAGTTCGTTTTTTCCATTTCGCACATGGGGTGGTTTATGCGGCAGGAGCATATTTAGCGTATAGCATCATTTTTTGTCAGGAGTCAGGGATCAGGGGTCAGGGGCCAGTTGTTGGTTATCAGTGGGTGATTGGTGTTCTCGTGGGAGTAATTGGGGCAGGGATAGTTGGAATCCTTATTGACCGGGTTGTATATAGGCCATTAAGAAAGAGAAAGGCACCTAATCTGGTCTTTCTCTTAGCATCCTTCGGCATCTTTATCCTCATTCAGAATCTTCTGCAACTGATATTCGGAGCACAGATACTCACAATTAGAACCGGGCCGGTCAAGGAAGGTCATCATTTCTTGGGGGCGGTGATTACGGGTATACAAATCCTTATATTAGTTGTCAGTGGTCTGTTGTCAGTTGCCCTTTGGCTATTCATTCAAAAGACGAAATTGGGTAAGGCGATGCGGGCAGTAGCGGATGACCCGCTGGCGGCAAGCGTTGTAGGCATAAATCCAGAGCGGATTATTCTGGCTGCATTTGCAGTTGGCTCAGCATTAGCTGGAGCGGCGGGGATACTTATTTCGCTCGAAACGAACATTGAACCGACAATGGGGATGAACGCCATCCTAAAAGGAATCATTGCCTCAATAATTGGCGGCATTGGCAGTATTCCCGGTGCAATGTTCGGTGGTCTGTTTTTAGGAATAGCTGAAAATCTCGGTATATGGAAGATTTCAGCCGGGTGGAAGGACTGCATCGCATTTGTGATTTTGATCGCCTTTTTATTAGCGCGGCCAGGCGGAATTATGGGCGTTAAGGCAAGGGGAGAGCAGTTGTAGGCATGGAGTATCTACTGCACATCTTGGTTATCACAGGCATCTATATTATTCTGACTATGAGCCTGAATCTGGTCGTGGGTTACACTGGTTTGGCTGCTCTGGGACACGCGGCGTTTTCCTGTATGGGGGCTTACGTATCGTCACTACTTGCGTTGAACTACGGTCTTTCGCCGTGGATTGGCCTATTTGTCGGTGCGTGTGTTGCTGCTCTATTGGGCATAGTTATAGGATTTCCTTCTTTGCGCCTTAAAGGCGATTATCTTGCTCTTGCGACATTTGGATCTGGCATCATTGTTTACTCGGTTGCTAAGAATTGGGTTGCGGTGACGCGAGGGCCGATGGGGCTGCCGGGGATACCTGGCTTTTCGGTTTGTGGTGTGCAATTATCTGGAGTCTGGGAATATCTGATTCTCGTTGCTGCTTTTGTCTTTATAACGTATTTCGTGATGCGCCGAATCGTCAAGTCACCTTTTGGTAGAATACTGCGGGGTATCCGCGAAGATGAAGTGGCAGCTCTTGCAATGGGCAAGAACATAAACAAGTACAAGATAATCGTCTTTGTTGTCGGTGCTTTTTTCGCAGGCATTGCTGGAAGTCTCTATGCCCATTACATAACGTTCATAGACCCATCGAGCTTTACTGTAATGGAATCGATAACGATCTTGCTGATGGTTGTTTTCGGCGGGATGGGAAGTCTAGCCGGGTCCTTTGTTGGGGCGGCTGTTCTGGTCATATTCCCCGAGTTACTGCGCTTTGTTGGCATGCCGAGTTCCGTAGCTGCACCGCTACGACAAATGATATACGGATTGCTGCTAATCGTTCTTATGTTGAAAAGGCCACAGGGAATCTTGGGAACCTATGGGTGGAAATGAGAATAGATGCCTAATGAGATGAACATTTTGTCTGTCAAAGCTTTGGGCAAGGAGTTTGGTGGTGTCAGGGCTGTTGACAATGTCTCTTTTGAGTTGAATAAGGGCAGCATTGTAGCTTTGATTGGCCCTAATGGAGCGGGTAAGACAACGGTGTTCAATCTGATCACAGGTTTTCTAAGGCCTGATGATGGCGATGTATTATTCGCTGGAAAAAAGATCACTTCCTTAAGTCCTTACAAGATAGCGCAGCGTGGGATTGGGAGGACTTTTCAAAATATCAGGTTGTTTCCGCAAATGGCTGTCTCGGAAAATGTGATGCTTGCATTGAAATATGATAAGGGCGAGAGCTTATGGGCGGCGCTGGTGCAAAGTAAAACCATGAGAAAAGAAGATAAAGAAAACAAAGAGCACGCTGCAGAGTATCTAAGACTGGTCGGTCTGATAGAGAAGAAAGATGAATTAGCTGATAATTTGTCTCACGGCCAACGTAAGCTGCTTGAGATAGCCAGAGCCTTAGCCTTGAAACCGGAGCTTCTGCTTCTGGATGAGCCGATGGCGGGGCTATTTCCGGGCATGGTTGATGAAATGAAACAGGTTATTCGTAAGCTTAGAGACTCAGGAAAGACTATTCTGTTTATAGAGCATGATATGAAGACGGTTATGGATATAGCCCAGAGAGTTATCGTTCTTAATTATGGAAAGAAAATCGCTGAAGGCACACCTTTGCAAATACAACGGGATGAAGCGGTAATCAATGCATACTTAGGCAGGAGAAGAAGACTTGCTACTTGAGGTGAAGAATCTAACTGCTCGATACGGGGCAGTCATAGCCGTTAAGAATATCTCCTTCGATGTGGGAGAGGGAGAGATTGTGGCTACGATAGGCCCTAATGGTGCTGGCAAATCCACCGCTCTCAGGGCTGTGAGTGGTATTCTCGAGTCGATGGATGGCACTATTGATGCGGGTGAGATTCTGTTTGAGGGAAAGAGCATCAACGGCCTGAAGACCCACGAATTGGTCAAGAAGGGATTAGTTCTTGTTCCTGAGGGCAGGCACGTCTTTCACACAATGACGGTAATAGAGAATCTAGAAATGGGAGCATACACACGCCATGATAAAGCAAGTGTTGATGAAGATATGGGCGTGATCCTTGGTCTGTTCCCGCGATTGAAAGAGCGGTTAAGGCAGAAGGCTGGCACGCTTTCCACAGGTGAGCAACAGATGTTGGCTTTGGGCAGGGCACTGATGTTAAAGCCAAAATTGTTGCTTGCCGATGAACCCTCACTTGGACTTTCTCCTAACTATGTTGAGCTGATCTTTGACAAGCTCGTTGAGATTAACAAGAATGGCACGAGCATATTATTGGTAGAGCAAAACGCATCAGAAGCTTTGGAGGTTGCTCATAGAGGTTACGTTTTCAGCGTTGGCGAAATTGTGCTCGAAAACACCGGCAAGAATCTATTAGGCAATCAGCAAGTCAAAAAAGCATTTCTGGGCGGTTAGCCCAGATGGGGAAATCTCTGCCGTTGGGCAAGCGAAGACTACAATAGTAACTAATCGCTTTTTATCATTGTTTTTGGGGGCAGGCTGTTGAAAATCGTTGTCAGATGTTCACAAGATAGTATAATTATGCACTAAGCAAGTCTATAAAAATTTAGGCGGAAAAAGAGTTTTTAAGGTGGGAAAATGGCAAGACGGAAAAAGGCGAGTAAAAAGGATATTGAACAATATGACCACAAAGACAAACAACGTCTGAATAATCCGCCGGTTGGTTTAGTTACGCCGGATACGGACAAAGATACGGGCCAAAAGACAAAATATCAGTATGACGAACATCTTGAACCTCAGCTTGTCTGGGCTGGTAAAGCTGAGCATACGTCCTTTGAAGTCCCTACGGTATCACTGCACGTCCACGAACGTATCGAGCCACGAACGATTATCGAGGCGGTAAGGAAGAAAAACGGACCACAATATCAACCTAGTCTTTTTGATTCGCTTGAGGAAAATCCGCCGCTGCGTGATGCCATACAATTCTACAAGCACGCCCACAACTGGTCGAACCGGCTTATTGCAGGAGATTCACTGCTGGTAATGAACTCACTGCTGGAAAAAGAGGGTATGGCCGGTCAGGTTCAGATGGTGTATATCGACCCACCTTACGGCATAAAGTATGGCTCAAATTTTCAGCCGTTTGTTAATAAACGGGATGTAAAAGACGGCAAGGACGAAGACCTAACCGCCGAACCGGAAATGATTAAAGCATTCCGCGATACCTGGGAGCTTGGTATTCATTCTTATTTAGCATATCTCCGCGACCGTCTGTTATTAGCAAAGGAATTACTGACAGAATCTGGCTCCTGCTTCATACAAATCTCAGATGAGAACGTACATCACATAAGAGAATTGTTGGATGAAGTATTTGGAGCCACTAACTTTGTTGCAAGTATTACGTTCAGAAAGAAAAAGATGCCTCTCGGCGCGAAGTATTTGGAATACTTTGCCGATTATATTCTTTTCTATGCGAAGGATTACAAAAACCTCAAGTATCATCATCTATTTGTAGAGAAGAATGTTGAAGGTGACTCTAAATGGCGTTTCGTAGAATTGGGGGACGGAACACGCAGAACTATGACAGAACAGGAACATCAAAACCATAAACTCTTGCCATCAGGCTCAAGCGTCTATCTCCGGCAGTTAATTAGCCCCGCTGGGTACAATGAATCAGGCATTTTTCCAGTTGAGATAAATGGCAAAATCATCAATCCGCCTCAGGGTAGAAGTTGGAAAACCTCGAAGGAAGGTATGGAGCGACTCCTGTCAGCAAATCGCATAGAACTTTCTGAAGATGGAAAGACTTTGAATTATGTATTAAGACTTAAAGACTTCCCTGTTACGCCCATTAACAACCTCTGGAGTGATACTTCAGGCGCACGCAACCAGCGATATGTGGTAGAAACAAGTCCGGAGGTGATAAAACGTTGCGTTTTGATGACAACAGACCCAGGTGATTTAGTACTTGACCCCACTTGCGGTGGCGGTACAACTGCTCTCGTCGCTGAACAGTGGGGTAGGCGATGGATTACCTGTGATACATCGCGTGTGGCTCTCACACTTGCAAAGCAGCGCTTAATGACAGCTCTTTTTGATTATTATGAGCTTGCACACGAAAGAGAAGGTGTCGGCAGCGGGTTTAAGTATAAGACCGTTCCGCATATCACGTTGAAATCCGTAGCCAACAATGAACCACCAGCAGATGAAACCCTTTATGACCAGCCATATATTGATAATTCAAAGGCAAGGGTAACAGGGCCTTTTACTGTTGAAGCAGTTCCCGCTCAGGCCGTGAAACCTCTGAATGAGATTGCTTCGCCTTCGGCTCGCAATGACGATGAAAGAGCAGACGTTTCAGTTGCGCGCTCAGGTGAGACACATCGACAGGGTGAATGGCGCGATGAACTATTTAAGACCGGCATTCGTGGCAAGAACGGCCAGAGGATAAACTTTTCAAGAGTTGAGCCGATGGGCGGAACACGCTGGTTAAACGCCGATGCCGAAACAAAAGGTGATAAACAAGAAAGAGTTGTAATATCTTTCGGCCCGGAGCATCAGCCACTTGAGAGACGACAAGTAGAATCAGCCATTCAAGAGGCGAGAAGCCTTGTCCCACAACCTTCAATACTTGTCTTTGCTGCTTTTCAATTTGATCCCGAAGCAGCCAAAGATATTGATGAAACCGACTGGCCTGGTGTTACACTGTTAAAAGCACAAATGAATGCAGACCTGCTTACAGACGATTTGAAAAAGAAGCGGTCAAGTAACGAAAGCTTCTGGCTAATCGGTCAGCCGGATGTGAAGCTCGAAAAAATCACAGACGGCGAAGATGCCGGTAAATACAAGGTCGAAGTGCTTGGCTTTGATTATTACAACACAATAACAGGCAATATCGACTCCGGTGGAACTGATAAAATTGCGATGTGGATGCTCGATACAGATTACGATGGTAGAAGTGTTTATCCCCGACAGGTATTTTTCCCGATGGCAGCAGAAGATAAAGGCTGGGCAAGATTAGCTAAGAACCTCAAAGCCGAAATTGATGAAGAACTTATTGAAGCATATCGCGGAACAATATCCCTGCCATTTGAGGCAGGGGAGAATAAAAGAATTGCAGTGAAAATCATAGATGATAGGGGCATTGAAAGTTTGCGAATTCTTGACATGGAGTAATCTTTTATGGAAACCACAAAAATCGCGGTATTCAGGGGCAAAGAAGTTCGCAAGACCATTCATAACAAACAGTGGTGGTTCTCGATAATTGATATTATCGAAGCTCTGACAGGAAACGAAAGACCCCGCAAATATTGGAGCGATTTGAAGAAAAAACTCATAAAAGAAGGTTATGATGAAGTGTCCGAAAAAATCGGACAGTTGAAATTGCAGGCGCCTGACGGTAAGTTGCGTCTGACCGATTGCGCAGATACCGAAACTGTCTTTCGTATTATCCAAACTATTCCCTCTCCCAGAGCAGAACCTTTCAAACGCTGGCTTGCAAGGGTCGGCTACGAACGCATCCAGGAAATCGAAGACCCTGAACTTGCCACAAAAAGAACACGTGCACTTTACAAGGCCAAGGGCTATTCCGACGGCTGGATAGAGAAAAGAATGAGGGGTATAGCCGTCCGTGAGGAACTGACCGACGAATGGAAGAAACGCGATGTCAAAGAAGATTCCGAATATGCCATCCTCACCGCTGAAATATCAAAGGCAGCCTTCGGCTTGACGCCCTCTCAATACAAACGCCTCAAAAAACTCAAACGCGAAAATCTCCGCGACCATATGACAGACCTCGAATTGATTTTCTCGATGTTGGGCGAAGCCGCCACAACCGAAATAACCCGTAACCGTGACGCCCAGGGCTTTAGGGAGAGCAAACTTGCCGCTGTTGAAGGCGGTGGAGTCGCAGGAAAGGCCAGAAAAGACCTCGAATCAAAAACAGGCAAACGAGTCGTCTCAAAACAAAACTACCTCCAAACCCCGCAGGATAGAAAACTCTTGAAAGAGGGCAGATGAGCCAGGAAAAAATCGACCATTTAATAATAAACTTGCCTTATGAAGAGCCGAAGTACCACTGGTATTACGAACGGGAAAAAAGAACCTTCGAGAAAAGACAGGGTCGCCGTCCCGCTGGTTATGTGATTGCCACGCCCGATTCAAAGTCTTTTGATGACCCTGGTATCTTTGTATTATTGCCGCTTGTAAATCAAATCCGCTCTCGTGTTAAGACATGGCGTGAAAACGGTTATCCTGGTGTAACCGGCATAACAAAACGTCTTTTGGAACATTGGTTTGATAAAAACCAACGTGAGTATCCGTTCTTTTTCTGTCAGCTTGAAGCGATAGAAACGCTTATTTGGCTTATCGAAGCTCCCGCCTCTGAAAAAGTGGGAATTGATATACAAAAAGACGGTGATTTAGCTCGTCTATGCTCAAAGATGGCTACCGGCTCCGGCAAGACCGTTGTTATGGCGATGCTGATTGCCTGGCAGGTCTTGAACAAGGTTACATATCCACAGGATACAAGATTCTCAAAGTATATTCTGATTATCGCTCCAGGTCTTACAGTAAAAGAGCGTCTCAAGGTTTTACAACCCTTCGGTAAAGGTAACTATTATGACGAGTTCGGTGTCGTTCCTGCCGGTCTTATAGATAAACTTCGACAGGGTAAAGTCCACATTCTCAACTGGCATAAATTAAGCTGGGAAAGCGAAGAACAAATTGCCAGAAAACGCAGCGTTGACAAACGCGGCGTTAAAAGCAATGAAGCCTATGTACGGGAAGTTCTCGGCGATATGTCTAAAGCCAAAAACATCGTTGTAATAAATGATGAAGCCCATCACGCCTGGCGATTCAATCCAGAGGCTCACGGAAAATATATGCGAATGAGAGATATGAAGGACAGCGCCGAGGAAGCAACTATCTGGGTAGGTGGGCTGGACAGAATACACGAAACGCGAGGTATCCTTAACTGCTTTGATTTCTCAGCTACACCTTTTGCCCCATCCGGTAAAAGAACTTCTGAGGAGACACTCTTTAATTGGGTAATTAGTGACTTCGGCCTGAACGATGCAATTGAGTCCGGCCTGGTAAAGACGCCCCGTGTAGTAGTCAGAGATGATGCTTTGCCTGACGCAAAAACGTATAAGCCAAAATTGTATCATATTTATCAAGACCCTGAAGTCAAAGCTGATATAAGTCGCAAGGCCGAGCCAGAGGAGCCGCTGCCTGATTTGGTAAGAAACGGATACTATCTTTTAGGTATTGACTGGCTAAAGACAGCGGAAAGTTGGAGAGAATCGGGTCAGACAACACCCCCTGTAATGATTTCTGTTGCGAATACAACATACACCGCTGCCCGTATCAAATACGCCTTCGACCATAAGATAATACATATCGAGGAGCTTTGTAACCCTGAGCGGATACTTCATATTGACTCGAAAGTACTCGAAATGGCAGAAGCTAAGGATGAAGCTATATCTCTGGCCGGAGCTACCGAAGAAAATGAAGATGAAGAAAAACCAAAAAAGAAACTGACTAAAGCAAAACTTGCTGAGCAGCTTAGAGAAGTAGTTGATACAGTAGGTAAGAGAGGTGAGCCTGGAGAGCAGATACAGAAAGTAATTTCAGTCGGTATGCTTTCTGAGGGATGGGATGCCAAGACAGTAACGCACATTATGGGCCTGCGTGCCTTTACCAGCCAATTGCTTTGTGAACAAGTTGTCGGCAGAGGCTTAAGGAGAACTTCTTACACTGACTTTGACGAAAACGATTTTTATAATCCCGAATATGTAAATATCTTTGGCGTGCCTTTTACTTTCCTTCCGCACGAAGAACAAGATGGGCCGCCTCCACCTCCACCACCAGCTAAAACCGCAATTGAACCGGTGGCTGAGAAGAAAGAGTTTGAAATCCGCTGGCCTAATGTTATTCGTATAGACCGCGTTTATCGGCCTCAACTTTCTTTAAATTGGGAACAGGTACAGCCTTTAGAATTGAATGCCTTTGAAACAGCACAAATCGCAGAATTAGCACCAATAATTGACGGTAAACCTGACGTTACAAAGATTTCACAGATTGACCTTGAGAAGTTAGGCCGAGAGCAACGAATGCAACGGATTATTTTTGAGGTAGCCAGAGATAACTATGACCAGATACAAAAGAAATGGAAGGGTAACAAAGAATATCTGCTGGCTCAGTTAATTCGGATTGTTGAGCAGTTCATTGCTGCTAACAAGATTCAGATTATTCCGTCCCTCTTTCACCAAGATGAACTTAGACGCCGTATAATTCTAACACTCAATATGAACAAAGTTGTCCAGCACATTGCCGATGCTATTCGGCACGATAACGTAGAGACTCTGGAACCTGTTTTTGATCGTGATAATCCTATCCGCTCAACGGCAGATATGAGAACATGGTACACAGGCAAACCCTGCGAATACACGAAAAAGTCTCATATAAACTTCTGTATATTTGATAGCACCTGGGAAGCGTGTGAGGCTTTTCAACTTGACAATAACAAAAGCATCAAAGCGTGGGTAAAAAATGACCATCTCGGCTTTGAGATACTATACACCTTCAAAGGTGTTGTTAAGAAATACCGGCCTGATTTTATTATCCTACTGAAAACCGGTGATTTTCTTATTCTTGAAACTAAAGGACAAGATACTCAGCAGGACAAAACCAAGTGGACATTTCTGGACGAATGGGTAAAGGCTGTGAACGGGCACGGCGGATTCGGCAAGTGGTCTTGGTTTGTATCATATAAACCTTCTGATATTCCTGATGTATTACGTGGAAAGTAACAAAATCAGATTGAGCAGGTTATTTATAAACTTTAGACTTCACAGACGACAGAATCACCGCAGTTGAAGGGCGAACTAAAACAAATTGCCAAGACAATCGCCGCCCATGGCTGCTGGCCAATGAAATGAGTTGTAAATGGTATAATATTTGCCCGTTGAGAAGATTTGAGAGGCAAGGCAAGCTCTCTAATAAATGGGCAAAAGAATATTGTAAATCCAGTAATAACTGGCAAAATTGTAAAAGATACCAATTATACTGTACGCGCTTAAGTTTTCCCGTTTTTAAGCAGTCTGAATATGAAAGTTTTCCGTCAAGAGCGTTTGCAATTCCGGCAAATATTTCCTCCGCTTTCGAAAAAAGCTCTCGCAAGCACGCTTGAATTCCTCAAACGTTTCATAGTAGCCGTTGTTCAACACTTTTTTCTTGAAGAACTTCCAGTACCGCTCAATCAGATTCAAATTCGGCGAATACGGCGGCAGGAATATCAACTTGATCTTTGTCCCACGAAGATGCTTCTTCAGCAAACGGCAACGATAGTACCGGGCGTTGTCAACAATGACATAAATCACGTCTGCCTCAGGATGCTTGCGCTCAATCTTCGCGAACAAATCAATGACTGAATCGGCATTGATCGTGTCATAAAATCCGGTCGTTGGCTCTAGAGTTTCGATGTTGATCGCCCCATTGATATTCAATCGCTGGCGGCCACAGTTGGCTTTCAGTTCTTTGTCCTGCCCTTTCTTGATCCAGCCGTACGACGGAATGCTGTTGTGCTGCGGATGGGTGGCGTCGGCGAAATAGATCGGATCGTTATCCCCCTTGCTTGCTTTGATATGTGCATATTCTTTGAGAAAGGCCCGTTGTTGATCCGGGTCTTGTTTGCCGGGAACATGCGTGGGCTTCTTGTAGGAAAATCCGAGCCGATGCAGCAGATCGGTGACGCCGCTGACCGAGTACCGTACCCTGTACTGCTTGGCAATATGAGCGATGACCGATTTGGCATCGGGCAGAATATGTCCTTCAAGATAAGCGTCAAGTTCGCTGATTTGATGCGTGTTCAGCTTTGGCTCTGCTCCGGAATAGTTGTCATCCAGCAAAGTCGCCAGACCGCCTTGCTGATAACGTTCGAAATAGCGCCGGGACGTCTTCTCATCAAACAGAAGAATCTCGGCCACCTGAGCCGCCGACCATCCCTTGGATAAAGCAATGACCGCTTTGACACGATCGGCCTGACGTCTATCACGAAGAGAACGATGACGTTTTTCCAGTTCCGCTATTTCTTCTCTTGGCAACGTATAATCCTTCATATACACTGTTTATCGGACATGAGCCGCTTTCTGATTGAAAAATCCTGTATTTTTCAATCAGGAGCAGTATA
>Ga0315545_1003874_pt1 | contig 12563 bp, 10 predicted proteins | sample SalMarSW160210MG_FD_203096 | JGI IMG/M metagenome (GOLD analysis project Ga0315545, IMG submission 203096) | Salt marsh sediment microbial communities from the Plum Island Ecosystem LTER, Massachusetts, United States - Salt Marsh Sediment SW1602-10 ... | reverse complement strand
ATAAACTTTTCTCTACCGTAGGCACGGAGGTGCCACGTGGATCAATTATTTTATATAAAAACCTTTGGGTGTCAGATGAATGTGCATGATTCTGACACTATCAGCCAAATCCTTGTAAATAAAGGATATAAAAAAACAGATAGCATCAATGATGCTCATATTGTCTTGATAAACACCTGTACGGTCAGACAAAAGGCTGAACAAAAGGCATTAACCCTTATTGGCCGCTTGGCTTCTTTAAAGAGGAAGAAGCCAGATATTATTTCTGGCATCATCGGATGTGTCGCCCAAGAAAAAGGAACAAATCTCCTACAACATTTTCCATATGTTGATTTGGTTTTGGGCCCAAGAAATATTTACCGCATCGATGATTTTCTTACTCAAATCAAGGAAGGAAGAGGGAAGACCTCTTCCCTTGATTTAACCTGTGAACCATCCACATTACCCACATGTAACGGCTACATAAAAGGAAGGGTTACAACTTTTTTAAAAATTATGGAGGGATGTGATAATTTTTGTTCTTATTGCATTGTTCCTTTCGTGAGGGGTAGGGAGACAAGCCTTCCAGCAGAAGACATCATTAATAAGTCTAAATATTTGATCAGTCAAGGTATACAGGAAATTACCCTTATAGGGCAAAATGTAAACTCCTACAATACCAAAAACAAGGCCTTGCCAACATTTCCTGGTTTGCTAAAGGAGTTGGATAGTATAGCGGGCTTAAAAAGACTTCGCTTCATAACATCTCATCCAAAAGATCTATCCGATGAACTCATAGGTTCTTTTGGAGAATTAAAGAGCCTTTGTCCTCATATTCATCTGCCAGTTCAATCAGGCTCAGATACCATACTTAAGCTTATGAATAGAAGATACACAAGAGATAAATATATTTCTTTAGTAGAGCGCATAAAAAAAGTAAGACCTGATATAACAATTACAAGCGATTTGATTGTTGGATTCCCAGGTGAAACTGAAAAGGGTTTTGAAGATAGCCTGCAATTAATAGATAAAATAGACTTTGATAATCTTTTCTCCTTTAAATATTCTGAAAGGCCCAAAACCAAGGCATTACAGCTGCCGGGAAAATTAGATGAAAAAGAAAAACAAAGACGCCTATCTATATTGCAGGAAAAGCAAAGAAAGATAACCTTATCAAAAAACAAACTAATGGAGGGAACAATTCAAGAAATTTTAGTAGAAGGCCCTGGGAAAAAAGGGGACAGTCAGCTTACAGGAAGAACGTTGGGAAATAAGGTTGTCAATTTTTTTGCTAAAAAAAATTTCAAAGGGCAATTGGTGAGGGTAAAGATTATTAAAGGTTTTCAAAATTCATTACTTGGAGAGTTAGTTGACAAATATAATCAGAAGGTATATGAGGGTATGTAATCATGGAACAAGAATATCATAAAGAAAACCTTCTGGTTGTTGATGATGAGATAGAGGTAGGAAAGGTTGTAACAGAATTACTATCAAGTTTAGGGTTTAATGCTGATTCAGAGAACAGTGGAAAAAATGCATTACAAAGAATAAAAAATGGAAAATATACCTTTTTAATTACTGATATCAATATGCCAGAACTTAATGGAATTGAATTAATAAAGAATGTGAGGGAAGAAAAACTTGATATAAGTATAATTGCTATGACTGGTTACGATAAAGACTATGCGTATATGGATGTTATTAATGCTGGCGCAAATGATTTTATTACCAAACCCTTTAAGATTGATGAAATAGAGGCAAAGATAAACAGGATATTGATAGAGAAAAGGATTAGAGATGAATTAGCCAAATTATCAATAACTGATAACCTCACCGGACTTTTTAATCAAAGGCACTTTCATAATAAACTAAAAGAAGAGGTGAATAGGGCAAACCGCCAGAACCATCCCCTATCCCTGATCCTTTTGGATCTTGATAGATTCAAAGAGTATAACGATACATATGGTCATCTTGCAGGTGATAAGATGCTTGCTAAATCTGGTAAGATAATCCTTTCAAACATCAGGGAGAACGTAGACACAGCTTTTAGGTATGGTGGTGATGAGTTCGCAATTATTCTTGTTGAGGCGAATAAAGAAATTGTTCTCAATACGAGTGAAAGACTTAAAAAAGGATTTAAAGAGGGAGATGGCGTTACAGCAAGTGTAGGGTTTGTAACGTATTCAAATGAAATGAGTGTAAGTGACTTGATTGCGATAGCAGACAAAGATCTTTATGAGTCAAAGAATGAGAATAATAAGTAATGTTTTTACATACACGCTATGTCTGATAATATATATTATGTAAACTTAATTATAAACTTTTTATTTTTACTTCCCTATTAACCATTATTATAAACATTTTAAATTTTTGGAGGTTTTTATTTTTATGAGCAGTGTAGTAAAAAAAAGAAGGAAAAAGATAAGAAAACATAAATATAGAAAATTACTAAAATCTATGCGCCATAAAAATAAAAAATAGTCTTTCATTTTTTTTTAAAAAAATAAAGGGAGACTTAAAACAAAGTCTCCCTTTTTGTGCGCATATACTATAAATCTTTATGAATACCATCCACCACCAGTTTTTTTACCGAATTTACCGGCCCTCACCATTGTTTTTAATAAATTTGGTGCGACCCATTTGTTTTCTTTGTTCAACTCATTAAAGAAATATTGCGTTACAAAGTATGCGATATCAATTCCTGTCAAATCCATTAATTCGAATGGACCCATAGGATAATTGAGACCATTTTTTACTGCCTTATCAACGTCCTCAATAGATGCAATACCTTCCTCAACAATCTTTATAGCCTCAATCATATGGGGAATCATTATTCGATTAACGATAAAACCTGGTGAGTCCTTTTTGACTTCTACAGTTGTTTTACCCATTTTCTGTGCTAATTCTGTCGTAGTGTTTACAGTGTCGTCACTTGTTGAATAGCCTCTAATTATTTCCACAAGCCGCATTAAGGGTACAGGGTTAAAAAAATGCATCCCACAAACTTTATCAGGCCTTGTGGTACTTGCTGCTATTTCTGTAATTGACATAGATGATGTATTGGAAGCCAAAATAACATCAGGTTTACATAATTCATCTAATTGCTTAAAAACGCTCTTTTTTAAATCTAAATCTTCAATAACGGCTTCTACAACAAAATCAACATCGTTAAGGTCGCCCATGTCTATTGTGCCTTTTATTCGGCCAATAATGGTGTCTTTTTGTTTGGCATCCATTTTCCCTTTTTCTACACTTTTTGAAAGAAACCTCTCTATATTGTTCATTCCTCCTTCTACAAATCTCATTTCTATGTCTCTCATGACAACATCACAGCCAATCTGGGCTGCAACCTGAGCAATGCCATTTCCCATAGCTCCTGCTCCAACAACACCTATTTTTTTTATTCCCATAGCTCCTCTCCTTTGAAATATCTTTTAAATAATTACTAATATGTTACATTAGCTTTATTGTTTAACCTATTTAATTAAATAGTATATCGTGTTTTTTAAAAAGGGATGAACAATTTTTTACATTAAATCATTTTGCTTCTAACACATTCAGAAATAGATAACAAGGATCTAAGTGAGCTATCATAACTAAAATAGTTACCGTATATACGTTAATCTACGAGCAAAGGGATCTATAACCATGCTTATCCATAACTTTGGCTTACTTTCGTCACTTTTCGCGTAGGCATTACCATTCTCACTCGGTTGTCGAGGTAGCGAGAAAGAGTAGAAGAATTTTTTGGAGACCATCCCAGCGATTGTTCCCACACATCATCACTTTCCATGCAGAGATAAATTCCCAAATTATCATGCCATTTTTTTAATCTTTCTGATAACTTAGCATACATTTCTACTCTGATGGGCTTGAAATATCTCTGTTTACCGTCTAAACCGGTAACAAATTCACCATCAAAGATATGTGTGCCTGGAAATCTTTTTAAAATACGCCACTTGAGATCTGGCATATACCTAAAAGAGCCAATGCTTATCCAGATAATAGAGGCTGGATCAATATATCTCTCCAAAAGTTGGATAATCTCTTCATATTCATTTTCCCATCCTGAATAATGTATTAAGGGATCAAAATGAAAGGCTATTACAAATCCTGCTTTTTGGCATTCCTGTGCGGAAATGATTCTCTCTTTTAGGCTTGCTGTATTTCCCTCTTCATTGGCTATAATTCGAGAGGTATTTAAAGACCATGCGACAACTATCCTTTTTCTGCAGCTACTTTTAATAATGTCTTTGATAAAAGAGGTTTTTGTCTTGAGCTCCAGTATACAGTTCTTTCTGAAAGAAAAAAAAGGAAGTAAAAAATCAGTCCATCCTGTAATATAATTAAGGGAAAGACTATCGGTAAATTCCCCAGTCCCGATCCTGAATATCCTATCTGTGTGGTTATCAATAAATTCACCTATCACATTAAGTTTATCTTCTAAGTTAGTAAAAAGCCTTAATGATGGTTGATTAACGTAGGATTGAAGAAAACAGTAACTGCATTCCATCGGGCAGTTCATACCTACATTGAGGATCTGGTATCCGCAGCAGATATATCTCCTTGTGCCAGGACAGGATTTAAGAAATTCACCTTTATAGTGGATAAGCCTCAGCGAGTCTTTATCCATCTCTTCAATATCTTCCCGCAAGGCTAATTCATTTGACCCTACATACTCTATTGGTACATTTGGCAATTTCTCAATTATCTGCTTTGAAAGGGAGTCGTTTTCAGCCTCTCTTTCAATCAAGATTCGCCTCACTTTAAATTGTTTCATAGGTATTTTATAAATGCTTTTTTTAAATTCGAAAACCCTGGCCCAGACCTGATCACTCCAGATACGGCGAAATAATGGGATGTATGCAAAAACAGCAGGATCAATAGTATGATAGCCAATCAACGTCGTACCAGGGCAGGCCGAAATATAAAATCCGAAATGCTATATGCCCTTCCAAAAATCGGGTATGTATTTTAATTCAGGTAAGTTATATAAATCAGCTAACTTTCCTTTAAGATCTTCACCTTTTCTAAACGTTACTTCGAGCTTGTAATCAGTCCCCTCAAAAAAAGGTGGGGGAATTATTTTAACTCCTAAGGGAAGAGAAAGATTGGAAATACCCTTGTTAAATAATTTTTCAGCCTTAGAAAGGGATGGAAATCTTCTGAATTTCATTATCTTAACTATGGCTTTTACCTTCTGTGGGTTATTTATCGTAGTAGTATATAAAACCTCGTTAATATCTTTTGAATCTATAATCTCTTTAATTGAGCGCCCTTCCCTGCTGGCAATTTCTTTAATCCATTGGATGGTCTCCCATTGCTGATTAAAACTCCATTTTAAAGATGTAAATAGATCATTGATCTCGAGCCGATCGTTTTTCTCAATATACCTCAGTAATCCAGCCACCCGTATGGATAATCTTTCCATAGCGACAGAAATCTTTATTCTCTCTTCTAACTCCTCTAAACCTAAAAATAATTCTAATTGCTGTTTGTTTGAAGGAATATCAAGAATAGGCATGAAATTGGTTACTATTTCTTCTGTGCTAATGAAACGGGTTAGTCTTTGCAAAATCATCCCTTTTTCAATATTATTCAATTGACGATGAATGAGATTATCATTTAAATTAAATAAAAGCGCATTAAACAGGGAGAAACTATCAGGTAACACGTGGCATACTATATCGTGCAACCCCAATTCTTTTACAGCCATGAGCCTTTGATAACCAGCAACCACCATGAAATGATTATCCGGACTTTTGAGCAGATATGGTGGGTTTATAACACCAAATTTTTCAATAGATGCCTTAAGTGGTTCCAGGTTGAAATTAAAGCTCATACAGAATGGGCCTGGTTTTAAATCAATATCTGAAATGGCTATATTTTCAAGGCTGCTTTTTAATAGTTTTTTTTTCATCATAATCGCCTCTGGAAAGATTTTTTACTAACGCATCAATGCAATGGATTGCATTTAACCATAATTTTTAACAAGGAGACAATGGTGAAAATCAGAAAGAGCTTTTTTTTCTTACTAGTGCTCGCAATTATCTATTCATTTCTTTTCTCCTCTATCGGCTATAGTGAAGAACGTGAGAAAGAATTGAATGAATGGGAGAAGTTAAAAGGGGCCGCTGAAGAAACATGGCAAAAGAATGTTCTGGGGATAGAAAGGGAATGGGATAAAACAGAAGCGCAGCAGAGACGTGAATTGCAAGAGTTAAAAAGAAGGATAGACCTTCTCTGGGGAGAGGCAGGAGTTACCTCTACAAAAAAGAATTGGATTGATTATAATGAAAATTTTTCAGTAAGGAGCAATATTGATTTTAAAAATGGGACAATAGAAATCGATGCCCTTGTCCCTTTAAATGTTTCAAATCCATATGAAAGAGCTAAGCAAAAAATTTCAGACAAGATGGTGACTTCATTTATGGCAAAGGGAATTGAGCAAAGAGGTATATTAACAAACCAGTTGAAAACATCAAAGGGTTTCTATGTCACCAATAAAAATCTTAAAAACTATATCCAAAGTGATTTATTTCCTAAGATAGATAAAGTTCCAACATCAATCATGGGTAATGATGGTAATACAAGAGTAAGATTTGGTGCAAGGTTTTCCCTTGTACCCGGTCATTTGAGGATACGAGCAGAAAAATACAGGAATACTATCCAGGCAAATGCAAACCGTTTTTCTCTTGAACCACAATTAATTATGGCGGTAATTCACACCGAATCTTACTTTAACTCCTTTGCCAGATCTCATGCCGGGGCCTATGGTTTAATGCAGGTCATTCCACGATATGCAGGTAGAGAGGCATACCAGTTTATCTATAAACAGGATAGAATTATTACACCGCCCTACCTTTACCAGCCTGTTAATAATATCAATCTTGGCTCCGCGTATCTTTATCTCCTTTACAACAAACATTTTGCCGATATTCAAGGAAGGGATAAACGTCTCTACCTAACAATATGCGGCTATAACTGGGGTCCAACTGCTATAAGACAGAAGATAATTCAAAGGTATCAAGTGTCTTTTATGCCAAGCGATAAACTCTATAGATTACTCAGGTACAGAACACCTAAAGAAACAAGTGATTATCTTAAAAGGGTCACCGAAAGATCTCATCTCTATAGCAATTTCTTCTAAGGTCTTTCTTCAATAGAAAAAGTATCTATTCCAAAAAGTCAGGCATGAAATAATAACCACTTCCTAAAAAAAACTAAAAAAAACTATCCTTTTCAAATTTGATATTATAGAATATTGTAGACAAAGTTAATATCGACAAAATTACTTGTGATACCCTACTGACAGAGGAGTGTATCTTCTCGCCTGCGTGTATTAAAAACTTTAGCACTTAATACATTCTTTAACCATTGCGGTAATCATTACAAGAAAAAGTACAGGAACTAGATTCAATGACTATTCACAAACTATACAGGGACAAGGTCAATCTATGATGATATCTCCTTCAATTTCCCAAAAACTGGCTCAATTCTTCTGCACTCTTCGATTCGAGGACCTTCCAGACAACTTGGTCTATCAAGTAAAAACCTTTTTCCTGGACTGGCTTGGTTCGGCAGTTGCCGGTCTCTCTCAACCGCCTACTCAAATGATGCTCTCCCTCGCAAACGATATGAAGGGAGCTGAAGAGGCAACCATTATTCCAAATAACAGCAAGCACTTACCCCTGGTGGCTGCCTTAGTCAACGGTGCCTCTTCTCACGTAATGGAGATGGACGATCTACATCGGCAATCTATCTTTCACCCAGCAGCATCGATTCTCCCAGCCGTTTTTGCATCAGCAGAAAAAGAGCACGTATCTGGTTGTGATCTCATCCTGGGAATTCTCACAGGATATGAAATAGGGATAAGGGCTGCCTTGGCAGCTGGAAAAAGTCATTATACGTTCTGGCATACTACAGCAACCTGCGGCACCTTTGGTGCAGCGGCTGGGGCGGCAAAGATCTTGGGATTAGATATGGAGCCTTTTGTGTGGGCTCTCGGTTCTGCTGGCACGCAGAGTTCAGGACTGTGGGAGTTTTTAACAGAAGGTGCCATGAGTAAACAGCTTCACCCGGGAAAGTCATCTATGAATGGCCTTATGGCTGCCATGCTGGCAAAAAAGGGTTTTACCGGCGCCAGTTATATCTTTGAAGGAAAAAAGGGGTTTTTTAAGGCCACATCCGCTGATTACAATCTTAGGGTATTAACTGATGGCCTAGGGGAGATCTATCACACAGCGAGAAATTCTTTGAAATACTATGCCTCGTGTGGTCATACCCATTCTGCTATTGAGGCAGCTCTCAGTGCCTGGAGAGGAGCAAATATGGATGTGACAGCCATACGCTCTGTAACGGTCTCTGTATATCAAGGGGCCCTCGATTTACTGGAAAATGTAACGGCACACACCCCTTATCTTGGTAAATTCAATTTGCCTTTTTGTGTTGCAACGGCACTCAATTTTGGACATGTTGACCTGGATGATTTTACGGATAAAAGAATCATAAACCCAAAATTGCTGGCACTTATGGATCTCATCTCCCTTAAAGAGGATCCAAAACTTACCCGGCAGTATCCTCAGAAATGGCCTTCGCGTGTGGAAATAAAGGTGGCAAACGGAAAAACATATAAAGGATTTTGTGAATTTCCCAAAGGTGACCCGGAGAATCCCTTTTCTGAAAAGGAACTGATTCAAAAATTCAATAAACTCTGTGAAAAAATAATAACAAAGCATCAAAAAGATAGAATTGTAGAGTTAGTTCTAAGCCTTGAAAAGATAGATGACGTAGCAAATATATTTCAGGGATAGGTAAATATATTATTTTGATGCCAATGAATGATAGTGATGAAAATTCAGAAAAAAGACTCAGACATTCTCTTTCCCCCTGATCCAACAAGAGACCAAAGGGGTTTTAGATCTGTCACCTTAGTTGATCAGATTGCCAAGGCACTAAGAGATGACATACTTACTGGCAGCCTCAAAGGCGGCGACCAACTCCTTGAAGATCAATTAAAAAATGAGTTTGGTATTAGTCGTACCCCTCTCAGGGAAGCCTTTAGAGTTCTGGAGAAAGAAGGCCTTGTTGAGATCCTGCCCCGGAAAGGCACCTTTGTAAAAAGAATCAGCAGACAAGACATTGAAGAAAATTTTCCTGTACGAGCTATCTTGGAGGGGCTTGCAGCCCGTTTGGCTTACACAAATTACACTCAACAGGATATCCATGAAATGGAGGAGATCTTTGATCATATGAAGGAGGCGGCTCAAAGAAAGGATTTCATTGACTATTTAAAGCACCATATTACCTTTCATGAAATCTTTATCAATGCCTCTAAGAATGAAACCTTGATTGCCCTTCTCCACAATCTGCGTATGCATACATTGTGGCATCGTTATACGTATCACTATTATAAAGAGGATTTTAGAAATTCGTTAAAGATTCATCGTCAAATCATGGACCTATTTAAAGAGAAAAAGGTCTCACAAGAAGAGATAGAGAAGGTAGTTCGTCAGCACATTGAGGTATACCTTGGGCCATTTCTAGCCGCCATGGAGAAACTCGAAGGGGAAATATCAAAATGAAAAACTCTATATGGAAATAGATCCTTCTCATGCTGGGGGTTTAAGATGAGCATAGCAAAAAACTTCGAGGGCTTGCTTTTAGGATTCTTGGAACGTGCTCCTCTCCTTATGTATTATCCTCATACCAGGGGGTGGAAATTCGTATTAGCCTGGTTTCATCGGATTGCCGGATTGCTCCTTGCTGCTTACCTCCTCTTACATATCTATACCCTCTCCTTACTTTCTGACCCCAAACAATTCACCGCAATGATGGAAACCTATAGCAGTTTATTCTTCAAATTACTGGAATGGCTTTTAGCAGTCCCCTTAATATTTCATGCCCTGAATGGAGCAAGGTTGATTTTATATGAGAGCTTTGGCCAGAGAGATAATCAACGGATGATCCGTTGGTCTTTCATTCTTGGATTTGTTTATATAATGCTCCTGGGATTTTTTATTGTAAACGGCAGCCAGCATGTCCCTGCCCTCTTCTTCTGGCTTAATATATCTATTGCAAGCCTTATCGTAGGTTATGTTGTCTATCGAAAAATATGGAATACGCTCAATTCAGTTCTCTGGAAACTTCAGCGGATAACCGGGGCATTTTTATTGGTTATGCTGCCGGCTCATATGGTTTTTACGCACCTCAACTACGCTGTAGGCCACCAAGCAGCCACTATTATCCCCAGAATGCAGTCCTACTCTTATAAAATGCTTGGCCTCGTCCTCATTATGACTGTCTTGTATCATGGGGCCTTTGGAGTCTACTCCATCATTGAAGACTATCTTGAAAATAAGATTTTACGAAGAGCTCTGACGATACTCTTGCTCCTTGGAATAGCATACTTTGGCTATATTGGAGCAAGGCTAACTTTATCTCTGTAAAGAATAGGGTTCGATCATGCCCAGGAAGTTACATTTAAATTCTGTACTCAGGTGTGATGCATTGGTCATCGGCGCAGGGGGAGCCGGGCTCAGGACGGCTGTAGAAATTATTGCCGGGAAACCAGATGCAAAAATCATTGCGGTAACAAAGGTGTCAAGCCCTCAAAAATCTCATACTACTACTGCTCAAGGAGGATTTGCGGCTGTAAATCCTGAAGACCCAATTGATAAACCGATCTACCATATGTTCGATACATGGAAGGGATCGGACTGCAGTTCTGACCAAAATGTGACCAAAAAGATTATTGAGTCTGCCTGGGAGCAAACACTGTGGTTGGATAATCATGGTCTGCATTTTACCCGGAATGAAGAGGGGCGCTTTAGCAAGCGTACATTTGGCGGACATACCCTGGAATTTGGAGGAGGGCCAAGCGCCTTCAGGGCAGTATTTGAGGCAGACAGAACCGGCAAGGGAATTATGGATACCGTATGGGGGGAAAGCCTGAAAGGAAATGTATCCTTCATAAATCAAAGCATAGTGACAGAACTAATATTCAAGGATGAGCGCTGTATAGGCGCCATTATTTTTGAAGAGTCAAGGGGCGAATTTACCGCTGTTCTCGCCAAGGCGACGGTTATCAGCACAGGAGGACTTGGCCAGGTATACAAAATAACCACGAACTGCCGTCAGAATACAGGTGATGGATTAGCGGTTGTTTTACGGGAAGGTTTACCTGTTATGGATTTAGAGGCTGTCCAGTTTCATCCTACCGGCATAGTGGGCCCGGGAATCCTGGCCAGCGAGGCCCTTAGGGGTGAAGGGGGTTTCCTCCTTAATAAAGACATGGAACGTTTTATGGAGCGGTATGCCCCAAAGATGAAGGACCTCGCACCTCGCGATATAGTTTCTCGGTCTATCGAAACCGAGATACGCGAGGGAAGAGGTGTGATAAATCCAAACTTTAACCTTCCACATGTCTGGCTCGATATAAGACACCTTTCAGATTATATACATGATGTCAAGTTACCAGAGATAACAGGCTTTTTTAAGAAATTTGTAGGAATTGACCCCAAAAAAGATCTTTGCCCAGTAAGACCTACTGTCCACTATCAAATGGGGGGGATACCAACTAATGAATTCGGTGAAGCACAAAAAAGTGCAGATAAGATTGTTCCAGGTCTCTATGCCGTTGGAGAATCTGCCTCTGCCAGTTTCCAGGGATTCAACCGACTGGGTACCAATTCCCTTTTGGAGCTTTTCACCATGGGCAAATTTGTGGGGGAGCGGATAGCAGAATACTTACAAGATGCGGATGATCCTGGAGACATACCAAAAGATACTGGCAAAAAAAGTTTTGCCCTCTTTTCAAAATATTTTGAGGCAAAAGGCTCTGAGAATCTTTGGAAAATCCGTGAGACGATGCGCGAATTGATGACGGAAAAAGTTGGGGTTTTTCGCAATGAAAAACTACTTAATAAGGCAATTAATCAACTTACGGATTTCAAGGAAAGGGCAATCCACATAAAGTTATCGAGTTCCTCGCTTATCATGAACCAGGAACTTGTGGATCGCTGGGAACTGGATAATCTTTTAGACATAGCCATGGTGATTGCCCATGGAGCCAGGAATAGAAAGGAATCAAGAGGTGCTCACACGCGAGAGGATTATCCTGAGAGAAAAATGGAGTTTAATTATCATACCCTTGCGTATATGCAGGAATATGGGAAGGTGACTTTAGGCAAGCGCCCTATTGATATGAGTATTTTTGAAGAAAAAAGTAACAATTATAAACGCTTTGATTTTTTGGCACGGAAATACTAATGGGTAAACTACATAGTCTTACATTGAAAATACATCGTTATGATCCTGAACAGAAAAAATCCTGGATCCAGGAATATAATGTAGAGGTCGGTGGAATGCTGAGATTTACCGATGTTCTAAGAAAAATAAACCAGGAACAGGATCCCGGCCTTGCCTGGACATCCTCCTGTGAACATGCCCAGTGCGGTAGCTGCGGTGTTGTTGTAAATGGAAGGCCACTTTTGATGTGTGAGCTGCTGGTTCAAAACGCGATAAAGCAATTTAAAACTTCAAGCTTCACCCTTAAACCTCTGAGCATTGCACCGGTTTTGCGT
>Ga0315545_1003873_pt1 | contig 12566 bp, 13 predicted proteins | sample SalMarSW160210MG_FD_203096 | JGI IMG/M metagenome (GOLD analysis project Ga0315545, IMG submission 203096) | Salt marsh sediment microbial communities from the Plum Island Ecosystem LTER, Massachusetts, United States - Salt Marsh Sediment SW1602-10 ... | reverse complement strand
TCACAGAACCTTTTAAACGAATTTCCGGATCTTTACGGGAGGGACAACCGTTTCAACAAGGTTTGATTCTATCACTGCTTTACGGTGAAATCAACAGCAAAAGGGAAAATTTCTTTTCATGCACTCTGCGTAGGTGTTACATTTCATTATCACGCACAATGGATTCTCTTTATCTTCTCACAGACACGATTCCCCCGGAAAATCGGGCCCAGATGCAGGTGTTTTTTCACACAATATTCGGAAACGACAACCCGCTTGTTGTCGAGATCGGGTCGGGAAACGGCCACTTTCTCGTCGAGTGTGCGATGAACAACCCGTTGAAGAATTACATCGGTACAGAGATCCTCCACGGCCGTACCCGAAAGTTTCATGCAAAGATAAAAACACGTTCTCTTCGCAACATTGCAGTGTTCAGGGGTGACGCACGGCAGTTTGTATGGGAGTACCTGTACGAAAGTTGTGTACATGAGTTCATCATCCTGTTTCCAGACCCGTGGCCCAAAAAACGGCATCACAAGCACCGTCTGCTGGCAGAGCCTTTCATCCGCATGATGGGAACCAGGCTCGTGGATATAGGGACTGTATCGGTTTCGACCGATCACGAGGGCTACAGGGACTGGATCATCGATGAGTTCAGGAAGGTGAGCTGCTTCACAAATACTCACACACAGGGGTATACTCTCTACCCTCCCGATTACCCGAAAACGCTTTTCGAGCAGCGGCTCCGTGCACGGGGAAAAAACATCTACTTCATGGAGTTCAAAAAGGAGGGAACTTAGTCTTTCATTCTGTTGAGCTTGTCCCTGATTTTTGCGGCCCTTTCAAACTCTTCGTTCTCCACCGCAACCTTCAATTCTTCGACAAGCTTCTGTTTCTTTGACGGTGTGTATCTCTTTACGATTTCTTCAGCCCAGTTTTGCAGAAACGTAATTTCTGTGCCGGAAAACGGCTTGCCAGGTTCTCCCTTTTCATATACGTGCTCAATCCTGTTGATCCCCCGTTGAATCTCGCTTACCGCACGGGATGAGTCCTTAGCCTGCAGGGCGCTTAATACTTTTGCCCGTGTATTCATCATCATCACATAGGGCCTGTACTGCTCGAACTCCTCTATGTACTGTTTGTCTTTTGCATAGATTTTCACGAAGTCAAAAAGCCTGAGATTTCGTGCAGTATCCCTCTCTGCCCGCTTGTAGTCTCCGAGCTGAAAGAAACAGAGATACCGGTAATAATACTGTATCCCTTCCTGCTGGAGTGCGGAGCAGTCGTCCTTGTCAATCGTAAAGCCTGAGGCAGTACCGTATTTTCTCTTCATCCTCTGAATGATGCTTTCGAAGTATTCGAGGAGAGATTCTTTTCCGTGTGGTCTCCTGCCGTCTGGTCTCCCTTCTTCCTCCATCTGAAGGATTCCCAGGTCGAGCCGCATCTGAATCTTCATCCTGCGGTCAATGCCACGAACCCGTCTTACCATCATCTCCTTTCTGAAATCATACTCCCATGATTTCATAATATGGGAGATATCGTTCCACTCCCTGGCAATCTTTTTCTTTCTCCAGAACATGATGTGTTATCCAGAAAATGAAATCATCTGATACATTTGAGATATCGGGATGTAAAGACCACAAATTCATTACCACACCACAAAACCAATTATAACACACTTCATGAAAAAAGGAAATATTCATTTTCCCGTACGGTCTGCAGGTACGGAGAGGAAACCAGGCATATGCAGAATCACACACCCTCTATCTCAACGAGTTTGTTCAATTTCACAATTTTAAATATCTGCATTATCGTGTTGTTTACACCAACAATCTTTATTTTTCCATTCTTTTTTTGGAGGCCTTTATAGAGGAGGACTATCTTTCCGATTCCGGAGCTTGTAATGGACTTCAGTCCGGATAAGTCTATTATAACCTGTTCCGGTCCTTTTTCGATGATCGAGTTGAAAATCTCGAGCAGCTCGTCGGCCTGCTCAACGTAAATATCGCCCTTCAGTGTAACGCTTACCGACTTTTCACCCTCAGAAACTTTTACATCCATTCAAGGTCTCCCCTAAAAATTATGCTCTTAAGCATAATAGAAAATAGTATGCATTGCAACAGTTTTATTTCCGTGTCTTCTGTTTTCATTTCACAAATCATGATTGATCAAAAAATGAGCCGAGAGTATGTTAGAGTATAGAATCGAAAAGGGGAAACTCATGCAGAGAATCATACTCGAGGACATCCGGGTTCGTACATTCATAGGTGTGAGTGAAAAGGAACGTGCAAGAAAACAGCGCCTCTCCGTCAGCATCGAATTAGAGCCGGCGGTAAAGTTCGAAGAGATTGACGACAATATTGAAAACGCGGTAAATTACTCGTCAATACGAAAGGACGTGAAGGCACTTCTGAAAGAGCCGCGGTGCAAACTCATCGAAACCATGGCCGCGCTGCTCGCGCATCACATAATGGACACATACCCCGTCAAGTCCGCCACCGTGCGGGTACAGAAGTTTCCTTACAAAGACACGAAATCCGTTACCTGCAGTTTCACACTTGACTCCAACCCCCGGGAGGCGTAAATTGAAGCTCACGATTCTCGGAACAGATGCCGCGTATGCGGGAAAGAATGGAAGCTGCCCCTCCTATCTGCTGAGCCACAAAGAAAAGCACTATCTCATCGATACCGGCTCAGGATGCGTGTCAGCGCTTCAGAACTTTATAGGGTTCAGCGAAATCTCCTGTATTTTTCTCTCCCATCTCCATGCGGATCATGTCTCGGACATCTACACCCTCAGATACGGAGTGTACATCGCCCAGAAAGAAAAAGGCATGACCCACAAACCGAGGATCTACCTTCCGAAACGCCCGAAGGACATCCACAGATTCATCAAAAAAAACATTGTGCGGGAATTCATATTGGAAACTCTTTCGGAAAAAACACATGTCGAACTCGATGGATTGAAGGTAAGCTTTATAAGAACCAAGCACCCCATACCTGCCTACGCAATGCGTTTCGACGCCAAGGAGAACAGTGAATCCGGCGGCGCACAGAAAGAAAAAAAAGATGCCTCTTTGGTCTACACATCGGACACCGGATTCTTCGAAGAGCTCGTTCAGTTTAGTGCACAGGCAACGCTCATCCTTTCCGAAGCCACCTTTCAGTCTGCGGATGAAAAACTTGTCGGCATGGGGCACATGACCGCTCCAATGGCAGGTGCGTTTGCCGCAAAGTGCGGGGCAGAACGGCTCGTTCTCACTCACATCATGCCTGAATATAAAAAACCGCTCAGCGCACAGGAAGCGAAACAAACATTTCACAAGGAGGTGATCATCGCCGAGAGAGGGCAGGAGTTTATTCTCTGAGCTACGGCACACGCACGATCTTTTCCAGAAGACTGATGAACCTTCGGGCCCATATTTTGAGTTCTCTTTCGACACGGGCGTCCGGCTTTCCGATGGACAGTACTCCATAATGACCGGCTTCGGGGCACCCCTGCACGATCATTCCGTGAACGAGCATCGCCCTGACCACCGCCATGATCGCCGTTTCACCTCCTCCCCCGATCACCCCTGTAGAGCAGAAGCAGGCTCCTACTTTTCCGTCAAGCTGTTTGTAAAATTTGACGCCCAAGTCAAAAAGCTTCTTGATCTTGTTCGTCATTCCCCCAAAATAGTTCGGTGTGCCGATAAATATTCCGTCGTACTCAACAAGAGTGCGCACTGGAAAATCGTCAATAAAAACCCGGTCACAGGTCGCTCCCTGTTTTTTAAACTCTGAAAAGAGAAAATCCGCCATCTGTTTCACACTGTTCCCCACCGAATCATAGACGATTACTGTTTTCGGCATACTGTTCTTCCCTTTCGATCTTATATAACACCCACAGCATCATTTTACTATTTTGCATAAAAAAACTCCAGCCGCACATTTTCACCAATTTCGATTCATTGTTGACCTTCACGCACTTCCAGAAATATCTTATTGTAAAACAGTGTGAATACCTCGCCGGGGGAAAAAATGGATTACGAGATCAAAGAAATGCAGGGGCGGATAGCAGAGGAAAGTAAAACACTCGCACCGCTCAAAGAAGAAATCGGTAAAGTCATAATCGGCCAGGAGGACATGATCGAAAAAATTCTCATTGGTCTCCTCGCAAACGGCCACATCCTCATAGAAGGTGTACCCGGGCTTGCAAAGACCCTCACTGTGAGCACGCTCGCACAGGCACTCGATTCTGATTTCAAACGCATTCAGTTCACACCGGACATGCTCCCTGCCGACCTCATCGGAACCATGGTGTACAACCAGAAGAGCGGCGGGTTTCAGGTAAAAAAAGGTCCGATATTTTCCAACATAATCCTCGCTGACGAGATCAACCGTGCGCCTGCAAAAACACAGAGCGCACTCCTGGAGGCGATGCAGGAACGGCAGGTAACGATCGGAGAGACCACCTTTCCGCTCGAACATACGTTTCTTGTCATCGCGACGCAGAATCCCATTGAACAGCACGGAACATACCCGCTCCCAGAAGCACAGATCGACCGATTCATGCTGAAGCTGAAACTGACCTACCCTTCAAAGGAGCAGGAACACTCTATCATGAAGGTACACGGCTCAGGGAAAATCGTCTCTGCGCAGAAGGTACTGAATCAAACCGACATCGAGAGGGCCCGTGAACTCATCCATGAAATCTACATGGATGAGAAAATCGAGCGGTACATCGTTGACATCGTGTTTGCGACCCGCACCCCAGAAGAATACAATCTCGTCGAGATCAAGGATCTCATCTCATACGGCGCGAGCCCTCGTGCGTCGCTCTACCTGAAAATCTGCGCAAAGGCCAATGCATTTCTCGACGGCCGGGGATATGTACTCCCTGACGATATCAGGGAGATCGGTTATGAAATTCTCAGACACCGTCTGATCCTGACCTATGAGGCTCAGGCTGAAGATATTACCACAGAGGATGTCATCGAAAAGATCTTCATGGGTGTTGAGGTTCCCTGATGCTCCCCGAAGAAATCATAAAAAAAATCAAATTGATCGACATAAAAACAAAGCTTCTTGTAAACGAGATGTTCTCAGGAGAGTATCACTCCATTTTCAAGGGGAGGGGCATCGAGTTCAGTGAAGTACGGGAATACAGTTACGGGGATGACATCCGTACGATAGACTGGAACGTGACGGCGCGATTCGATCGGCCATTCGTAAAGGTGTACGAAGAAGAAAGAGAGCTTGCGGTGTTTATTCTCTTCGACACAAGCTCCTCCACACTCTTCGGTTCACAGAACAGCACAAAGCGGGACATGATGATCGAACTCGCGGCTCTTTTTTCGTTTTCCGCTGTGGAAAACAACGACAGGGTCGGTGCCATTTTGTTTTCCGACACCCTCGAAAAAATCATCCCTCCCAAAAAGGACAGAACCCATGCACTGCGTATCCTCCGTGAGCTCGTATACAACCCGGGGGAGAAAAAGGGAACCGATCTGAAGAAAGCGCTTGATTTCATCAACAGCACCCAGACGAGAAAAAGCATCATTTTCATTCTCTCTGATTTTTTCGATGAGGGGTACGAGAAATCATTCAAGATGATGGCGAAACAGCACGATGTGATCCCGATCGTGTTCTACGATCCCCTCGAACTGCAGATACTCGACTACAGGGGGCTTTTTTTTCTCAGGGACATGGAAACCGGTAACGCAGGAATCATAGACACCTCAAGTAGCCAGGTGAGAGAAAACTATAAAAGAAACCTGAACCGAAACAGAATCAACAGGAACAGACTCTTTACCTCAATCGGGATCGATTACATAGAGCTGAGAACCGATGAGCCGTATATAAAACCTCTCTTCGAGTTCTTTCACAAACGGGCGCAGAAGCTATAAGGATATACACCATGAGATTTCGATCAGTCGCGGCAGTGTTTCTCGCACTTTTTCTCTCAGCATCCGGTATTGGTCATGCAGTGAAACCCGGGCCTGACTTCAGCATTCCTTCCGTTTCGCGCTCGCTTCTCACGCAGAGGCCGATCACGCTCGGCGACCCAATTGATGTTGCGCTGAACATCTACCACAAAAAAAAAGACTCAGTCGCCTTTCCCGAGGAAGCCGAATATTTTCTCCCTTTTATTCTGAAGGACATGACCGTAAAAAAAAGCCGGGGAAAGGAGAACACCTCTAAAACGATGGTAGTGTACACCTTCACGATCTTCGACACAGGAACGTTTACACTTCCACCCTTTGAAACGACCGTTGGGGAGGAAGTAATCGAAACCGAGCCGCTCGAGATCTCCGTGCTGTCCGTTCTCCCGAAAGATGGAGAACAGCCCGCTTTGAAGGATATTGTGGGGCCGTACCGGCCAAAAATCAGGCCTTTGATGATTCTTATCATCCTCTCATCCATAATCGGGGCTGCAGCACTGATGTATTTTGTTTTAAAAATCATCACGAGAAGAAAGTCAGAATTCATACGGGAAATGGAGATTCCGGAAGGCGTCGACCCGTATGAATTCTCCATAATGGAGCTGAATCAGCTCAAAAAAGCATTCATCATCCATGAGTCAGGGACCAGGTCCATATACACGAAAATCTCATTCGTTCTCAGGTTTTTCATAGGTGCGGTATATCATTTCAACGCACCGCAGATGACCACTGGGGAAATCCGCAGGTACATGCGCACTCAGGATCAGCATACGGTTTCAGTCTCTGAGCTCGTCGACATATTGAAACGGAGCGATCTGGTCAAGTTCGCAAAAGAACAGCCCGGTGAGAAACAGACTGAAGACGATATCACCGGTTCAATATGGATCATCAACGAAATCCATACATCATTCATGAAAACCGAGGAGCAGGCAACAGATGACGTTTAAGCATCCGCAGATACTCTGGGGTCTGTTTATACTCCCACCGCTCATATACTTTCTGTTTCGAAGCGAAAAGCTCGGTGTCATCCTTTCGTCGTTTTTCGGGTTCTTTGAATCGAAGGCCACATTTCGAACCCGGCTCTATTATTTTTCAAAGGCACTTCTGGCAGTATCCGTTGCGCTGTTCATCATCGCCCTCGCGAGACCGCAGAAAGGGTATATCGAAGACAAACTGATCACCGAAGGGATAAACATCGTTCTTGCACTCGACATATCATCGAGCATGAAAGCAGAAGATTTCAAACCGAACCGGCTCGGCGCAGCGAACCTCGTCGCAAAAGAGTTTATACAGGGAAGGAAAACCGACAAAATCGGCCTCGTGGTGTTCAGCAGAAAAGCAATTACGCAAAGCCCGCTCACGATTGACTACGGGATCCTGTACAACTTTATCGATAATATTGAGACAGGCATGATTCAAGACGGGACTGCAATCGGAAATGCAATCGCAGAAGCCTCGAAACGACTGATGGTCGAAGAGAAAAACAACAAAGTGCTCATCCTTCTGACGGATGGAGTAAACAACGCCGGCGAAATAGATCCCCTTACCGCTGCGCAGGCAGCAAAGGCACTGGACATAAAGATCTACACAATCGGGGTCGGCAGTATGGGCAATGCGCCATATCCTGTCGACGATCCCGCATTCGGGAAACGCTATGTCTCCATTCCGGTGCAGATCGACGAAGAAGTGCTGAAGGAGATTGCGAGGATCACGAATGGACGCTACTTCCGCGCAACCGACGAGGGAAAGCTCGAAGAAATCTATCAGGAGATCGATCAGCTCGAGAAAAGCAAGATCGAGATAAAACAGTTCAAGAAGGTAAAGGAACGCTACTTTCTTCCCCTTCTGATCGGGCTGGTCAGTTTTGGTTTGTATGTTTTCGTTACCCGAATGTTTCTCAGGGTGTATCCGTAGCTGCTCCCCGGAGCAAAAATGTCCATGTCTGCGGAATATATTGATTAAAGAATGGGGCCAGGAATGCGTTTTTCTCACTCAACTGTGCTGTACGCACTGATGCTCGTACCGCTTTTCTTCATGGTTCTGCTCTTCGCCGGGAAAAGGAGGCGGAAGGAAAGGGAGAGGATCGGTAATCTCAACACCCTCAACAGGTTCTCGAGAAAGCCGATTGAAGGATCTGTTGGACGCGACACCCTTTTTATCGTATGTGCGGTATTCTTTCTCATTCTTTCTCTTGCAGGTCCTCAGGCAGGCACACGGCTCGAACCGGTGAAAATCACCGGTTCTGACGTATTTATCGCGATCGACCTCTCACAGAGCATGCAGGCGGAGGACATCAGGCCGTCCCGGTTCGAGAGAGCAAAAATCGATGCTCTCGAGCTTCTCGAGCAGCTTCAGGGAGACCGCGTCGGGTTGATTCTGTTCGCGGGCGATGCGTTCGTTCAGTGCCCCCTTACCGCTGATTACGGCGCAGTGGCAACGTTCATCAGCTCTATAGACAATGAAACAGCAGTTGCAGGCGGAACCACCCTGTTCGCACCACTCGAAGTTGCGCTCGATTCCATCGATCCTGAAGCTGACAAGTACTCAATTCTTCTTTTACTCTCGGACGGGGAAAATACAGGAACTATGAATAATAAAATTTTGAGAGACCTTGAGAAACGCGGCATCAAGGTGTTCAGTGTGGGAATCGGAACAAAGGATGGCGCACCGATACCCCTCTTCGATGAAGGCGGACGAAGGGTGGGGTACAAAAAGGATGCATCTGGGAATGTGATCATCTCGAGGCTCAGCGATGAGTATCTGAAGGAAATCGCGGAAAAGACGGACGGATATTACTTCGAGGCTGGTGAACAGATGAACGAAATATTCAAATTTCAAGCAACCGTCAATGCAATGAAAAAGAGGGAGCTGGAAACGAAACGGTATACCGTCTATGAAGAGAGGTACCAAATTCCGCTCGCATTGGGTATATTATTCGTTGTGCTCTTCTCCCTGCTCTCCGTAAAAACAAAAAAAACGAATCGGAGTGGCCTATGAGACATCCGGGATTCATTCTTCTCTTTGCAGTTTTTCTGTGTATCCCCGCATTGGTGCTCGACGCTGCCTCTTATTCAAGTATCATGCGGAAGGGAAACAGGTTCTACAATAACGAGCTCTACAGTGACGCGCTTGACCATTATCTCATGGGAAAGGAAAAAAATAAAAACGCAGAGGAGCCTTTCTTCAATGCAGGTGCGGCACGGTACAAAATGCAGGATTACACGGGGGCAATAGAATCTTTCGAACATCTCGTTCAGGGGGAAAAGTTTATTGAGCATTCGGTAGACATTCACTACAATCTCGGAAACAACTACTACAAGCTCGGTGACTACGAAAAGGCAGTACACCACTATACAGAGTCGCTTAAGATGAACTCAACCAATGTAAACTGCAAGTATAATCTCGAACTTGCCCTGCAAAAGCTCAAGGAGAGTGCGGGAGAAACACAAAGCGAAGACCAGAATAAGAGCGATACGCAAAGTCAGAGGGGAAAAGAGGCACAACACGACGCGCCTGCGGAAAACGGCGGTGAACAAAACAACAAAAGCTCCTCACAGCAGCAGGGAGTCGACCGCCAGCAACCCGCGGCAAAGCCCGCGAACCAAAAAGAGCTGAGCCGCGAGGAAGCACAGCGTTTGATCCGTTCGGTCAACTCCAATCAGGCACACACGATCGGCGATATTATCAGACAGAGGATAACACGGACGACAAATGAAAAAGACTGGTAATACATGTTTTTACGCCCTGGTGATAACGATCCTTTTCGCAGCTGTCACCACACACGTGCATGCCGAGAGTATCGTCAATGTTCAGGCAACGGTTGATGCGAACAAAATCGGGCTTTTGGACACCGTTGAACTCACCGTGGATGTCGAAGCGGAAAATATCGCACGAATACCGAGTCCAAATCTTCCCGAACTTGCATCCTTCAATATCCTCAACGAAAGCACGAAGACGCAAACAAGCATTTCGATCGTGAACGGGAAGACAGCGCGCACAAAAAAAATCACCTATACCTATCTTCTCCAGCCGAAAAACAAGGGTATTTTTGTCATTGATCCCATCTCCATACGCTACAAAGGCCAGGAGCTGCGTACCGATCCGATATCCATCGAGGTTATCGAAGGACAAGTTAAAACCGAACTACAGGATCAGGTTTCCCACGGAGAGAGTGAAATCGATCTGCAAAAACTCAAGGAGGACGTGTTTATTCGTGTGCAGCCAGAATCCGGCGAGATCTACGATGGTGAGCAGCTTCTGCTTACCTACACGCTGTATTCACGCATCGATATAGAGAGCATATCTCTAAAGGAGAGCCCTGAGTTTCCCGGATTTTACAAGGAAGAGATATTCAATGCGACCCGTCTCGAATACCGGAACGAAACCTACAACGAAAGGCTGTACAACGCATCGTTGCTGAAAAAAGTAGCACTCTTCCCCATAAACCCCGGAAGGTTTTCACCCCGTCCGCTCGTTCTGGAGATGACCGTAATATTTAAAAACGAGGACTTCTTCACCCGCTTTGGAAAGCCCTATACCTTTCTCGTGAAAAGCAACGATTTGCAAATCGATGTGAAACCGCTGCCGGACAACAAAACCCAAAAACCTTTTTCTCATATCGTCGGTGAGCTTTCAGCCCAGATATCGAAGCGGGAAAACACAGTGAACACAGGCGAGTCCACGATCTGCTACTTGACTCTGAAAAGCAGCGGTAATCTCAATTCTGTTTCCGATCCGGGGATTCAGCTCTCAAAGCGCGGAAGGGTCTACCTGTCTGAGACAATGGTCGACAGAATTGAAGAGAACGGCACGGTATACTTCGTGAAAAAATTCGAGTACACCGTAATACCCGAAGAACGGGGCCTTCTGACGATCAGCACTGAAGACCTGGTCTACTTCGATACTGCCAGTAAACAGTATGGTGCCATCCGCCCGGAGCCGGTCGAAATAAATATCACCGGAAAATCCATTTACCAGGAAAAACCCATTCTCGGAACAAAACAGCTGCCTTCTGAAGGAGGGCTCACTTACATAAAGCGTGATCTTAGAGAACTGAAGAGTACGCTTCCCTCACCGTTTTCGCGGCCTTACTTCTATCTCTATCACATCATCCTAGTCGCAGCAACAGGAATTCTCTTTTTTATCAGGCTCAAACGGGAAAGCATCGAAAAGAACGAGCTGGTATTCAAAAGGAAAAGGGCGCGCTCCTTTGCATCAAAAAAACTCGCTCAGGCCCAGAAAGCAATTGCGGAAAAACGGTTTTCTGACACAGCTGATCTCATCCTGCAGGCACTCTCTATGTACATCGCATACAAATCAGGGAAAAACGTGCAGGAGGTTACGAAAAAAAGGGTAAAGCAGCTTCTCGGCATAACGCTCGGTATAAAGGAAGGAGTGCAGAACGAAGTGTATGATATTCTCGAGCAGTGCAGCATGTTCAAGTTTTCAAAGCAGAGCGTTCCTGCGCAGGAGCGCATCGAGGGCCTGTATCAAAGCGCGGTTTCTGTGATCGAATCGATTGAAAACAGCACGCCTTCGGGAATCCTTTCTGGCTCAGGGCGAAACACAAAATCGGGAGTAAAGTAAACGATGAAAACCCTTTTCTTCTGCACGCTTTTTCTCACGCTCACAGTCTTCGTGATTCCCCCGGCACACGCTGATTTATCCGAAGAAAGTGCACGGATATACAACGAGGCCAATGACTTTTACTCTTCCAAGGAATACAACAAAGCTCTGAATATCTACACCGAGCTCATCGAGCGGGGAATCAAAAATCCTTCACTATTCTACAATCTGGGGAACACCTATTTCAAGCTTGGACAGATCGGATACGCCATCCTCTATTACGAGAAAGCGCTCTCATTGAAACCTTTTGATCGCGACATCCGGAACAACCTCGAATATGCGAGAAGATCCATGGAGGAGCGGATCCAGCCTCTTTACAATGAGGGACTGTTCAATTTCCTCAGGATAACCTACTCTTTTGTCAAACCCAGTCTTCTTGCAGTGTTCGAGCTCGTGTTCTTTACCGGATTCATCGTTTTCAGCATCCTCTTCATTCTTTTTCCATATCACAGGCAGCGATTCAAAAAACAGGTCATAGTCTTTGGCATTCTTTTCTTTGTGTTCGGAATGTGCGCATTCAGCCGCACGGCCTATGAGAAGGCAAATCCGAAAGGAATCGTCGTGGAGGAGGCCGTTGAGGTACTGAGTGCCCCAATTGTGGAGAGTGAGCCCGTATTGCAGCTGTATGAGGGAACGCGCACGAAAGTGCTCGAGACACGCGGTGACTGGATTCGTATACGTATAGACGACGGAAGAGAAGGCTGGATACTCCAGCAGGATATCGCACTCATCTAAATAAAGAATTTTCCCTTATTGAGCAGCGTCATCCGCACTTTCCGGGGCAGAAAGATTTCCAAGATCCGGAATCTTCTTTCCGAATATTGTGCCGATGATGAATGCCGGTACGTCGCAGACCAGAGAAACTTTTTCGAGAATCACCGTGTCTGAGGACGCCACAGCTGTCCCTTTTTGTACTCCCCCTTTGATTATCATGAAATCCGGGCTCTGTACTGCGGAAACCTCGATCGAGAGGTGTACATTGTCAAACAGACGTCGTAAATACGCGGCGAGCTCACCGCTTTTTGAGACAGGATAATC
>Ga0315545_1003872_pt1 | contig 12566 bp, 6 predicted proteins | sample SalMarSW160210MG_FD_203096 | JGI IMG/M metagenome (GOLD analysis project Ga0315545, IMG submission 203096) | Salt marsh sediment microbial communities from the Plum Island Ecosystem LTER, Massachusetts, United States - Salt Marsh Sediment SW1602-10 ... | reverse complement strand
TTTCGATAGCGCCCTTGAGCTGTTGGTTCGATCGGGCAGGAGCATGCCTCATGCTATGATGATGATGATTCCGGAGGCCTTTGGGCCCAAATATCATATCAGCACCGACAAGCGAGCGTTTTACGAATACCATTCTGCGATAATGGAGCCGTGGGATGGCCCGGCGGCAATGGTATTTAGCGATGGCAGGTTATTGGGAGGGATGCTCGACCGAAATGGATTACGACCTTGCCGGTACCTGGTGACTACCGACGGCCTGGCAATTATTGCCAGCGAGACGGGAGTTGTGGAATTTCCGCCTGAGAAGATACGTACCAAAGGACGTTTGCGGCCTGGCCGAATGTTCCTCGTCGATACTGTCGAAGGGCGGATAATTTCTGATAATGAAATAAAAAGTAAGATTGCCCGGCAAAGACCATATCGGCGATGGCTGGATGAGAACAGAATTGAGCTTCGTGGTTTGTTCGATACGCCTAAACTCGTCAAGAGCGACCCGCGGACGATAACCCGGAGGATGAGAGCGTTTGGGTACACCCGTGAAGAACTAAAGATGATACTGACGCCCATGGCGGTCAACGGCCAAGAGCCGATTGGCTCAATGGGTAATGATACGCCGCTGGCAGTACTGTCGGATAAGCCAAAGCTTCTATTCGATTATTTCAAACAGCTTTTTGCCCAGGTGACGAATCCGGCGATAGATCCGCTTCGCGAGGGCTTAGTTATGAGTCTGATGGTCTTTACGGGCAGGAAGCAAAACATCCTGGATGAAAGTCCTCGGCACTGTCGGCAGCTTAAGTTGCCGCATCCGATTTTGACCAACGAAGATATCGAGCGGCTTCGTGCGGTCAGCAGAGATGATTTCAAGGTCGCTACCATTTCTGCGTTATTCGATGCCGACGCAGAAAAGCCAGCAGAAGCTTTGCGTCGTGGTCTCGATTCGCTAATCGACTCGGCTGAGAAGGCTATTAAAGATGGAGCGTCGCTACTTATCATAAGCGACCGTAACATTTCGCAGACAAAGGCACCGATTCCATCACTGCTGGCTACGGCGGCAGTTCATCATGGAATGCTTAATCGAGGACTTCGTAACGAAGCAGGCTTGATCGTCGAGAGCGGCGAGCCGAGAGAGATTATGCACTTTTGCCTTCTGTGCGGATATGGTGCTAACGCTATCAATCCGTATCTTGCGTTTGAGTCGCTCGATGAGTTGTATCGGCAGGGAGAACTGCCTGCCGATGTGGAGCCGATCCAGATAGCGGACAATTATATCGCGGCAATCAAAAAGGGTATTCTCAAAACCATGAGCAAGATGGGTATTTCGACACTTCGCAGCTATACCGGTGCGCAGCTTTTTGAGGCGATAGGTCTTAACCTCGCTATTGTAGATGAGTATTTCACCGGTACCAGCTCACGTATCGGTGGTATTGGTCTTTCTGAAATTGCGCAAGAGGCTCTTGCCCGTCATATATCAGGTTTTCAGCAGCGCCCTTCTGGGGCGCTACAGTTAGATTTTGGCGGTGAGTATCATTTTCGTCATTCGGGTCAGCGACATCTATGGAACCCGACGACAGTCTCGCGATTGCAACACGCGGTGCAGAACAATGATGCCGAGGCTTACTCTGATTATGCCAAGGCTGTGAATGAGCAGGCAAAAACGCTGTGCACTTTACGTGGCCTGTTTGAGTTCATTTCAGGAGAAGCTGTTGATATAGAAGAGGTCGAGCCAGCCAGTGAAATTGTCAAAAGATTCTGTACCGGCGCTATGAGCCATGGCTCTATCAGCAAGGAAGCTCACGAGTGCATCGCTATCGCCATGAATCGGTTGGATGCAATGAGCAATACCGGCGAGGGCGGCGAAGACCCAGAGCGGTATACCAAGGAGGCGAATAGCGACTCCAAAAATTGTGCTATTAAACAAGTTGCAAGCGCGAGGTTCGGTGTCACGTTAAATTATTTGGCTCATGCCCATCAGCTACAGATAAAGATAGCTCAGGGCGCCAAGCCGGGTGAGGGCGGACAATTGCCTGGGCACAAGGTGACAGAAGAAATTGCCAAGCTTCGTTATTCGACGCCAGGCGTCACATTAATATCTCCGCCACCTCATCATGATATATACTCGATCGAGGACCTGGCTCAGCTTATATACGACCTCAAATGCAGTAATCCAGGTGTGACGGTATCGGTCAAGCTCGTTGCGGAAGTCGGCGTCGGTACTGTTGCTGCGGGCGTGGCAAAAGGCAACGCCGATGAGGTTCTTATCAGTGGACACGATGGCGGTACAGGCGCAAGCCCGCTGTCGTCGATCAAGCACACAGGTTGTCCGTGGGAACTGGGATTAGCTGAAACTCAACAGGTACTTTTTATGAACAATCTGCGCGACCGTATCCGGGTACAGGTGGACGGCCAATTAAAAACGGGCAGGGATGTTGTCGTAGGCACTTTATTAGGCGCGGAAAGGTTTGGTTTCGGTACCGCAGCTCTTGTGACGCTGGGTTGTACATTACTGCGCAAGTGTCACGAAGGGGCTTGTCCTTTTGGGATCGGAACACAGGATCCGGAACTTAGAAGACGCTTTGCCGGCAAGCCGGAATATCTGCAGAGGTTTATGTACTTTGTAGCTGAAGAGGTTCGTCAGCTCATGGCAATGCTTGGCTTTAGGAAATTCGAGGATTTGGTGGGCAGGGCTGATAAGTTGCAGATGAATCGGGCAATCGACCACTTCAAGGCAAAGGGACTGGATTTATCTGCCATATTCTGTCAACCGGATATATCTGATGGTAGAGCCGTCAAGTACGTTAAGGCTCAGCCGAATAAATTAGAAGATCATATTGACTGGGAGATTCTAAAACAGGCTCAGCCTGCGCTCGAAAGAAAAGAAAAAACTGTAATTGAGATGCCGATTCACAACACCAGCCGGACCATCGGCGCAATTCTTAGCAACCGCATAGTCTCGAAGTATGGCCCAGCAGGTCTGCCGGAAGGGACACTGGAGATTGTCTTACGTGGCTCAGCGGGACAGAGCTTTGGCGCATTCCTTGCGCCTGGCGTGACGCTGCGGCTCATCGGTGATAGCAACGACTATTTAGGTAAAGGGCTATCCGGAGGCAGAATAGTTGTCTCTGTACCGGAAGGGTCATCATTTATAGCTCATGAGAATATCATTGTGGGTAATACTCTGCTCTATGGCGCTACCAGTGGCGAGGTGTTTATCAATGGTGTTGCCGGTGAGCGGTTTGCGGTTCGTAACAGCGGTGCCATAGCAGTTGTTGAAGGTGTGGGCGACCATGGGTGTGAATATATGACAGGCGGAACGGTTGTTGTTCTTGGCAAGACCGGCTGCAATTTTGCTGCCGGCATGAGTGGCGGCATAGCGTATGTCCTGGATGAGATGCAGCTATTCGACACGATGTGCAATCTCGACATGGTTGAGTTGGAAAGCGTCTGGCAAGAACATGACAAACAACTATTACGTGATTTGATTAGCCAGCACCTGAAGTGGACAGCAAGTACACGTGCAAAGTACATCTTAGATGCCTGGCCGGATATGATAGGCAAGTTTGTAAAGGTTGTCCCGATAGACTATCGCAAGGCCTTGCAGAAGATGCGAGCGGCTGAGCAGCGTGATACGGAAACTACGCCTGCAACAGAAGAGGTCTTTAGCTAATACTCGATTCTGGATGCTCGATACTTGATGAGCATCGAGAAACGAGGAACGAGATTCGAAAATGGGCGAAGTGAAAGGTTTTATAAAATATAAACGTCGGGACGTCGAACATCGGCAGGTCGAAAAGCGCATACACGATTTCAATGAGTTTGATTTGCCATTAACACCTGATGCAATCCGTCAGCAGGCGGCTCGCTGTATGGATTGTGGAATTCCGTTTTGTCATGGCGTCGGCTGCCCATTGAATAATGTAATACCCGACATTAATGACCTGATTTATAAAGGCCGATGGGAGCAAGCCTGCCAGATGCTCCATGCGACTAACAATTTCCCCGAAATTACGGGTCGTGTCTGCCCAGCACCGTGCGAATCGGCGTGTACGCTTTCGATCAATGATGAACCTGTTCTGATCAAGCACATAGAATATCAGATAGTCGAACGCGGGTTTGAGCATGGCTGGATTAAGCCAATGCCTGCACCTGAGAAAACGGGCAAGCGAATTGCAGTGATAGGTTCCGGTCCCGCGGGCCTTGCGGCTGCTCAGCAACTGGCAAGGGTGGGGCACGATGTTGTTGTCTTCGAAAAAGATGAGCGAGTAGGAGGCATGCTGCGGTATGGCATTGCCGATTTCAAACTTGAAAAACATATTATCGACCGCCGGCTCGATCAGCTTGCGGCTGAGAGTGTTAAATTCGAGACCGGTGTGAATGTTGGAGAGGATATCTCAGCCCGGTATTTGCATAAAATGTTTGACTGTGTTTGTCTGGCTATGGGGGCAAGACAACCTCGGGACTTAGCAGTAACAGGCAGAGGATATGAGAACATCCTATTTGCGATGGAGTATCTGACTGCTCAAAACAAGCTGTGCTCAGGTGAGCCAATCGAACATTCAAAGGTTGTCTCAGCGAAGGATAAAGTGGTGGCTGTTATAGGTGGCGGTGATACAGGCAGCGACTGTGTCGGTACAGCTCGAAGGCAGGGGGCTAAGAAAATATATCAGTTTGAGATTCTACCAAAGCCGCCCGAGAATCGCCCGCCGGATACACCATGGCCCATGTACCCACGAGTGATGCGAACATCCACATCTCACGAGGAAGGTTGTGAACGGCGATGGAGTATTATGACGAAGAAGTTTTCCGGTTACGAAACCAGAGTCGGACGAATTCATGCTTGCCAGATCGAGTGGATTGAAAAAGATGTTCGCCGCGGTGCGTCGCAACGGGGTGGCTGGAAAATAAAGGAATTACCCGGCACAGATTTCGTCCTTGATGTTGATCTTGTTATTTTAGCTCTGGGATTTCTGCATGTTGAGCATGAAGGTCTTGTAAAAGACCTTGGTTTGCATCTTGACGAGAAAGGCAGTGTGACTGTTACCGAGTACCAGACAAGCGTGCCCTGGGTATTTGCCTCGGGCGACACTGTCAGTGGGGCTTCTTGGGTTGCAACCGCGATCAACAGCGGTCGTGGAGCAGCAGCAGCGATTGACCGGTGGTTGCGTTGTTGATTAAGCCGGAGGCTTATAAACCGGACGAAAAGACAGCGATGCCAAAGCGAAAAGACATCCGGAAGATACTGATAATAGGTTCAGGTCCTATCGTCATAGGCCAGGGCTGTGAATTCGACTATTCCGGCACTCAAGCCTGCAAAGTCCTCAAGAAGCAAGGCTATAAAGTAGTGCTGGTCAATAGCAATCCGGCTACGATAATGACCGATCCGGAGATGGCTGACAGAACCTATATCGAGCCGATCACACCAGAGATTGTCGAGAAGGTAATTCAGAAGGAAAGACCTGATAGTCTATTGCCCACACTTGGAGGGCAGACGGGCTTGAATACTGCGGTGGCACTGGCTGAGAGTGGGGTCTTAAAAAAATACAAAGTCAAGCTGCTTGGTGCCAACTTGCGGTCGATCAAAAAAGCTGAAGAGAGAGATAAATTCAAGAGCACGATTGAAAAGATAGGTTTGCAGGTTCCAAAGAGCGGTTACGCTCACTCTCGGGACGAGGCAAATAGAATCACCGATTACATTGGCTTTCCGGTCATCATTCGCCCGTCCTATACCTTGGGTGGCACCGGCGGAAATGTAGCTTACAATACCGAAGAATTTAAAAAATATATCAATTGGGGTCTGAGCCTCAGTCCAAAGAATGAGGTTCTTATCGAAGAGTCTGTCATCGGCTGGAAGGAATATGAGCTCGAAGTAATGAGAGACAGAAAAGATAACGTGGTAATCGTATGCTCTATAGAGAATCTTGACCCGATGGGAATTCACACGGGCGATAGCATCACGGTTGCTCCGGCTCAGACGCTTACCGACAAGGAATATCAGATAATGCGCGATGCCGCGATCAAGATTATAAGGGCAATAGGTGTGGAAACCGGCGGTTCCAACATACAGTTTGCGGTTAATCCCGAAAATGGCAAGCTCTACGTTATCGAGATGAATCCTCGTGTTTCACGAAGCTCAGCACTCGCCTCGAAAGCGACCGGCTTTCCAATTGCAAAGATCGCTTCGCTGCTTGCTGTAGGTTATACGCTAAATGAGATACCTAACGATATCACAAAGAAAACGCCAGCCTGCTTTGAACCGACAATCGACTATTGTGTCGTAAAATGGCCGCGTTTTACGTTCGAGAAATTTCCACAGACCAGCGCCGAACTTACGGTGCAAATGAAATCGGTCGGAGAAGCGATGGCTATCGGCCGAACATTCAAAGAGGCACTGCAAAAAGCAATAAGGTCTTTGGAGATCGACCGCTATTCGCTCGATGGCAGGTATATTCAGAACGGGCTTTCACTACGAAAGCTTAAAGAAAAACTCCGAACGAACTGTTGGGATAAACTATGGTATGTTGCTGAGGCGCTGCGAAGGAAGGTGCCGGTCAAGGATATTCACGAACTGACCAGGATCGATCCCTGGTTTCTCAATAATATAAAAGACATTATCAAGCTCGAACAGAAGGTAAGCTCTCAAAAGCCTTTAGATATGAGCCATGATCTGATGCTAAGGGCTAAGGAGAACGGTTTTAGCGACGAGTATTTGGCGTCTTTGTCAAAGGTGTCGGAGCAAAAGCTCCGTGAGCGTAGGCAGAATCTTGGCATAAACGCCGTGTATAAGATGGTTGATACATGCGGCGCCGAATTTGAAGCGAGTACGCCGTATCTTTATTCAACTTTTGAGCGGGACTGCGAGGCGAATCCAAGCAGTCGCAGAAAGGTCGTTATTCTCGGTGGCGGGCCTAACCGCATCGGCCAGGGAATCGAATTTGATTATTGTTGTGTGCACGCTGCTTTTGCTCTGCGCCAGATCGGTATCGAGTCGATAATGGTCAATTGTAATCCGGAGACGGTGAGTACGGACTATGATACCTCCGACAGGCTTTATTTTGAGCCGCTTACTTTCGAGGATGTTATCTCTATCGTGCAAAAAGAAAATCCTGATGGTGTCATCGTGCAGTTTGGCGGACAGACGCCGCTGAAACTGGCGGTGCCGCTGGAAAAAGCTGGAGTAAAAATAATCGGTACTTCGCCCGACAGCATCGATCGGGCAGAGAATCGCGAGCGTTTCAACAAGCTGGTTAAAAAGCTGGGACTTCGCCAACCAGAAAGTGGTACGGCAACTACGTACTCTGAAACGGTCAGAATTGCCAGCAGACTTGGGTATCCTTTGCTAATTCGTCCTTCCTTTGTGCTGGGCGGCAGGGCAATGGAAATTGTTTATGATGAGCAATCTCTGAAAGCGTGTGTCAGCAATGCGATCGCAGCTTCGGGAGAACACCCGGTATTGATTGATAAATTTCTGGATGATGCTACGGAGCTTGATGTTGATGCTATAAGTGACGGCAAGAAAGTTGTTATCGGCGGGATTATGGAGCACATCGAAGAAGCCGGCGTCCACTCAGGAGACAGCGCATGTTCCCTGCCGCCTGTCTCTATAAGCAAAAAGACGTTGGCAGAGATTAAAAAACAAACGAAATTGTTGGCGCTCGAATTGAATGTGAAAGGCCTGATAAATATACAGTACGCTGTTAAAGACGGTCAGGTTTATATCCTGGAAGTCAATCCACGTGCATCCCGAACAGTACCATTTGTTAGTAAAGCTATCGGAGTTCCTCTGGCTAAGCTGGCTGCGAAGGTAATGGCCGGCATGACGTTGGACGAATTGGATTTTACAAAAGAAGTTCAGCGGGATCTCTTTGCTGTTAAAGAGGCGGTATTTCCGTTCTTAAAATTCCCGGGCACGGATACGCTTCTTGGGCCGGAGATGCTCTCGACCGGTGAGGTCATGGGGATATCCGATGATTTTGGGACAGCTTTTGCTAAGTCTCAGATGGCTGCCGGTAATAGTTTGCCGACCACGGGTACTGTACTTTTTAGTGTCAAGGATGCCGATAAGCCGAAAGCCATCGAGCTTGCCCGCAAAATGCACGAGATGGGCTTTAAAATAGTCGCGACAAAGGGAAGCTGCATTGAATTTATCAAAAATAATATTCCTTCTGAATTTGCGCTAAAAATGACAGAGGGCAGACCCAATATCGTTGACTGGATAATAAACAGCAAGATCGATCTGATAATAAATACAACTATCGGCAAGCAATCAATCGTGGATTCTTTTTCAATAAGAAGAAACGCTATAGAAAGGCAGATACCATACGTGACGACAATAAGGGGCGCAGCCGCCGTGGTTAAAGCTATCGATGCAATAAGTCAGAGAAAAATTAGTGTGAAGCCTTTACAGTCATACTATCAGTAGCGGAAATTGTAGAAATGAAAGCTATTTTGTTATTGGAAGACGGTACTATATTTGAAGGCAGAGCTTTTGGTTCGAAGGGCCAGGAGTGTGGGGAAGTAGTATTTAACACCAGTATGACAGGCTATCAGGAAATATTAACCGATCCTTCATACCATGAGCAGATAATCACAATGACTTACCCTCTCATCGGCAACTACGGCACAAATCAGGAGGACGCCGAATCAGGAAGAATTTACGCAAAAGGCCTTGTTGTTAAGGAGAACTGCAATTACCCGAGCAGCTGGAGAGGCGGTCAGACGTTGGATGACTATCTAAAGAGAAACAATATGGTTGGCCTTGAGGGTATTGATACTCGAATGCTTGTACGCCATATTCGCATCAAGGGAGCGATGAGGGGGATAATCTCTTCAGCGGAATTAAATACAAAAAGACTTGCTGAGAAGCTAAGTGAATATCCCGGCCTTGTAGGGCGAGACATCGTAAGCAACGTGACGGTTGATAAACCTTATCCTTGGAAAGAAGGGTTGATTGACAGAATCGGCGACCTCGCCCAAAGGAGGCAAGATAAAAAGCCTGTCGCCAAATTCAAAGTTGTCGCTTTTGACTTTGGCATTAAGCGCAACATTCTCAGGCTCCTTTGTGCTCATGGCTGTGACGTAAGGGTGGTGCCTGCTCAAACATCTGCGAAGAAAGTGCTCTCCTATAAGCCTGACGGAGTGTTCCTTAGCAATGGTCCGGGTGACCCCGCGGCAGCTACCTATGCGGTCGATACAGTAAAAACGCTTCTGGGCAAAGTACCTATATTCGGGATATGTCTCGGTCATCAGCTTCTGGCTCTTGCTTTGGGAGGAAAGACTTATAAACTAAAGTTTGGCCATAGGGGCGCTAACCATCCGGTGAAGAACTTAAAAACCGGTAAAATCGAAATCACCTGCCAGAATCACGGTTTCTGTGTCGATCTAAATTCTTTAAAAGACAAGGATGTTCAGCTTACGCACCTGAATCTGAATGATAATACGCTCGAGGGCATTCATTGCGAGAAGCTGTCTGCTTTTTCGGTTCAGTATCATCCCGAGGCGTCACCTGGCCCCCACGACTCAAACTATCTCTTTGAGACCTTCGTAGAGTTGATGGCTAAGCCTTAATAAGCCGGCACACAACAAAGACCTTTTGTGCGTAACCTTTATTCAGAATTGCTTTACCAAACAGACACCCATTATCTGAGTACCAATAGTTGGTGTAAAGGGTATTATATTAAAGCCTGCTACTTCGGGACTTTGGTATTTGCTTGCTATCGAATGGCCAACGACCCAGCCAAGAGTGGCACCGAAGACTATATCGCTTGCCCAGTGATCGCCGGTATCCATCATTCTATAAGCTACCAGCGAGGCCATAATGTAAGCTGGTATGCCGACTTTCGGCCCATAGAACTCATGCAGGACAGATGCAGCCGTGAAGGAACTTGATGTGTGTGCGCTTGGCCAGGCCCAGTTTTGGCCATTTGGAGAATCATTTTGCCTGATGGCTTTAAGGCCAAATGTCGCTGTTGAACTTACTGAAAGTGCGGTGAGCATTGTCCATGCTCGTTCTTTACTGAATTCGTTTTGACTCTCGGCGCTAAGTATCCCGAAGTACTTCGGGATTGTGAACCGATGATGTTGAGGCTTTCATCTTCAAAGCCATGTAGAGCTGGGTGCCTGCGGAAATAATCGGCGATATGGTCATCAGCGTCGCTATTGTGCATGATGATGCTGACGTGGCCAGCTAATAACAATGCTGCTATATTGTTGGTGTTAAGGAATGTATGTTCCGAGTCTTCAAGCAGCCTGTCCGGGCGATCAGCAAGGTCTTGCTGTGCAGATTCCAGCCAGAGAGCTTTTCCGGGTCGATTTTCTGCCGTTGCTAAGCTCGTTGATAAGATAAGGGCTAAGAAGAACCTGCTAAAGAATTTCCTCAGACTAAAAAGATGTAATATAAACCGTGAGATTGTAAGTATTAATTCAGATTTCTGGTTTTGCATTTACCGGTTGTAGTTTTACACTTTATTTCTTATTCCCATTCGATCGTTGCCGGCGGTTTGCTCGAGATATCGTAGACGACCCGATTGACGCCACGAATTTCGTTTATGATTCTGCTTGATACGACGCCGAGCACATCGAAAGGTATCTTTGAAAAGTCTGCGGTCATAAAATCGGAAGTCTCAACCGCGCGAATAGCAATAACGTTTTCATAACTTCGCTCATCGCCCATAACGCCGACCGTCGAGACAGGCACAAGCACTGCTAACGCTTGCGATATTTTTCTGTAGAGTCCGGCTGATTTTATCTCATCGATTAAAATCTCGTCAGCCGAGCGCAGGATTTCGAGTCTTTGCGGTGTCACTTCACCGATTATTCTTACAGCCAATCCTGGCCCTGGAAAAGGATGTCGCCAGACAATTTCTTCCGGAAGGCCCAGATATTCACCAACCAATCGCACTTCGTCCTTGAATAAATCTCTTAACGGCTCAATAAGTTCGAAGCCAAGCTCGGCAGGCAGGCCGCCGACATTATGATGCAGTTTTATGTTTGCGGCAGGATTGCCGTCTTTGGAGCCTGATTCAATGACGTCGGGATAAAGTGTACCCTGGGCAAGAAATTTAGCGTTTGGGATTTTCGAGGCTTCGGACTTAAAGGCCTTGATGAACTCGGCACCAATTATTCTACGTTTTTGCTGGGGGTCTGTTACGCCAGCAAGGGAAGTTAAAAAATGTTTTGACCAATCAACCACACGCAAATCGATGTGAAAGTGATCACGGAAAGTTGAGATTACCTTTTCGCGTTCGTTTCTGCGAAGTAAACCATTGTCAACGAAGATGCAAACAAGTTGTTTGCTTATTGCTTTGTGCAGTAGCGAAGCCACGACCGAAGAGTCTACTCCACCGCTTAAGCCACATATTACCGCAGCCTGGCCGACCTGATTTCTGATAGAGTCAATGGCCTCAATAACAAAATCGCTCATCTTCCAGTCGCCGCTGCAACCACAGATATTGTAGAGGAAGTTCTTTAGTATGACGGGGCCTTTGGGTGTGTGAGTGACTTCTGGATGGAACTGGACACCGAAGAATTTCTTTTTTTTGTATCTGACGGCTGCGTAAGGACAGGTGGGCGAAGAGGCCAATTTGTCGAAGTCGCTGGGTAGTTTACTCACCTGGTCACCGTGGCTGGCCCAAACCATGGTTGAATCCGGCATACCAGCAAACAAATCGCTTTTATCAAGGATTGTCAGGTTTGTTCTTCCGTACTCGTGCCTGTCTGCTCGGGCGATATCTGCACCGAGTATCTGGCATCCAAGCTGCATTCCGTAACAGATACCCAAGATCGGAACGCCAAGCTCGAATATCTTACTATCACATCGAGGAGCATTATCCTGGTAAACGCTTGCAGGTCCACCGGACAGTATTATGCCTTTGAGCGGCAATTTCGATAGTTCGGAGGCAGAAATCTGGGCGCTGAAAATTCTGGAATAGACGTTATGCTCGCGGACGCGCCTGGCTATGAGCTGGCCATATTGACTGCCAAAATCCAGGATTGCGATAATCTCGCGAACCATAATTCGTATTTCGTATCACGTCGTGCGTATTGTGTAAACAGCCAAAATAACCAGTCCGTAGTGCGTAGGGTGGGCTTTAGTCCACCAGATCGGATATGGTGGGGCAAGCCTCACCCTACAACTCTCGAATCATGGTTAGTCCTCAAAAGGTAAACTTGCTGAGTAGTTCGGCGCCTCTTTAGTTATTTGTATATCGTGCGGGTGGGATTCGTTTACCGATGCAGCACTTACCCGAACAAATCGAGCTTTGCTCTTAAGCTCTTGAATACTTCGCGCACCGCAGTAGCCCATGCCGGCGCGAATGCCGCCGACAAGCTGGTAAACAAAATCGCTCAAGGTGCCTCGGTACGGCACGCGGCCTTCAACGCCTTCCGGTACGAGCTTGCTCTGCTCGGTTGTGCTACTCTGGCTGTATCTTTCTGCAGAACCTTTTACCATCGCTCCCAAAGAGCCCATGCCACGGTATTCTTTGAACTGTCTGCCTTTGTAAATGACCAACTGGCCCGGACTTTCCTTAAGGCCCGCAAACAGTGAGCCTATCATCACGCTTGAGGCCCCT